>Ga0334883_1003962_pt1 | contig 14888 bp, 18 predicted proteins | sample GraSluR1_MG_6_FD_207230 | JGI IMG/M metagenome (GOLD analysis project Ga0334883, IMG submission 207230) | Sludge microbial communities from methane-producing bioreactor in Wageningen University, Netherlands - Granular Sludge_09_05-R1 | ecosystem: Engineered > Bioreactor > Anaerobic >... | reverse complement strand
CATCAGTGATTCTTCCATTTGCCTGACAAGATTTTTAAAAAGAATGGTATCCTGAAGGTTTTCAGGATGGGTTCTGTGCGTAGGCATATAAAGCGAAAGACAAGGCTCCTGACTTACCGCCAGGAGCTCCTGAATCAATTCTTTTGTAAGGTTTTCCATTGTATTTTATTCCAAATCTCTCTTATGAAATGCATTATTGAACTCTTCGCGTTCATAAAATCCATCTACAGTATTCGAACTGTGAATTGTGTTATCTCCTTTGTAATGGCGCAATACATCTAATTCGTAACCAAAATCAATAACATCACCTTTTTTAAACCGTTTGGCTTTTGCAAAAGTTGAGCTGTCAATCTGGTTGGTATTCACCAATTTATTTTCCTCGTCGAAATTTGCCATTCCAATGGGAATTATCAGGTGATTTTCCCCATCCTTGTTTAAAAACGCATGAACACCTTCGCTTACAGAGGACTGATACGTGTTGTGCCCTTCCTCAATCAAGGTTGAATCTACTTCAACATCGAGGTAAACTACACGTTCAGCCAGTTTATTTACCAGCAAATGATCCACTTTCCCAATGGTACGGTTGTTTGCATCTTTTACATCCCAGCCCCTTACATCGTTGTAACTTTCGGCCACTTTATAACCTGATAATTCATCCAGATTAAAAAGATTTTTACTTGTATCTGTCATTTTTAAATTTTTTAAGATTTATTAATTCATTTTTTCAAGCAGGTCCGAAGCTTTGGCAAAGTAATTCTTTACTGCATCTTTCTGTTCCAAGGTAAGTACTCCCGGTTTTATTGATTGTGATGCACTTTTTAATTCTCCAACTTCATCTGCCAAACCCGGATAATTTACCTTTTGGATGTTTTGCAATACATTGGTTAAAATATCGGTTGCCTTTCTTATGTTATCTGCGTGTGCTGTATCAAAAGGATCTATTGTTATCATATTTGCAAATCCTTTTACCTTTTCCAAATCTGCCCGGACTTCATATCCAACCTCATCGGCCTTAGCCTTTGTAGCCTCAATCAGTTTTAATAGCGCTTCATTTGTATAGGCATGGTCCAGACTCATCTTTTCCTTGCTTTTTTCTATGAAATTTACATAAGCAGCAACAGTGACGTTATTTTCTTTCACCACTGAGCGTGCAGGTTCGTTCGTATTGGTGATGTAATCTTCTTCTGATACAACCGCTTCATTTTTGTCGTTTTCGCGGAATACCAGAAAATATGCCAGCAATGCAGCTATGACAAGGCCTGCCACCATCCACGGCCAAATCTGTTTTTTCTGTTCAATTTTAATTTCTGCCATAATAATTGTCTTTATAATTGTTAATATTGAAATGATAAAGTTGAGGATTTTTAATATGACAAGTATTACACAACTTTCACGAAGGTTTACATCATTCACACATTTATAAGGAAGGGATTATTTTGAAAACCGTTTTTTTATTTTTTCCCACCAAACTGAAATTGGTCCATTGCCATCGTTTCCCTTTTTATTATACTCACCCAAAATTAGTGCAACTGGTTTAAGCTCATCAAATTCTTCGCAAACAACCCTTAACATGGCGGCAAACGGCAAAAAAAGAATCATACCGGCAATACCCCAGACTGACGCACCAATAAACAAACTAAGGATGACAGTTAAAGCATTAAGCTTTAAACTGCTCCCAACGATTTTTGGAGACAGAAAATTATCGGTAACCAATTGAACAGCATAATATAAAATGACCACTGCTACTGGCATCCAGAAAGAATCGTAGGATACAAAAGCGTAAAGAGCCGGAATAAGAGCTCCCAATACAGCACCAATATACGGGATGATGGCCAAAATAGCGCCTAAAAATCCGAAAAGGAAGGGATTGTCGATGCCAATTATCAATAATCCAAAACTGTTGGCAAATCCAATAATAATGGTAAGAAGTAACATGCCAAACAGGTATTTTTGTCCCACCTGCTGCACCGATTTAAACATTTTGAAAACCCTGTTTCTTTTGTCTTTGGGTGAAAAAGCCAGAAATGCATGTGTCAATCCGTCTCTGTAAATGAGGAACAGAAAAATAAATACAACTGTTGCCATCAATCCGGCAAAGAATGTTGCGGTATTGCTAACGGTTTTTTGTATTAAAAATCCGGTTGAACTGCTTGCCCATTCTTTCATCCGGTCAAGAAGTTCATCCCTTCTCAGGTCCTCAACAAAACTCACATTGTTATTGATAAAAACGGTAACATCTGCAAAAACGCTAATGATTTCATCTTTAAAATCACTGAATTCTTTCGACATGTTAATAAGCTGAGTTGAAAAAAAGTAAAGAACTCCAGCAATGATTAAAATTACAGAGAAAATGGAAAGAAAAGCTGCTAAGATTCTGTTGATATTCCATGTCTCAAACTTTTTTGCCAATGGGAAAAGAATAAACGAAATAAGCAAAGCAACACTTAGCGGAATGAGAATGGGTTTAGCCAAAACCATTATTGCAAACAGCGCAAATGTAGTGGCAATTACGTAAAACAATTTTTGAAATGACAGTTTCATTTTTCTTTTTATTTTTTAATGATTATTTGGGTTTAACCTGATTATCTGATTTCGCTATTTCAGTTGGCGCCACTCTTCCCGAAATAAAATCGGCATAAGCGCGGGTAAATTCAGCGCCAAAGAAAACAATCATGGAAGAATAGGAAACCCACAGCATGATTAGAATAATAGAACCTGCAGCACCATAACCGATTTCGGGGTTTAATTTCCCGAAATACAAACCCAGTCCAAATTTGCCAATACCAAACAGAAAAGCGGTAAATATTGAACCAATCCACACATGTTTCCATTTTATTTTTGCATCGGGCAAAAATTTGAACATCAATGCAAACAAAACGGTAAGAATGATAAATGACAAAACGAAATTGACTACCTGCAGCGCCACAAAAAATGTTTCGGAAAAATGCCCAGACAACCAGTTACCAAAGGCCGAAAGCAATGCAGAAATTACAAGCGAAACAATCAGTAAAAACGCAATGGTAATGATTAGCCCAAATGAAAATAACCGAATCCTGAGAAAACTCAAAATACCGTTTTTCGATTCGTCGATTTTCACCTCCCAAATGATATTTAATGATTTTTGAAACTGTGCAAAAACGCCGGTGGCGCCCACAAACATTACAAAAACTCCAATAATTGTTGCCAGAAGGGAGTTTTTCGCCTTGCCGGCTTGTGCTATTATATTCTGAACCTGCAGGGCAGTGTCGGAGCCCATTGTAGATGTGAACTGGGCTGAAATAAGATTGTTGACCGCATCGTTTCCAAAAAAGTAACCGGCGGTTGTAAGAATGACTACCAGCAACCCGGGCAATGCAAAAATTGCATAGTAGGCAATTACTGCACTTTCGCGAAACGGGTCTTTTGCCCACCATCCTTTCAGTGCCTTTTTTAGAATCTTAAAAATTTTTCCAACAGGAACCTTCATTTTTTTCATGATTCATTTGGGCGCTAAGTTGGGTAAATATGAAATGGTTTGTATTACATAAATTTATAAAAGAGTTACAACATTCACACATTTTGGAGAGCGGAGAGCAGTGGGCATGGAGCAGAGGGCGGAGAGCATGGAGCATGGTGCAGAGAGAGGGCAAAGAGCAGAGAGCAAAGAGCAGAGAGCAGAAGGATGGTATCCCTTTTCTCATCAGTGGCAGGGAAAATCCAAACCTTTGCAGGTTTTTTGAACGAAAGGGATGCTATCCTTTTTGTATAGAGTAGAGAGCAGAGAGCAAAGAGTCAGGAGCTGAGGGCTGAGGGCAGAGGGCAGAGGGCAAAGGGCAGAGGGCAAAGGGCAGAGGGCAAGGAGCAAGGAGCAGAAGGATGGCATCCCTTTTCTCATCAGTGGCAGGGAAAATCCAAACCTTTGCAGGTTTTTTGAACAGAAGGGATGGCATCCCTTTTCTCATCAGTGGCAGGGAAAATCCAAACCTTTACAGGTTTTTTGAACAGAAGGGATGCTATCCTTTTGATAAAGGGCAGAGGGAATGGAGCATGGTGCAGAGAGCAAAGGGCAAAGAGCGGAGAACCGAAGACATTGTGAGAATAATGTAAATATTCCATGAAATTATGTAACATTCTGAAAGATAAATTGTGCCAACTTTGAAGTGAGATGAAGAAGAAAATATTTTTGTGGATTTTATTTGGGATTACGGCTTTTGTGCTGCTGGTATGGCTTTTAACGAATGTTGTTGTTGAACCCTGGATAGGGCAAAAAATTGAGGCTTCAGTAAATGAAAATTCCGGTGATTATCAGTTGGAAATTGAAAAGGTTGATATTTCAATCTTTCGTTCAGGCATTGAACTTAAAAACATTACCCTGCTTTCGAAACCGGAAAATGAAGGACAACCCGGTTTAACCGGAGAAATTGAATCGGTAAAATTCAAAGGAATTCGTCTGCTGAAAGCTGCATTTAAAAAAGACATCGACATCCGTGAAGTTGATATTTTTAATAGTCGTTTTACCGGAACGTTTGATTTACCGGAGAAAAACGGGCCGGCGCCACTCTCACCACTAAACATCAGGATAGAAAACCTCTTTTTTGATAAGCTGGTTGTGGATTTAAAAGACAAGTCAACTGCACAAACTTATTTCCTGAAAGATGGCGTTTTAAAAATTTATGATATCCAGGTTGAGAAAAAGGATACCTTATCGCCCGGTATTTTTGGTCAGTTCGATTTTGGTGCTTTGGAATTCAAAACAGTTACGGCCGACAGCCTGTACACGTTTTCAGCCGTTGGAATAAACAATTCTGCAACTTCAAATACACTTACAGTTAACAGTTTTGCAATTCAGCCCAATTATAGCGAATACGAATTTACTGCCCGGCACCAGTATGAAACGGATCGTATTGAAGGCACGTTCAGCCAGGTAATCTTTCACGATTTTTCGGCCGCAGACTTTGTTAAATCAGGAAATATGACCAGTTCATATATTGAAATCGGGGAAGTGAAACTGAATGTATTCCGTGATAAACGTGAAGAATTCCGGCATGTAGAAAAACCCACATTTCAAGATGTGATTTATAATTATTCTGGTACCTTAAACATTGATTCAATTGGTATTTTAGGCGGAAATATAGTTTATTCCGAACATGCTGAAAAGGCCATCGAAAAAGGAAGTGTCGGTTTTAGTGAGCTGAATGCAACGATTTACAAAATTACCAACGATACCATTTACAAAACAGAAAAGGCGTATTTGGAATTGCACGCGAATGCTTTGCTAATGAGCAAAGGCAAAGTTGACATTTTATTGAAAGCCAGGATTTTCGACAACCAGAACACCTTTGCCGTGAATGGCTCGCTTTCGGAAATGGAGGCATCAGGGCTGAATCCCATTCTGGAGAAAAACGCTTTTATGTCTGTCACGTCGGGTAGAATAAATTCCATGGATTTTAGCATGTCGGCAAACAATACAAAAGCAACCGGCAATTTGAAACTGCTTTATCAGGGATTGGATTTTGATGTGGTGAATAAACAAACCGGCGAAACCGACGCGATTGTAGAACGGGTAAAGTCGCTGATTGCCAATATCGTAGTGATGGAATCGAACCCGATGCCGGGTGATGGAGTGAGGCTGGGAATTATTGAATATGAAAGAGATCCGGAAAAATTTCTGTTTAATTACGTTATCAAATCCCTCCTGACGGGAATGAAAACAAGTATCACGAAAGCGAAAAAGTAAAATCAGTCTTCGGTTTTTGTATAATCCACTTTGTATTTATTCAGGAGCGAAATCAGCGATTCGTAGTAGGATTGCAGTTGATTAAGCGTTATTTTCGGATTGTTTTCTGATGGAACAGTAACCGGCATTTCTTCCAGATATTGAGATAACTCGGGATAATGGTCCTGAATCCTCATGGTAATTTTCAGAATCTTTGAATTCAAATCCTTCTCCTTTTGTTCAAAAGCCACAGATTTATCCGGGTTTTGCCCGTGTTTTAAAGGCTTGTCCTCTGCCGGATTTCTGTCAGATGACTGATTTTTAGCTTTTTTGTTTTTTGTAATCTTTTTATTTTTCATATTATATTTTTTCTGTTGTAATTGCTTTTTCAATTACTCCTATAGTTGTCAGTTGCTTTACTATTGCTTCCATCATGGGCGGTGGCCCACATATATAAAATTGCTGATTGAAGCCGTTAATGTTGGCTTTAAGAAATTCTGCATCGATTTGGCCATGTGCATACTCATGAGTTACTTCATCGGATAAAATATTGATAAAATTTTCGCCTAATAACTTTTCAAATTCTGTTTTAAGAATGATGTCTTCTTTGGTTTTATTGGCGAAAATAAGCTTATTTGCACCTGTTTCATTTTTCAATTGAAGATATCTGAGTATGCAGATAAACGGTGTAAAACCTGCACCTCCGGCAATAAATACCCCTTCGCCTTTGTAAGTTATTGCGCCAAATACATCGTGCAGAATCAACTCATCATCCTTTTTTAGTTTCAAAAGTTCATTTGTTATACCTTTGTGCGGTGGATAAGTTTTGATGGTAAATTCGAGATAATCATCGACAGGCAGGGAAGTAAATGTGAATGGTCTTTTTTTATCCTTCCATCCTGTTTTATTTATTGCAACTTCAGTAGCCTGCCCCGGAGTGAAATTATAGTTAGGAGGTTTTTTCGTAACAATTTGCAATACATCGGGAGTGATGTGCTTTATTGATTTTATTTTCACCAGATGTTTTTCCATGATAAACTGTTTTATTTTGAATTTGTGTTACCTTAATTAATCAGCAGTACTTTAGTTCAACTTATACGGGAAATCAATTTTCGATATTGCTGCTAATGATGGCATAAACCTAATATTTCAACTGTAAACATTACTAAATATTGAAAAAACTAAATTAAGCACCTGTACCCTGGATAGTGTTACAGAATTTTCGGGAAAATTTACATCATTCACATATTTTGGAGAGGGCAGAGAGCAAAGAGCAGAGGGCAAAGGGCTGAGAGCAAGGAGCAAAGACACGAGTAGGATGGCATCCCTTTTCTCATCACCGGCAGCTAAAACCTATTGAACGGAAGGGATGCTATCCTTTTGGCAGAAGGGCAACGGACGGAGTACGAATTGCCGTCCACTCAAAGTCCTGTTCATTATGGGTTTTTTTGTTTTCTCAGAATTTTGACAATACGGTTATATGCGATTTCCGATAAATTCCAGGTGTATCCATCAAAATTAGTTGTATTTACAAATTGAATAACAACTGTGTCGATGTCTTTGTGGTATTTTGCTATACTCTGGTAGCCGGGAATCAGGCCTGTATGTTCGTACACGTAAATGGAGGAATAGATTTCCTGTTCCTCTTCATCAAACAATGAACCGTCGTTTAATGCCCGCAGGAATATGCCCACATCTTCTGCTGTAGCTATCATCGAGCCATAATCGACCGACTTGATATCGTCCTCTATGCCAACGTAGTAACCGCTCATCACATCGTCCATATTCACATCATGAATCGAACCGAACGTATTTTTTAGTCCGAGCGGGGTCAAAATTTCCTCCCTGATGTATTGGGAATTGCCATATCCCAACACCTTTTTAATTATTTCAGATATCAATAAATAATTGGTGTTTGAATATGCATAGTCTTCATCGGGTTCAAAGTCAGCCGGCAAATCAAGTACCCGTTCAAGCGCATCATCACTGTTTTTTGGTGGGTCTTCCCAAAAATTTGGGGTGTCGGTTAAATTGGGAATACCACTCCGATGCTGCACCATCATTCGTAAGGTTATTCTTTCTGCATTTTCAATTCTTCCCACCAATTCCGGAAAATAACCGGCCAGTGTTTTATCCAAAGACAAACGTTTGTTTTTGACCAGTTTGGTGATAGCAACAGCGTCGTACAATTTGCTGATGCTGGCAATCTTGAATAATGAATGTGGATCGGCTGGTATTTTGTTCTCCCTGTTTTTCCAGCCGGCAGCATAAAGAGCAGGTTCTTTTCCTCCCTGGTCAACATAAACAATCATTCCATCAAACCCAAGCCCAATTGCTTCATTTACCTGTTCCTGAACTGTATCAGGTAGCGGTGTTAACCACGTCCTTACCAAAATCCATGGTACGAAAAACATGGAGATTATGGTTGCAATAAGCAATACTATTCTGACTATTCCCCGCAAGGGCAGGGCAGGCAGTTTTGTTTGTTTCTGCGCCATAAAATTCTGCTTTTTGTGTTTCGTATTTCTATTTTCGTTTATTTCAATATTCGGACTCAAAGGAATTGAATTCCTTTGACTTTATAATGCAACTACTGCATTTCTTCTTCTCTGAATTCCAGAATATCTCCCGGCTGACATTCCAATACCTTGCAAATTGCTTCCAGGGTGCTGAACCTTACAGCTTTAGCCTTTCCTGTTTTTAGTATTGACAGATTGGATAATGTGATGTCAACCTTTTCAGAAAGTTCATTTAGCGACATTTTTCGCTTTGCCATCATTACGTCTAAGTTTACAATTATAGCCATAAGTCAGATGGTTAATTCGTTTTCGTTCTGTAACTCAATTCCCTTTTTGAAAATAGTCGCAATAACATAGACAATTGCAGCCATCAAAATAAAAGCCTGACTGTCCACCCAAAACTGATTTAGCTGGTCGATTTCGTATCCGCGATGTTGCAAATTTTTAGCTGTTTGTCGGGCTATGAAACTTAATAGTCCTATGGATAGCGTGAAGTTGGCGTCATGTCCAATGGCACAAAGAGGGCAATTGGATTCACTGTTAGCTTCAGCTTGTTTAGTTTGTGATGCGTAAACAGATCTTTTTGTTGCGTCATCAAAAACCCGGACATCTATCAATTTTGTATCGACTGAACCTCCCAGAATGTACTCAAAAATGCCTTTACGGTTTTTGACATACGGGTCGCCATAAAGTTTTTGAACCTCAGCCGATACCTTTTTCGGGTCATAGGCTTTTTATGAGCTGGTACTAATCAGCTTTTTCAGGCCAAAGCGTTCAAAATTCTGGGCAAAATATTTGGTAAAGTTGCTCCACTCGGGGTCGTCGCATGGCAAAAGCAAGGTCTTTCCGCGAAAAACATCAGGATTATAATCGATATATGCATTATTAGGCTTTGCTTTTTATTTGTATTTATATCTCGTTGTATTTTTATCTCCAATCTTTTCAATCATTCCATTCTCAACAGCAAAATTCAAATCCCGACTTGCTGTCGCCGAAGAAATTTCTCTAAAACTCTTTAAATATTCTTTTCGTGTGAAGTAGTCGTTTTTAACAATTGACTTGAATAAATTAATCCGGTCAATATTCGTTAAGCTGATATTCTGAATATTTAATAATTCCTCAAGTGATTCAAGGATAATTTCAAGCATAAATTCAATAAATACGGTCGATTCTCCAGTATTGTCAGATTTTCCAAGAGATTCATAATATTGTTCTTGTCTTTCTTCTATTAAAGTCTCAATTGGCAGGAATTCAAAAACAGGATAGGAGTCCTTTAAAATCAGCGTTTGCCATAATCTCCCCATTCTACCATTCCCGTCGATGAATGGATGAATAAATTCCATTTCATAGTGGAATACACAACTTTTAATTAAAACCAGGTCTTCGTCATTATTTAAATAGTCAAACAAGTCAATCATTAATGGTTTTAGCATTTCGCTTGGTGGAGCAATGTGAGCAACCTCCGAGCCCTTAACAATTCCAACCGATTTGCTTCTAAGTTTTCCAGCTGATTCAATAAGTCCGTTCATTAATATTCCGTGAGCCTCACAGAATGATTCAAACTTATACGGATTCAAATTGTCTAAATAGTCATAAACAGCAATTGCGTTTTTAACTTCCAGGATGTCTTTTTTAGGTCCAATTACCCTTTTATTTTCTATAATTGCTGTTATCTGCTCAATGGTCAAGGTATTTCCTTCAATTTCCAGCGATGAGTGAATTGTTTTAATCCTGTTTTTCTTTCTTAATTCTGATGGTGGTTTATTTAAATGGGCAGAATTTACCTCTCCAATTTTTTCCGAAATCGAAGCAACCAATTTTAAAATCTTTCCAGTTATTTTATACGGTGGTTTCATTTATTTAAGTCTTGATAGTATCAAATGATAGTATCAAAGATAATGGGTTCATTTCAAAATACAAGTAATTGTCTGATTCTCTGTTTTCTAAAATTAAGCATAACGTAAGTATAAAATAATATGCGTTTATACTCACTATAGTTTTTATTTCTGTTGCGTTTATTCTTCTGTTTTGGGTAGATTAACGCAACTTTCGTTTCTACTGTCATCTTCCAAAATCATATCATCAATTTGGTTTTCAGGGAATAAATATAGATTTTTTTTTATGTCATTAGGTTTTTATCGCGGATAATCATCAGGATTTGACGGCGTGGATTTCGAAGAGTATCAAGCATACATTTATTCTAAATCAATGATTATCATTAAATTCTCTTTTACAAGTTCAATCAGGTTTTTTGGTAAATCTCCAACTTTTTTAACGAGTCGTTCATTATCAATTGCCCTGATTTGGTCAATCATTATATCGCAGTTTTGATGCAAATTTGCTTCTCCTTTTTTTAAATGCACTCGTAAAATTTCCGAATCTTTTTTAACATTTGTTGTTATCGGACAAATAATAGTTGAAGGATGTGGTATTTGGTTTAGAAGATTTGTTTGGATAATGAGTACTGGTCTTGTTTTTCCAGTTTCGGTTCCAATCTGTGGATTTAAATCTGCAATCCAGATTTCGTATTGTTTAACCGACATAATCAATCTCCTCAAAATCTTTTAATACCTCCATTGAATCTGCTTTAACTAAATCAGATTCTTTTTTAAGTTTTTTTTCTAAAATCGAACGTTTTTGAATCCGGTTATAGTAATCAATTGCATCGTTAATATACCTGTTTCTGGGTTTTTTAATTGTTGAAAGAATTTTTTCGGTTTCTCCAAAAATCGAATCGTCAATTTTTAATGATACTGTTTTCATACTTTGTACTTTTAATATGACAAAAGTATATCATATTTGTATATCAAACAAGTATTTCTATTTCTTGTTTTCAATATTCGCCATTTTAAATTTTTCAGTCAATTCAATTGCAATTTGGTTTTCATGATTAAAATGCAGAAAGTTTTTGTATAAAACAGTTTACGGTTTTGTTATTTCATTTTCGTTTATTTCAGCATTCGGGCTCAAAGGAATTGATGGTTCATAGTTTTTTAACTCGATAACAGATGCCGGCAGAGTGAACCCTTTGGTAACCAATGCCGCAACAACATCATTCATAACTTGTGAGCGAATATTATGATGCACTGTTCGCCGGGAGGTTTGAAAAGTATCCACCCAGAACATCACCCTAATATTTATGGTACTGGCAGTCAATTCATTGATAATAACAACAGGTTTGCGTTCTCCTTTTAAAACACCTTCAACATTTGTTGCTGCTTCAAGCATTGCTTTTATGGCTTTTGTGGAATTGTTTTCGTAAGCAATACCAACAACAAATTCATACCGCAAAAAACCATCAATGGTATAATTAAACATTGGATTTTTAAGAATTATGGAGTTGGGCAAAAAGACATCCTTGCCATCGGGTGTTTTTATTTGGGTTTCGCGAATATTAATATCTTTCACAAAACCAATAATATTATTCACTTCAATTAAATCATCCTGTTTAAACGGACTTTTAAAGGCAAGAATAATACCTGCCAAAAAATTCTCGCCAATATCTTTTAATGCAAAACCAATAACAAATGCCAACAGCCCCGCCCCGGCCAAAACTTTATTTGTAAAAGAATTAAGTCCCAGTAAATAAAGGGTTATCAATACAACAATTGTTTTCAGGGCAAAGCTGATAATCTGAGATATGAATGTGGCCGTTATCGGGTTGGTTGCTCTTCTGCTAATCCGGCGTTTAATTCTGCGCTTGATAAATTCGGCTATCAAAAAACCCACAACTACGAATAAAAGGACAAATCCAAGATTCAGGTAATTCAATTGTAAGTATTGAATTACATCGTTATAGAATTCAACGGTTTTTTCCATATCTAAAAATCAATTAAACAATTTTACGTGCAGCTATTTGTACCGGGTCCCAAACACCTGAGAATGGCGGGGCGTAAGCTAAATCAAGGTCAACCATTTGTTGCGCGGTTAACCCTGCAGAAATTGCTGTCGCAATGGTGTCGATGCGCTTGGCTGCTCCTTTAAATCCAACAATTTGCCCGCCCAAAATTCGTTGGGTTTGTTTGTTTACCACAAGTTTTACATGGATTTTTTCTGAACCGGGATAGTAGCCTGCCGGGGAAACGGAAGTGATTGTTTCGGTATCAAAATCAACTCCCAAATCTTTTGCCTCTTTTTCGGACAGGCCTGTGCGCGAGATTTCCATCTCTTTAAATTTCGTAATGGCTGTTCCCAAAACACCGGGGAACTCAGCGTTTCCGCCGCTGATATTGATGCCGGCAACCAGTCCGTGCTTGTTGGCAACCGTACCCAGGGCAATGTGCACCTGTTTTTGGGTAATCAGGTGAAAGGATTCCGCACAATCGCCTGCTGCCCAAATGTGAGGTTCTGATGTTTCAAGACGTTTATTTACCTGGATGGAATCACTTGCACCCAATTGTATGCCGGCCCGGGCTGCCAGTTCAGCGTTGGGTTTCACGCCCATTCCCAAAATAACAATATCGGCAGGAATGGTTTGTTTATCCGTTATTACCGATTTTACGCTTCCATCGGAATTTTTTTCAAACTTCACCAGTTTCTCTTCCAGAAAAACCTTTACCTGCTGTTCCGCCATGTACTCCAGAATAAGGTCAGCCATATCCTTATCGAGGGTAGCCATGAGTTGCGGAGCCATGTCAATCAGGGTAACATCCATTGAGCGGCTGAGAAAGGCTTCAGCCATCTCAAGACCAATATAGCCACCACCCACGATTACAGCTTTGGCCGGTTTTTTCTCCTTTAAAAAGTTGAATACATTTATCCCACTTTGAAGCGTTGAAAGGGCAAAAACTCCACTGGCATCGCTGTTTTCCATGTTGGGTACAATGGGGGAGGCTCCTGTTGCAATAAGCAGGTCGTCCCAGGGTTCCCAAAAATCCTTTTCTTCATCAAGATTCCTGACCTTTACGCGCTTGTTTTTCGGGTCAATTTCAATCACTTCGTGACGAATTCGCACGTCAATATTCTGTTTTTTCCTGAAAACTTCAGGTTTGCGGGCAATCAATTGTTCTTCCGATTCAACCTGCCCACCGATATAATAGGGCATTCCGCAGGCAGAGTAGGAAGTATGATTTCCCCGCTCGAAAACAATAATCTCACGCTCAGGCTGCTCCCGCCTGATTTTCGATGCGGCTGTCATCCCTGCTGCGTCACCGCCAATTACAATGATTTTACCATTAGTCATATATTCTTTTTTTTGAAACCGTGTTGATCAATTATCTTTCTTTGAAAGTATTTCCTTGTATTTATCTATATTTTTCAGAAGATTATCATCCGGCGGAGGTTCGGTAATAGTATCATATTGAACCATTTTTTCATAAATGATTTTTGCCACAATGTATCTTGCTGTGCGTTTGTCGTCGGCTGGTATAATATACCACGGGGCATGGGGAAAGGATGTTTTGTTTATAGCTTCTTCATAGTATTTCAGATACTCATTCCAAAGCTCCCTTTCGGTTAAATCATCGGGTGCAAATTTCCAGTTTTTATCTTTTTTTTCCAGCCTTCTCAATAACCGTAATCTTTGTTCCTCCTTGCTCAGGTGCAGAAAAAACTTAAAAATAATAATTCCGTTTTGGGCAATATGTTCCTCAAAATTTCTGATTTGGTTAAATCGCTTATCCCAAAAATCAGCAGGTATATCCTCCTCTTTTTCGATGCCCGGGATATTCTCGTAAAGCAAATACTGAGGATTTACCCGTGTTACCAGCACATTTTCATAATGACTGCGGTTAAAGATTGCGTACTTGCCTTTTTCCGGCAAAGCAACGTAGTGTCGCCATAAATAATCGTGTTGAAGTTCCTTTCTGGTTGGTGACTTAAAACTGTGAACCACAACGCCACGTGGATTAAACTTGCTGAAAACTTCTCTTATCAGACTATCTTTACCCGATGTATCCATACCCTGCAAACACACAAGCACCCCATAACGGTTGTGTGCATACAATGTGTTTTGCAGTTTAGCAAGCTTCTTTCCGACTTTTTTAAGTGCTTTTTTCTTTTCCTTTTTCGATTTGCCGGTTTCCAGCGTTGTTGGAATTTCATTCAGGTTAACCGGGTTTGTGACGATAAAATCTGAGGTAATTAGTTCTTTCATTTTTAAAATTTTAATTGTTGTTTGATGCAGCACTAACCGCTTTCTTTAAGCTGATAAATCTCTTTTAGATACATTAAATTTCTCAATTTCTTTTTCCAAAAAGTAGCTAATCATTGTTCTGATGACCACAATACTGGCCAGAATGGCAATCTCTTCAAATTTTGGATGTATTACCGTGGCAATGATATCTGCCGCAATCAGAAACTCCAGCGCAAACAACAGGTACGAGGCAAACTGGTGGCGTACCGATTCCCGCTCACGGTATATCGACTTATGTTTCAATCTGCTAAATTCCAGCTTCAATAACTTGTAAACGGATAATATCACACCCCAGACAATAATGGCGACACCTAAGGTTCCGATGGTTATGTACAGATATTCAAAAAAAGTTTTCAGCCAGGCTTCCATGATGAGTCGTTTTTAATAACCTGCTTTTTCTATCCAAAACAGCACGAGAACAATCAGGGCAACTGCAGGCACAACCACCACCCAGTCGTTCACCTTTAACAGGCGCGGAAAAGTAATATCGCCAAAACTGCCTTTTTTCAGGATGCCCTTTTTCAATTTGGGATACATAACC
>Ga0334883_1003959_pt1 | contig 14898 bp, 9 predicted proteins | sample GraSluR1_MG_6_FD_207230 | JGI IMG/M metagenome (GOLD analysis project Ga0334883, IMG submission 207230) | Sludge microbial communities from methane-producing bioreactor in Wageningen University, Netherlands - Granular Sludge_09_05-R1 | ecosystem: Engineered > Bioreactor > Anaerobic > Unclassified... | reverse complement strand
ACGAAGCTGCATTGCAAGTGATCGGTATGCGGTAGAAACATAGCTGTGTACTCCGATTTTAATTTGATAGTATTGGTATATTATACCATATTTCATGCCTAGCGCCACCTTTTTTCAGGGGAGTCTTATATGAAAATTACCGCAACCGAGATTCCTTCTGATGGCTGTGATGTCCCCTTAAACACAAAGCACACCCCGGTGGTTAGAGACCTAACCATCGGGGTGCTTTTTCCTATTCTCTGTCTATTGCCTACTGTCTCACTCCACCGTCACACTCTTCGCCAGATTGCGCGGCTGATCTACATCCGCGCCGCGCCGCACGGCAAAGGCGTAGGCCAGCCATTGCAGCGGAATCGTGTTGAGGATGGGGGTGAGCAGTGGCGAAGCGGCAGGTGTTTCGATGACATAATCTGCGCGGGCGCGCGCTTCGGTGTCCCCGGTCTGTGCCAGGGCAATAACCGTCCCGCCGCGTGCCTTCACCTGCTCCATCTGCCCCAGCATCTTGTCATACACCCCGTCGCGTGGGGCCAGCGTCACCACCGGCATCAGCGGATCAATGAGCGCAATCGGCCCGTGCTTCATCTCGCCCGCCGGATAACCTTCCGCGTGGATGTAAGAAATTTCCTTGAGCTTGAGTGCCCCTTCTAGCGCGATGGGGTAATTGATCCCACGCCCCAAGAACAGGAAATGCTCGCGCTTGTGGAAGCGGTCGGCTAGCTCATTGTAGAGCGCGTTCTCCTCAGTCACCTGCCCCACCAGCTCCGGCAGCCGCGCCAGATCGTTCACCGCGCGTTGCAACGCCTCTCGCTCCAGTGTTCCCCGCAGTTGCCCCAGATAGACCCCCAGCAGGTAGAGATCCACCAGACTGGTGGTGAAGGCTTTTGTTGAAGCCACGCCGATTTCCGGCCCGGCCTGCATGAGGATATAGCCATCGGAGATGCGCTGCGCCTGGCTGCCCAGCACGTTCACAATCGCCCAGAGGCGCGCCCGCTTGCTGTGGGCTTCTTCCATCGCGGCCAACGTGTCCACCGTCTCGCCAGATTGCGTGATTGCCAGCACCGCCGTGTGTGGCCCGATGAGCGGGTCACGATAGCGGTACTCCGAGCCATAATCCACCTCGACCGGGATGCGCGCCAGCGTCTCCAACATGAATTTGCCCACCAGTGCGGCATGGTACGAGGTGCCGCAGGCGATGATGATGATCTTTTGCAAGTCGTTGGCTTCGTTCACTGTGAGGGGGAGGGTCTCCAGCCGCACGCGCCCGCCGTGCAGATCGGCCCGTCCCCGGATGGTATCCGTGATGGCCCGGGGCTGCTCGGCGATCTCCTTTTGCATGAAGTGCCGGTATGGGCCTTTTTCGGCGGAAACTGGATCCCAGGGGATGGTGTGTAATTCGGGCGCAAGCGGTTTGCCGTCGAGCGTGAAGATTTGCGCCCCGTCGTGGGTGATGACCGCCAGCTGGCGGCTTTCGAGAAACACTACGCGGCGGGTATGCTCGAGGATGGCGGGGATGTCAGAAGCCAGGTAAGTTTCCCCATCGCCTAGGCCGATGACGATACCGCCTGCGTTCCCCAGCCGCGCCGCTACCAGCCGGTCGGGCTGACGCGCATCGAGAAACACAAACGCGCTCGCCCCCCGGATATGAGGAAGCGCCTGTTGCACGGCGTTTAGCAGATTTGCGCCGCCTGCCAGGTAGCCTTCAACCAGATGTGCGATAGTTTCGGTATCTGTCTCGGACGCGAAGGTAATCCCCTCGGCTTCCAACTCCTGGCGTAGCGCACTGTAATTCTCGATGATACCATTGTGGACGACGGCTACGCGCCCGTTCATACCCAGGTGGGGATGGGCGTTCTGCTCGGTGACGCCGCCGTGGGTGGCCCAGCGCGTGTGTCCAATGCCGATGTGTCCGGGTAAGGGCTGCACACTTAATTGCTCTTGCAGATTGTGCAGTTTACCTACTGCCCGTCGGGCGGTGATAGCGTTATCACCGTTCACGACAGCGATCCCCGCCGAATCATAGCCTCGGTATTCAAGGCGTTTCAACCCATTCACAATCACCGTCGCAGCCGCTTGTGGCCCGATGTATCCAACGATTCCACACATAGCAATGCCCTCCTGTTGTAATAAGGTTAAGAAATGGGTGTTGGGTAATGAGGGGTAGAGATTCTCAGTTGCCCATGACTCGTTACCCATCATTGTGCTGCCCTGCCGCGCTTTTGTCCCGGCGATTGCTTACCAGTTTTGTGACGCAGCTTGTTGTCTCAGGAGGGGAAGACAAGGGGCGGGCATACCCCTGACAGTATCCGCCGATGTTTCGATCACTGCCACCTCGTCAGCCGGTCAACTGACCGGCCCTGGCGCTCTCTTCCCCGTTGGTTAAGGTTGTGTTGTGTGCCTCCTCTCAAAATGGCAAATTGCGAATGGCGAATCTCAGAACTTGCCTGGTTGCGGATCTGGTGATCCGCTTCGAGCTCTGCGGGGAGCTAGCTCTCCGAATTTTCATTCAACCGTTGGTGAATCGCAGGTTAATGAGAAATTCTCTTGAAAATAGCCGTAACGCGAAGCGTCTGCTTCGCGCGCGAACTCAACAGTTCGCGCTATATTTTCATCCAACCGCTGGTTAATGATGAATTTCTCTGAAAGTCCCAGGATTTTAGAGAACTCAGTAACAAAATCTTCTTTACGCATTACGTTTTACGCAGTACGGGCATTGTGCGTGCAAGGCTTTTATGGGGTGTGGCTGGTCATGTGTGGGTGAGCCTACCTGACTACTTGGATTGCCAGGCCCATTCCGGGTCTTGCGCTACAAAGCGGGCGTGATACGGCTTGCTGGAGAAATGCAGTTTCCCAGATCGGCTGCGACTGCAAGGGGTTTCGTCCTTGCTCGCGTACCCTTGCGGGGGTGCGCCGGCACCGCGTCGCCGTAGTTGCATATCGAGGCCGGAGATCGCCAGCACTACCCAAATCAGCGCCCAAAAGAATACGCTAACGAAAGGCCACATCAGGAATACCATCAACCATGCTTCCGATGTAAACATCAGGACGGATAGCGCCAGGCCAGGGATGAGGGATATCAAAAATGTATCGCGCCGCAACCGGCCAAAGTTGTCCTCCAACTTTTGGGCGTATGTCTCGCAGGGCTTGCATACTGGCAGCTCTAATGACAGATGCGTGCTTCTACGATGTTTTCCTGTGCCGCGTCGGGTGATCAATCTGATCTGGCGCACGTCGTGTGGCGCGCGCGTTCCACACCATGCGCATAACTCTTGTGGTACATTGGGATACTGGCTCATAGGCGTTTCTCCGGCTTTGAAAATGGCAAATGCGCGTTCGGGCGAGGCAATCCCCCGTTTGATCAAACTCGACCAAGTTCTTTGTATAGCCCCTGGGGCTGTCCATGGTTGGCCTGCCGGGGATTGCCTCGCCCGAACCACCCCGTAATGCTGTTACATCTCGCGCACCACATATACCTTACGCCCTACCGCTGTTGCCAGCTCCTCGGCGGTGCGCTCATCCAGCGAGCGCCCCTCTGGGCCGCGAAAGATCACGTCCGGCGTGACAATTATAGCCGCTGTGGGGATTTCGTCCAACGCAGCGCTGATGTCTTCCACCGTGAGCAACCCGGCCACTGTGACCGTCTCGCCGAAGCGCCGATTATGCACGGGGATTACCGTAGCGGCGATTCCAGTCGCCAGCGTAAAAGCCGCCGCATATTTTGCCAGCAGTGGCGCGAACAGCGTTCCGGTAATCCATACCTGACTTGGGCCACCCACCGTCGCGAGCTCTACCTGCCGGGCCGGCCACGCATCCTCAAAGCGACGCACCATGCCCACGCCGTTTTCGATGAGTGCGTCGTGCAGGCCATCGTAAGCCTCCAGCAGGGGCGTAGGGACGCCCGCGCGGATGAACCACTCATCGGAGGGGTACACGAAGCCCATGCCCAGCTCGGCGCGCAGGCGCGCTTGCCAATCGAGCGCTTGTGCGAGTACGGTAGCGGCTTCGGCGTCGGTGTAGGGGCGCAGCCCGGCGGCGTGCTCGCGGGTGAGGCCGACCGGGACGATCGTGAGTGAGGCTACGCCGGGATAGAGTGCGGCGAGATCGGCGATGGTGTGGTCGAGGTGCGCGCCGTCGTTGCGGCCTGGTGTGAGCACGGCCTGTGTGTGGAGCGTGATGCCCGCCTCTACCAGACGTGTCAGCTGCGCCAAAATCTCGCCCGCATGCGGATTACGCAACAGGCTCACGCGCACGTCCGGCGCAGTCGCGTGGACGGAGACATACAGCGGGCTGAGGAATTGCTCTGCGATGCGCGCCCAATCCGCCTCGGTCAGATTGGTGAGGGTGACGTAGTTCCCATGCAGGAACGAGAGCCGGTAGTCATCGTCTTTCATATAGAGCGAGGGGCGTAATCCGGGTGGCATTTGCGCTACGAAGCAGAAATCGCAGGCGTTGCGGCAAACGTGTAGGGGGTCATCAAAGAGCTCCTCGGTGAACTCCAATCCCAGTGGTTGTCCATAACGGCGTTGGGCCGTGCGGTTCAGGCGTTGGCTGTCTCGTTTAATGTTGAAGCGTAGCTCCGGCTCGGCGGCGTAGATTTGCACATCAATCACATCGCGCACCGGTTGTCCGTTCAGTGCGAGCAGCACATCGCCGGGGCGCAGCCCAGCTTGCGTTGCTACGCTGCCTGGCGTTACGGCGAGGATGCGCGCAGGGTAATACTTCATATGGATTGTCCTCTCTTGAGCTTATGTAAATTCGGTGCAATTCTGGTAGGTCTCATTAAATGTAGTATACTCTTTCCGGTATCAGGCGCAACCAAGCGCGATTTTGAGAGATGGAGGTCTCTGCCATGAAAACATTCCGGGCGTTGCTCAAAACCATGCGCCCCAAGCAATGGGTCAAAAATAGTTTCATCTTTGCTGCTTTGGTATTTGACAAGAAAATTATGATTTGGCCTTACGTTCTGCGTACTTTGGCCGGGTTCGCGCTCTTTTGCCTGATTTCGGGGGTTGTTTACACCATGAACGACTTGGCCGATATCGAGAAAGATCGCCAGCATCCGCGCAAGCGACGCCGTCCTTTGCCTGCTGGGGAGCTCGCGCCGGGTGTGGCTTGGGTGAGTATCGCTGTCTTCGGTTTCAGTGCGCTGCTGCTGGCGGTGTGGCTTTCTCCCACTTTTGCGGCCATTCTTGCTGGCTATTTGCTTCTTCAAGTAGCTTACTCGTTTCATCTCAAAAACGTAGTCCTTCTCGATATTTTTGCTATCGCTGCCGGATTTGTATTACGCGTCGCAGCAGGTGCCCCCCTAGTTAATGCGGAAAACTTTTCCCCGTGGCTCTACATCTGCACCACCTTGCTCGCACTCTTCTTGGCGCTGGGCAAGCGACGTGGCGAACTAGTGCTGCTCGGCACGGGAGCTGGTAATCACCGTGAAAGTCTATATGCCTACACCCTCCCCTTGCTCGATCAGCTTATGAGCCTGGTCACATCGTCTACAATCCTGGCTTATGCGCTTTATACCTTCTCCGCTGCCAACTTACCTCGTAATGGGCAAATGATGCTTACGGTTCCCTTTGTCATCTATGGTATTTTCCGTTATCTCTATCTGGTCTACTCTGAAGGTGTCACCCTGGCTCCCGATGAGGTATTACTCACCGATCGGCCTTTGCAGACAGATATTTTTCTTTGGGGTGTGTTGGCGGCAGGATTATTGTACCTGAATTGAACGCTCGTTCGCTCGGTTGACAGATTTTAAGATGGTGGTAGAATCCCCCTTCGCACGCGGTGAACAGAAATAATCTTTCAACAACCGCTTCGCAAGCAAGTTGACAAAAAAAACGAGTGTGGTAGAATCCTCGCTTGTGCCAAGAGCAAAGGCCCTGGCAAGTTAACAGAAAAAATAAGTGATCATCCGGTGGGGTTTTGCAAGCGTAAAACTAGCGCTTGACACAAAAGCAAATACATGCTATAATAAAACTCCACTTGGGAAGCCAGCAAGAATCTGCTACGTGGCTTCTAAGGCCCTTTAACAATTGAATAGTGACAGACAGCGAACCAGAACGAGACCACAGCATCAGAGGAATACTGTTCGCGGAAGCGAACGGAATAGAACGAAGAGTTTGATCGTGGCTCAGGATGAACGCTAGCGGCGCGCTTAACGCATGCAAGTCGAGCGATAAGGCCCCTTCGGGGGTACAGCAGCGGCAGACGGGTGAGTAACACGTGGGTGATCTGCCCTCCAGCCGGGGATAACGTTTGGAAACAGGCGCTAATACCCGATGCCCTCTCGGTGTCAGAACCAAGAGGAAAGTTCCGGCGTTGGAGGAGGAGCCTGCGGCCCATCAGCTAGTTGGTAGGGTAATGGCCTACCAAGGCACAGACGGGTAGGGGGTGTGAGAGCATGGCCCCCCACACTGGGACTGAGACACGGCCCAGACTCCTACGGGAGGCAGCAGCGGGGAATATTGCACAATGGGCGCAAGCCTGATGCAGCGACGCCGCGTGGATGAAGAAGGCCTTCGGGTTGTAAAATCCTTTTACGAGGGAAGAGAGAGGACGGTACCTCGTGAATAAGCGTCGGCTAACTACGTGCCAGCAGCCGCGGTAAGACGTAGGACGCGAGCGTTATCCGGATTTACTGGGCGTAAAGCGCCTGTAGGCGGTTAGATAAGTCGGCTGTGAAAGCCCCGGGCTTAACCCGGGGAGGCCAGGCGATACTGTTTGACTTGAGGGTGACAGAGGGGAGTGGAATTTCCGGAGTAGCGGTAAAATGCGCAGATCTCGGAAGGAACACCAGTGGCGAAGGCGGCTCCCTGGGTCAGCCCTGACGCTGAGAGGCGACAGCTAGGGGAGCGAACAGGATTAGAGACCCTGGTAGTCCTAGCCGTAAACGCTGGATGCTAGGTGTGGGGCCGACAGGCTCCGTGCCGCAGCTAACGCGGTAAGCATCCCGCCTGGGGACTACGGCCGCAAGGCTAAAACTCAAACGAATTGACGGGACCCCGCACAAGCAGCGGAGCGTGTGGTTTAATTCGATGTTACACGAAGAACCTTACCTGGGTTTGACATGCAGGTGGTAGGGAAGCGAAAGCCGACCGACCCTTCGGGGAGCCTGCACCGGTGCTGCATGGCTGTCGTCAGCTCGTGCCGTGAGGTGTCGGGTTAAGTCCCGTAACGAGCGCAACCCCTGCCCGCAGTTATACGTGTCTGCGGGGACTGCCGGCGACAAGCCGGAGGAAGGTGGGGATGACGTCAAGTCAGCATGGCCCTTATGTCCAGGGCTACACACACGCTACAATGGCCGGTACAAAGGGGAGCCAACCCGCGAGGGGGAGCGAATCCCAGCAAAGCCGGTCTCAGTTCGGATTGCAGGCTGCAACTCGCCTGCATGAAGTTGGAGTTGCTAGTAACCGCGCGTCAGCTATAGTGCGGTGAATACGTACCCGGGGTTTGTACACACCGCCCGTCACGTCATGGGAGTCGGTAACGCCTGAAGCCGGTAGCCTAGCCTAACGGAGGGCGCCGTCGAAGGCGGGACTGGCGACTGGGACGAAGTCGTAACAAGGTAGCGGTACCGGAAGGTGCGGCTGGATCACCTCCTTTCAAGAGCACGGGCAAGGCTTAGCGTTGCCCGGGGGTTGGGATCGGGCTGGGGCGTTGGCTGTCACTATTCAGTTGTTTAGGGGCGAGGGCCTGTAGCTCAGCAGGTGAGAGCACACCTCTGATAAGGGTGGGGTCCGTGGTTCGAATCCACGCAGGCCCATGGGCGAGTGCGGGGATGTAGCTCAGATGGGAGAGCGCCTCCCTTGCACGGAGGAGGCCCGGGGTTCGAGTCCCCGCATCTCCATAGGTGCGGGGCGTTTTAGTGGGGGTGGTCGGTTAGGGCGTGGGGCGGGCGGAAACGGGCGCCCCACGCCCTAGCGGATAACCGCTGGAGACGCAACCGGACGGTTGCGGGACCTTAACAAGCCAAGCGTATCAAAAAACAGAGGGGTAACTACTCCGGTGTAGGCCTGGGAGGCCGGCGGGGGTAGGGTACTCCAGACGAAGACACAAAACAAGGCGAGAACTTCAATTTCTCCGTATCACACGCAAGCTACTAAGGGCGCACGGAGGATGCCTTGGCACTAGAAGCCGAAGAAGGACGTGGTACACTGCGAAAAGCCTCGGGGAGTCGTGTGCAGGCGCTGATCCGGGGATATCCGAATGGGGAAACCCGCGCGAGCAAACCTCGCGCACCGCTGGGTGAACACATAGCCCAGTCGGGGGGCACGCGGGGAACTGAAACATCTTAGTACCCGCAGGAACAGAGAATATTCCCTGAGTAGTGGCGAGCGAAAGGGGAGGAGCCCAAACTCACCGTGTGGAAAAGGCTGTGGCCGTTGCACGGGGGAGGGTTGGAGGAGTTGCGGGGGTCGTCCACAGGCGCCCAGGGAGTTACCAAAGTACCATTTAGGGGAAGGCGTTGGAAAGCGCGTCCAGAGAGGGTGACAGGCCCGTACCTAAAAGATGGGACTCTCCCGGCAACCACCTGAGTACCACCGGGCACGCTAATCCGGTGGGAAGCAGGGCAGTCCACTGCCCAAGGCTAAATACTTCTAGTGACCGATAGCGAACAAGTACCGTGAGGGAAAGGTGAAAAGAACCCCGGTGAGGGGAGTGAAAAGAACCTGAAACCGTGCGCTTACAAGCGGTCGGAGGGCTATGCGGAAGCAAGCCTGACGGCGTGCCTTTTGGAGAATGAGCCAGCGAGTTACTGTGTGTGGCGAGGTTAAGGCAGAGACAGCCGGAGCCGTAGGGAAACCGAGTCTGAATAGGGCGGTGAGTCGCACAGAGTAGACACGAAACCAGGTGAGCTACCCATGTCCAGGTTGAAGCGGGGCTAAACCCCCGTGGAGGACCGAACCTTTCACTGTTGCAAAAGTGTGGGATGAGGTGTGGGTAGGGGTGATATGCCAAACGAACTTGGAGATAGCTTGTTCTCCCCGAAATAGCTTTAGGGCTAGCCGCGTGTGTTGCGTCGCGGAGGTAGAGCACTGGATGAGCTAGGGGGCGCGAGCTTACCAAACTCAACCAAACTCCGAATGCCGCGATGAAGAGAGCACGCGAGTCGGACTACGAATGATGAGATCCGTAGTCGAGAGGGAAAGAACCCAGACCATCGGCTAAGGTCCCGAAGTACCAGCTAAGTGGGAAACGCTGTGCGTATGCTCAGACAGCCAGGAGGTTGGCCTAGAAGCAGCCACCCTTTAAAGAGTGCGTAATAGCTCACTGGTCGAGCGCACGTGCGCGGAAAATGTAACGGGGCTCAAGTTGGACACCGAAGCCATGGCGGCGCGGAAGCGCCGGGTAGGGGAGCGTTCTGCGGGCAGAGAAGCCGTACCGGAAGGAGCGGTGGAGCGCGCAGAAGTGAGAATGCTGGCATGAGTAGCGAGAAACATGTGAGAACCATGTTCGCCGTAAGTCTGAGGGTTCCGACGGAAGGGCAATCCACGTCGGGTGAGTCGGGCCTAAGCTGAGGCCGGAAGGCGTAGGCGATGGACATCCGGTTAATATTCCGGAACCGCCAACCTGGAGCGATGGGGTGACGCAGTAGGGTAGATCAGCCGGGGGACGGAAGTCCCGGTGCTAAACGTGTAGTGCGAAGACGGGGGCAGGGAAAACCGCTCCCCGAGCGCGAGGCGTGAGGGCGGGCCTACGGGCCAGAAGTGATTAAGCCGTGCTGCCAAGAAAAGCCTCTAAGCGGAGAAGGGTAGGCGCCCGTACCGCAAACCGACACCGGTAGACGGGTAGAGTATACCAAGGCGAACGAGCGAACCTTCGTTAAGGAATTCGGCAAAATAGTCCCGTAACTTCGGGAGAAGGGACGCCCCTGAGGGTGCAGGCTGCACAGTTGAAGCCTTTGGGGGCCGCAGTGAAATGGCTCTAGCGACTGGTTACCAAAACCACAGGTCTCTGCCAACGCGCAAGCGGACGTATAGGGGCTGACACCTGCCCAGTGCCGGAAGGTTAAAGGGAGGGGTTAGGCGCAAGCCGAAGCTCTGAACTGAAGCCCCGGTGAACGGCGGCCGTAACTATAACGGTCCTAAGGTAGCGAAATTCCTTGTCGGGTAAGTTCCGACCCGCACGAATGGTGTAACGACTAGAGCACTGTCTCAACGAAGGGCTCGGCGAAATTGAAGACGCGGTAAAGATGCCGTGTACCCGCAGCAGGACAAAAAGACCCCGTGGAGCTTTACTGTAACTTGGCACTGCGTTAGGGTGTAGTTTGTGTAGGATAGGTGGGAGACTGAGAAGCCGGGACGTCAGTTTCGGTGGAGTCACTGGTGAAATACCACCCTGGCTACATTTTGACGCTCACCTGCACCGTAAGCCGGTGCGGGGACCGTGCCAGGCGGGCAGTTTGACTGGGGTGGTCGCCTCCCAAAAGGTAACGGAGGCGCCCAAAGGTTCCCTCAGGTGGAATGGAAACCCACCGGAGAGTGCAAAGGCATAAGGGAGCTTGACTGTAAGGCCAACAAGCCGCACAGAGGCGAAAGCCGGGCTTAGTGATCCCACGGTACCGAGTGGAAGGGCCGTGGCTTACCGGATAAAAGCTACCCCGGGGATAACAGGGTGGTGAGGCCCAAGAGTTCACATCGACGGCCTCGCTCGCCACCTCGATGTCGGCTCGTCGCATCCTGGGGCTGGACAAGGTCCCAAGGGTTGGACTGTTCGTCCATTAAAGCGGCACGCGAGCTGGGTTCAGACCGTCGTGAGACAGGTCGGTCTCTATCCGCTGTGGGCGTAGGGGATTTGCGGGGAGCTGCCTTCAGTACGAGAGGACCAGGGTGGACGGACCGCTGGTGTGCCAGTTGTGGTGCCAACCGCATCGCTGGGTAGCCAGGTCCGGCAGGGATAACCGCTGAAAGCATCTAAGTGGGAAGCCCGCCCCAAGATGAGATCCCCCACACCGCAAAGGTGGTAAGGCCGCGGACAGACGATCCGTTAGATAGGCGGGAGGTGGAAGCGCCGCAAGGTGTGTAGCCAACCCGTACTAAAGGCCGAGGGCTTGGAGTGTGGTGCGGAGAATTTGGAGTTCTGGCGGCGTGGAGTGTCGGGAAGATACGCAGGGCTTGACTTGTACATAAGAACAAGTCCTTTGGTGATTGGAGCGGCGGGGAAACACCTGGTCCCATCTCGAACCCAGCAGTTAAGCCTGCCAGCGCCGATGGTACTGGGGGGGCAGCCCCCTGGGAGAGTAGGTCATCGCCAAAGGACTTTTCTATTTATATTTAACTCCACCGTGATTTAATCGCGGTGGAGTTTTTTTGCGTTCTCTTGACGTGTTCTACGTTTTTCGCTTTGCTGAGGAGTGTGGTACAATAGCCTTGAGCCTTAGGTGCAGCGCACTTATTACACTTATCACTTTATGAGTGTGTTGTGCCTGAGTGGTTACGATGTCTTCTTGTAAGGAGGTGAACCTTGGCTGGCGATGCACTTTTAGATAACACCTTGATTTTTAGTGGCACGGCGCATAAGGGTTTGGCTAAAGATATTGCTGCATATCTGGGCCTGGAGCTGAGTCCTACACATATCCGTAAGTTCTCCAATGACAATTTCTACATTCAACTGGGAGTCAGTGTGCGCTCTAAGCAAGTTTTTATTGTACAGCCGATTTCGCCCCCCTGTAGCGATAATTTGCTGGAGCTGTTGTTGATGATGGATACGGCTCGTGGTGCAGGCGCGCGTAGCATTCATGCAATTATTCCCTACTATTCCTATGCGCGTTCCGACAAAAAGGATGCCGCACGTATCTCCATTGCTGGGCGTTTAGTAGCTGATTTGATGGTGACTTCGGGGGCTAATCATGTTATTACGATGACCTTGCATTCACCGCAGGTGCATGGTTTCTTCAGTATTCCTACTGATCACTTGACGGCACATTCGGTATTTGTGAAACATTTTAAGCAGCAGGACTTGAGCAATGCTGTAGTGCTAGCTCCAGATATTGGACATGCTAAGCGAGCGGTAAATCTAGCGCGTGCGTTGCACTTGCCGGCTGCAGCTGGTGAGAAAATGCGCTTGGGCGATGATTCAGTCGCGGTGAGCAGTATTATGGGTGACGTGCGTGGTAAGCGTGTGATTTTACTGGATGATGAGATTGCTACTGGTGGTACAATCATTGAGACGATTCGCGTTTTGCGTAAAGAGGGCGTTTCACGTGTTACTGTGGTTGGCACGCACGGACTCTTCACTGGTAATGCCGTGGCTGCGCTAAATGCTATCGAGGAAATTGACGAAATCATTATTAGTAATACAGTTCCCTTACGCAAAGACAGCTGCCCCGAACGTTTGACAGTGTTACCGGTAGGGCATATCTTTGGTGAGGTCGTGCGGCGCAACGTGCGTGGCGAATCGGTTGGTGCGCTTTTTGAGTATTGGGATGGTTCTACGTCAGCTTAGAGGTTTTCCTTTGCGTTTCTCTGTTTGGCGATGGCTTGCGCTGGTAATCCTGCTGGTGGCATGTACTCGTCCTGACGGTGTGGATGTGGAAGCCTGGCCGCTACATGAGCCCGTGACGCCGATGTCCACGATTGCGTTCCCCGTTGTTTCGGGCCTGCTCACCACACCCACTCCGTTGCCCGTGCGTCAGGTCCCGGAGACTATTACAGTCTTTCACACAGTAGCGCGTGGCGAGACATTGTTCAGCATTGCGCAACGGTACGCGGTAACTGTGGATTCTTTGATCGCTTTGAACGCGCTTGCCAACCCTGATGCGTTGGCGGTGGGACAGGTATTGCAGGTCTCACAAGTGCCCTCGCGTACTGCCCCAGCGCATCGGTTGCTGCCAGATAGTGAACTGGTTTATGGGCCGGGTTATGTCGGGTTCTCGGTGGCTGAGGTAACGGCGCGTTATTCGGGCTGGTTCAATCAATATGGTGAGGAAATCGAGGGCCGTTGGTATAGCGCCTCCGAGGTGGTTGAGCTGGTAGCCCGGCAATATAGCGTTGGGCCGCGTGTTTTACTTGCATTGTTGGAGTTGCGTGGCGGTTGGCTTACAAATCCAGCCCCCTCACCGGAGGCGCGCATGTATCCCTTGGGCTACGAGCGCGAGTATTGGGATGGTTTGTATTTGCAACTCAGTCTGGCCGCGAACGGCCTCAACCGAGGTTTTTACGGTTGGGTAAATAATTCTTTATGGGTAGTGCAGCTCGATAGCGGAGAGTACGTGCAGCTCTCGTCTGAGATCAACGCGGGTACGGCGGGGGTGCAGTGCGCATTGCTTTTTGGGCAGACGTATGATGCGTGGGAGGCTTCGCTCAATCCGAACGATCCTCAGGGTTTTTTGATGACTTACCGGACGTTGTTTGGTGATCCTTTTAGCTATGCAGTGGAGCCGTTGTTGCCGTTGGATGGGGCGACTCCGTTATTGGCATTGCCTTGGCCACGTGGTGAGACTTGGTATTACACTGGCGGGCCGCATGGGGGCTGGGATGCTGGCAGTGCCTGGGCTGCATTGGACTTCGTTCCTGGCACGGAGCCGTTGGGTTGTACCCGTGCCCTGCAACGGGCGACGGCGGCAGCGCCTGGTCTGATCGTTTACAGCGACCATGGGATGGTGTTGCAAGACCTGGATGGGGATGGCTTTGCAGGTACAGGTTGGGTGTTGTTGTACCTGCATATTGCGACCGAGGGGCGCGTGCCTGTTGGGGCCGCGTTGCAGACGGGCGATCCCATTGGACATCCTTCCTGTGAGGGCGGTGTCTCTTATGCAACACATCTACACTTTGCACGGCGCTTCAACGGCGTATGGATTGCTGCTGAGCATCCGCAATGGCCGCTGGTGATGGATGGCTGGCGGGCTGGGGCGACCGAGCGTGCTTACAGCGGTACGTTGACCCGTAACGGTGAGGTGCGCACGGCTTGCGAATGCTGGGAGCCGACTAATGCGATTCAACATACTGGCTTAAATCCTTGAGATACCTGAGGAGTATTATGCCCACGTTCAAAATCGTCACTTATAATGCTAATTCAATTCGTACCCGTATGGCTCAAATCCTCAATTGGCTGGAACGCGAATCCCCAGATGTGCTGTGCGTACAGGAAACAAAGGTGCAGGACGCAGACTTTCCTCTTGAGCCATTGCAGGCAGCCGGGTATCACGTGGCCTTCAAAGGCCAAAAGGCGCATGCTGGCGTGGCGCTCATCTGCCGTGACGCGCCGCAGGATGTGGTGTGCGGCTTCGACGATGGCAGCCAGCCCGATGCGCCACGCTTGATCCGTGCGGTGGTCGCCGGGGTGCCGGTGGTTAACACTTATGTCCCGCAGGGCCGTGACGTGGAATCGGAACACTTCCAGTATAAGTTGGTCTGGTTCGAGCGCCTACGCTCCCTGTTCGCGCGTCATTATGACCCTGCCGCGCCGCTGGTCTGGGTAGGTGATTTCAACGTGGCTCCTGAACCTATTGATATTCACAATCCCAAAGGGTTGGAAAATCATGTGGATTACCATCCGGATGTGCGTGCTGCGCTCGAACGGGTACGCGACTGGGGGTTTGTGGATGTCTACCGGCGGCATTATCCCGGCGAGCCGGGACATTTTACCTATTGGGATTATCGCGCCCGTGATCCGGTGACGCGCGGTGTTGGCTGGCGGATTGATCATATTTGGGCCACAGCGCCGCTGGCTGAGCGTTCAACACGCGTGTGGGTAGACAAGGATGCCCGTTGCGCAGAGCGCCCTTCGGATCACACCTTCGTGGTAGCAGAATTTGCGCTATGAGCCAAACCTGCCAGGTTTCTATGAAGATTAAGAGAATGAACCGAAAATAAAAACATTTGCAAGAATCGCTTCTTAAAAATTTACAAATTGAGAATTTTTACCCACCCTCTTGCCCCTCCCCACGCCGCTACGCGGCGT
>Ga0334883_1003950_pt1 | contig 14929 bp, 9 predicted proteins | sample GraSluR1_MG_6_FD_207230 | JGI IMG/M metagenome (GOLD analysis project Ga0334883, IMG submission 207230) | Sludge microbial communities from methane-producing bioreactor in Wageningen University, Netherlands - Granular Sludge_09_05-R1 | ecosystem: Engineered > Bioreactor > Anaerobic > Unclassified... | reverse complement strand
GGCTTGGGCCTACCCCAAAGCCACCCTCTATGGGGTCGAAGCCCAGGCCGATCGCCTGGCCTTCGCCCACCGCTCCGTCGCCTACAACGGCGTCGCCCATCGCTGCCGCCTGCTGTGCGCCGATCTGCGCGCCTTGCCTGCCTCCCTGCCAATGGGCGGCAGCGACTTGGTCACGGGCACACCGCCTTACTGGCCCCCGGGCACGGCCACCCCCGCCCAGTGTCACCAAGCCATCGCCTGCCGCTTCGAGACCCGCGGCGGCATCGAGGCCTATTGCCAAGCCGCCGCTCACCTGCTGAGTCCAAAGGGCCTCTTCGTCACCTGTGAAGGCGCCAGCCTCCGCGGCCGCACCCTCGATGCCGGCGCCAGCGTCGGCTTGCAGTGCATGGCCACCTGCGAGGTCATCCCCAAAGCTGGAAAAGACCCGCTCTTCTCTCTCTTCGCCTTCACCCGGCGCGACACGGCAACGCACGCCGCCCCGCCCCGCCGCGACGATGACCCCCACACCACCCTCGTCATCCGCGACGCCCGCGGCCAGCGCACCGCAGCTTATCAGGCCGTGCGCGACCTCATGGGCTTGCCCTAAACAACGAAGCCACTGCACGCGGCCCTTGGAATGTATGCGAGACAGCTCGCGTTTCTTTGGCTGCAACGCCCTAGGCCAGCCTCTCTTGGGGAGCCCCTGGGGTTCCCACGCCCCCAAGCACAGCACGACCCTTGTGCTGTCTTGTCCTTTGATCCGTTTGGTAGTATTGGCAAAGCGCTTTGAGTAGGGGGCAAGGGCGCTCTCCCCAAAGCCAGTTCACCCAGAATGAAGGAACAATCGTCATGTCTTGGTTGACTCGGGCCCACGCCTGCCTGCTTCTGCGCTTGTCTTCCCTCGTCGCGTTGGTCTATTCGGCGATCTCTGCCGTCGACTACTACGGCCCCATCCCAACCTTCTGTGCCAGCGGCGCCGGCTGCGACCTGGTCGCCAAGTCCAGCGTCGGCGAAGTCCTTGGCCCCTTCCTTCCGGCCCTCGGCCTGGTCACCTACACCTTCTTGTTCATCGTCTCCTTCTTCCGCCAGCCGCGCTTCGATCGCCTCATCGGCCTCGCCGCGCTCCTTGCAGGTATCGGCGCTTTCATCTTCATCCTCATCCAAGCCTTCTTCATCGACGCCTTCTGCTGGATCTGCATGGGCGTCGACATCGCCGCCATCGTCGCTGCTGGCGCTGGCATGCTCCTCTGGCGCGGGCCCGCCGAGCTGCGCCCCCCCTCACGCCTGCCCCTCGTCTCTTGGGCTGCCATCTACATCCTCGCCGTTGCCGGCGCCCCCGTGTGGATGCTCACCAAGCCCCCGTCTCCGGTCCCCGACGCCGTACGCGCCCTCTGGGTCGACGGCAAAATCAACGTCGTCGAGATCTCCGACTTCAACTGCCCCTTCTGCCGCAAGCTCCACCCCGTGCTCATGGAGGCCCTCGAACCCTACGGTGACCGGGTCCACGTCAAGCGCTTGCTCTATCCCCTGGGCGGCCTCGAGGGCGCCATGGCCCACCTCTGCGCCGAGGACCAGAAGCTCCAAGATGCCTTCGCCCACGCCATGTTCGAGCTGCCCGCCAAATCCAACGACGAAATCCTGGCCTACGTCAAGAAAGTCGGCATGGACCCCGACGCCTTCATGACCTGCATGAACGACCAAGCCACCATGGCCAGGCTGCGCGATGTCATCGACACGGTCCGCTCGGTCAATTTCCGCGGCGCCCCCACCCTGTGGATCGGCGAGCGCGAGAGCGTCGGCTTCGACCCCCACCGCACCCCCGAACGCATCGCCGACGCCCTCAAAGCCGAGGACGAGAGCCTCGGTGTCAGCCGCGTCCCCTGGTTCATGATTCTTCTGTGCAGCGTCGTGGTCATCCTCTTCGGCCTCGGCTTCGTCCTGCGCCGCAAAAGACGCGACAACCCCAGCAGCGACACCCCGGCCAGCAGCGACACCGCGGACTGAGCTCGGCCGCGCCCCGCAGCCGGCCCCACCACCCCGCGCGTCCTTGGCACTGCCAACTCCTTTGGGAGCCACGGGCCCCAGGCGTGCGGGGCCCAAGTGAACGCCTCCCGCCCCCTTTACCCCATCGCCGTGCGGCGCTGCTCAGTTGCCGGCCTTGCGCAACGCCCCCGAGGCAATGACCTTGGCGATGCTCTTCGCCGCCGAGTCCAGCGACTTGCGCCCGGGATAACCGGCCATGGTGACGATCCACGCCTGATTCACCCGCGGGTCGAAAATGTAGACGTTGTCGGCAAACCAGTCCTCAGAGAAGCCGGGTTTGCTGTAGAAGCGCACCCGCTCGTCGTTGAAGACCTCCGCGAAGGCATCCACCATCTCGTTGCCCCGGGAGCGCTCAGCCCGCATCGCCCGACGTAAAACCAACAGATCGCCGCGCTCCAAGTCGAAACTCTCGCTCGCCGGGAGCTGCTCCTGCAACATCAAGCGGCGCGAGGCCTCAGCCAAATCCTGCAGGGTCGCACACGCCGCCGCCGAGCATTCGACCGCCCGCTTGCTGTTCTCCGCCTCCAACTTCACGCTCCGCTTGCCCTCCTGCAGGGTAATGGGCGGCGCGCTGCGCAGCGAGGCCGACTCTCCCAGAGCGGTCCAGGCGCTGGCGTGATAGGCCCGCATCAGCGCGCTGTTATGGATCCCATTGCTGGGCACCAAGAAGCGCCCGTGCAAAGCCTCGAAAGAGGCGAGCTGCACCAAGCGGTTGTAGGCCAGGTTGTCGCTCTTGATGATCGCGTCCTCGACGAGTTGGGTCACGGTGGTCTTGAAGTCTTTTTTGCCGTGAAAGGTCACGGCAGCCCGCGCACTGAAGCCCAAGCTCCGCGTGCGCTGCAGCGCCGCGATGGCAGCATAGAGCTTCACCGTCGAGGCGGGGTTCCAGCCATCGCGATCGCTCGACGTGCCATTCCAGTCGAAGGCCCGCTCGCGGGTCACCACGGTGCGCGTCGCGTCGAAGGTGATCTCGATGACCATGGCTTTGAAGCGCTGGGGCGGCTTGAAGCCGTGCTCCTTCATCAGGCGGCCCAGGGTCTGAGTGTCGACTCCCCTCGTGCGCCACCAGGCCCCGCGCGCCGCCGTCGGCGCTGCGGCCCGCGGCGCTGCCGTCGTCGTCGCCGGCCGGGTATTGGCGCCACCGCCACAGGCCGGGATGTGCAGCGTCTGGCCGGCAAAAATCGCGTCCGAGCGCAGACCATTGGCCGCCTTGATCTCCGCCACGCTGCACCCAAACTTGCGGGCGATGGCCCCCAGAATATCTCCAGGCACCACCTGATAGGCCGTCGTGCTCGTTGGTGTGGACGCCGACGCCCCAGTCCCGTCGCGCTCCACCGCTGCGTCCTGGGCCGAAACCACGAAGTAGAGGGCCTCCTCCTCGTCGCCGTCGCCCCTGACGGGCACCACCTCTTGTTGAGGCAGCGGCTCTGCCGGCAGCGCCGTGCGACCACTGGCCCGCGGCTCGCCTTTGTCCCCGTCACGAAAAGCGACGAAGAATACGCCGCTGATAATGAACACCACACCCACCACCACCAGGGGAAGTACGCCCACACGTGTCCGTCGATTGGACATCGGCATGAGACTCGGCAGGTTCTGCTTCAAGCGCATCCGGTCCACCTTGCCCCGTGGAGAGAGTCACCCGAGCGCCGCGTCGGGCGCCGCGCTCGAAGGTGACAATTTACGCGAGACCTCGCCCGAGGTAAAGGCCCCGCTGCTGCTCTCGCCCTGCTTCGCCCTCGGCTGCTAGGCCCGACGACGGCGCACCAGCAGCGCCACACCGAACAGCAACACCAGCATCGCGCCGAAGCCCCAGGCGCGCGGGGCCATCGCCGCGACCCGACAGCCGCAACCATCGACGCCCAGCTCGGGCGCCGTAGGGAGCACCGGCTCAGCGCCCGAGGTCGCATCTTCGCCACCTGTAGTGTCCGTCCCGGGGACGTGGATCACATCCTCACCCTCTTCGTCGGGATCGAGCCACGGCACCGTGTCTTCACCCTCGATGTGGATGGGATCGATGAGATCGGTCAGGTCATCCCTGTCGTGGGCGTCGCTGTCCGCATCGGGCATGGGCTCAGCCACCTCCATGACCGCATCGGGGCTGGGATCGAGGATCGGCGTATCGCACACGCCGCCGTTGTCGATCACCCCATCACAGTCGTTGTCTTGGCCGTCACAGACCTCTGGGCTGGGGATGCAGGGCCGCACGTTGGGGCCCCCCATGCGAATGGACGGGTAGTAGTTGATGTGGCCCCAACCGCCGGCGTTCGACCAGGTCGGGCCATTGATCTTCGTGCCAAAACCGCTGCCCGTAGACAGCCAACAATAGAAGCGATCCGTGTCGCGGGCGCAGACGTCGGCCTTGCCGTCGCCGTTGACGTCGGCCATACGGATGGTGCGGTAGGTGTTGGGCAAGTTCCAGCCGGTGGCGTCACTCAGCTCCGGCCCACTGACCGAGCCACCAAAGCCCGTACCCGTGGAGGGCCAACATCGCCAGCCGGCGTTCGCCCGGGCGCACACATCGGCTTTGCCGTCGCCATTGAAATCCGCCATGCGGATGGTCGCGTAATTGTCATAGCCGTTCCAGCCCGACGCGTCCGCCAGGGAAGGCCCGACGATAGCGGCGCCAAAATCGCTGCCTGTCGAGAGATGACAGCGGAAATCCGTCGAGGAGCGGCCGCAGATGTCCATCTTGCCGTCGCCGTTGATGTCGGCCAGGCGAATGGTGCTCCAGTACTGGATCTTGTCCCAGCCCGCGGCATTGCTCCAAGCCGGACCGGTGATGCGGGTCGGAAAGCCCGCACCGTTGGAGAGCCAGCAGAAGATCCCCGCCGCCCCACGGGCACAGATGTCCGCCAAGCCATCGCCATTGACGTCACCCATGCGGATGGTCCCGTAGTACTGCGGGTTGCCCCAACCGCTCTCATCAGTCATGGTCGGACCCACGATCGCCGGGCCAAAACCGTTCCCCGTCGACACATAGCAGCGCATCCCCTCGGGGTGACGCGCGCACAGATCGTCCATGCCGTCGCCGTTGATGTCACCAAAGCGAATGGTGCTGTAGTACTTGATGTCGTTCCAGCCCGTGGCATCAGACAGCTCAGGGCCAGCGATGGAGGCCCCGAAAGAGGTCCCCTGCGACAGCCAGCAGCGGATCCCCGCGTTGGCTCGAGCACACAGATCGGCCTTCCCGTCGCCGTTGATGTCTGCCAGGCGCAACGTGCTCGAGTTGGTGTCGTCGCTCCATCCACTGGCGTCAGAGAGAGCCGGACCGTCGACCTTGACCGTGATGGCCGTTCCTGACGACAGGTAGCACACGATACCCGCCGCCGCGCGGGCGCAGACGTCCGCCTTGCCATCCCCATCGATGTCGCTGCCCCCAACGCTCTCATAAGCGTGCACTTGCAGCTTCAGCTCGTCCTCGATCTCGCACACGTCGCCTTCATCGATGAGGCCATTGCAGTTGTCGTCCTTGCCGTTACACACCTCCGTCGTGGGCACGCAGGCGCTGGCGATGTTGTTGCGGCGGATGGCAATGTAAGAAGACGACATGGTCCGCGTCCCGTAGACGATGCCCGACGAACAGCCTTTGGCCTCATAGGCCCAGTGGGTACCCCAACCATCCCCCTTCTCGAAAAGAATGATGTGCCCCCCGGTCCCGGGACAGCCGTCCACCCTGTAGGTCCCCGCGTCGCCCATGAGCATGTTACCCCGAGAGATCTTGGTCCAGTGGGTGGTCTGGCAGGTGAAGTTGTACGTCGAGTACGGGTGCATGCAGCGCGTCACTTCGCTCGCGTCGGGCACCTGCCACACTTTGGCCACATAGCCCGAACAATCGGCCCCGTAGCTGCCCGTGTGGGTGCAGTTCGGGCACGAACCCGAGCATGAACCCTTTTGGGTCCCGTCGGTGCGCCAACAGCCGTTGCCCCACCAGTAGGAATAGGTGACCGCGGGCTTACCCCGATTGATGATCTCCTCGCGGGTCATGGGCGGCGGCGCGGCCAATGCCGGCACCGCCATCACCGCCACCACGAACACAGTGATAGTGACCTTGATCATCGTGTCCATCGTCGGATCTCCATGCCCTGCGCGTCAAAGCGCGACTGATAGATCGCCCCGTGCGCGTCGACGGTAAAGGCGCGGAACTGCTCCAAGGCCCCCGCAGATGGTTGGGTCTCGAAGCGCCACAGCTCAACCAAATCGCGGTCCAGCACGAGCCCCAGGTAGCGCTCCCACACCACGGTGAAGGTCTCTGGCTCCTCTTCAATCTGGTGCACCACCAACAGCACTTGCCCCTGGGGCATGGGCTCCAAGGCCACGATCTGCCACACCCAGCGGTCGAAAGCGATGATCCTTTCCTCTTGCAACACATCGCGGCCGCGATCCGTGGACCACAACTGCACCCCTTTGCGCCCGGCGAGCTGCGCCGTCCACAACCACTTGCCATCCACAGAAGGCCGCCCGCCCAGGCGACGGCGCGTTTCCACTTCCTGGTAGTGGGCGTCCATCACTTGCAACAGGCTCAGGTGCGCGTATTCCGCGTAGACCCCGTCGGCGTCCAAAAAGAGGGCCGTCACCCCGCCGGCAAAGTCGATCCCTTCACCCACCACGGGCGCGCGCGCCATCACCTCCCCCCCCTGGACCACCTCCACGCCTGGCGTCCCGTAGCGATCCAGGAGGATCATCTCCCCACTCGCTCCCAAAACCAGGTCATGGTAAGTCTCGCGCGCCAGGGTGATCTCTTCCACCACCTTCCCCTCGGGCGTCAAGACCACCACGCGCCGGTTCACCTGGTCCAAGACCCAGATGTCACCAGCCGCGTCCACGGCGAAGGCCATCGGTCCCTCAGGCGAGGACTCATCCGCCGGCAGCATCCCCACCTGACCCGGGCCGCTGCCCCAGGGTGCCTTGAACAAGACCTCGAGCTCGCCCGCGCTCAGCGTCGGCGACCAGGCCGCCCAAAAAAACGCCCCCAGAACCAGAAGCGGCCATCGACGGCCCCCTCGCGTCGTCGCCGTAGACCACAACAGGCCATCGCCTCTTCCCATGCTGTCCTCCTCGTGCGGCCGGCCCTCGCAGCTCGCGCCAGCGCGCCCCTTGCTCAGCACCCTGGCAACGGGCCCATCACCTCTGCCAATGATGCACACAGCTCATTGACAAAGTAGTCGCAAGGCGCCAGGGGGAGCAAGGGCATTTGCAACAAAAACTGGTCCAGCTCGGCGTCGCTCATCTCTCCGGCGATGCCAGGCACACAGACCTGGTCGATGAAGTCGCTCCGCTCGGCCGCAAATAGCAACCACACATCCTCGCCCAGGGTCGCGCGCGTTTCGCTCTCGCAGGTGTGGATCTTGTCATGGATCGCACCGCACACCGCCGCGCGGTCGGCGTAGCGCGGCGTCTCCTTCACATCCCAAGGGACGGCATCGACGGCGTCATCCACCTCCTGCACCTCCTGCACCTCAGCCGCATCACTGTCCACACCCACGTCATCCACCACCCCAGGCGAGCCCTGCACGCAGCGGCGCTGGGCCAGATCACAGCGCCAGCCCCTTGGGCAGCCGTCGGCGCGCGTACAGGTCATCTGCACCCCGCTGGGGATCTCCGTGTCGACCACACAGCCCCCGGCAGCGACGCACCACCCCACGATCACCAGCCACGTCATCCTAGCCATCAGAAGCGCCCCCCCCAGCTCAAGCCCAAGACCTCATCGCTCAGCCACGGTTGCCAGGCCAAGGGCCGCGGCCCTGCCTCCTCGGGGCTGGCCCAGATCTCCTGATAGGCCACCCACGCCGTCCCTACCGCCAGCATCGCGCCGGCACTCCACAGAAAAGTCGCCGCCACGGCATGCCGCCGCGCCGCGCCGCTGGCCTCAGCCACCTGTCGCCCCGACACCCCCTCGGTCTCACCGCGGGCCACGAGGGCGGCAAAATCATCTTCGAGCTTCACCGCCTCCACGCTCACCAAGGTCGCCGCGATCAGCGTCGCCACGGTCACCCCTCCCAACAACCAGGTCCAGCGCGCTTGCAACCACAGGTCCTCAGCGATGAGCGGCTCGGCCTCCGCTTCCCCGCCCTGCTCACCCAACCAGCACCGCGCCACGGCGTAGCCCACCCGCCCCTCGTCACCGGCGAGGTAAGGCGCACAGTGCAGCGTCCCCTGGGCGATCTGCATACAAGCCTGCCGCCCCGCGGCGCCGCCCTCGGCGCGCACCTCCAGGTGCAGGGCCTGCGCCGCCTCGGGCGCGGCGAGGCTGGGCTGCGCCTGGCGTGTTTCATGAGGCAGCAGTGCCTGCAACTCCGCCACCTGGGCTCGCCTCTCGGCGCTGCTCGCCTCGATCCCAGCCACGCGCAGGCTCTCCACCACCGCCAGGCACAGCCGTTGCGCCTCCGCCGCCAGCTCGCCCTCGCCGCTGCAGCGGACCTCGACCCGCTCCTGGCCCATCGCTGGCGCTGACGCCAGTAGTAGCCCCAGCAACGCCCCCACGGGCAGCACCTGCCCCCTGAGCACTCTCATGGCGCGTCCTCCTCCAACCAGATCTGCAGGGCCTCGAGGGCCCCAGGGCCCGCCAAATTCTGCGCCGTCAGCAGGGGCAGACCGGCGCGGTACCTGAGCTGCACTTCCGTCAGAATACGACCATAATAGGCCTGTAAATAGGCCTCCTTGAGCTTGTTCATCTCACGTGAAGTCTCGATCACCTTATCCTGTCCAAGCAGCTCCGCGGCGTGGGCCCGTCGCGCGTTGTGGTTGGCGGCCTGGGCCGTGCGCACGCCGGCACGGGCGACGCGCATGATCTCCTCCATGTCGCCCCACTGGCGCAGGGCCTGGGCATACTCGACCTCCATGGCCCGCAGCCGGCGCGCCCAGGCGCGGGCGCTGCGCTCCTGCTCCAGCTCAGCCGCCTCGACGCGCTTCCACGCCGCTGGGTCGCTCATGAGGTTCCACTGGAGGGCCAAGGTGACCATCCAGTAAAAGCCTCCGTCGACATAACCCAGATCGCCGTCCTTGAAGCCCCCTTCACCGAGCAGGGCGAGGGTGGGCAAGAGATCCCCGAAGGCCACTTGGCGCAACGCCTCTTGAGCCGCGCCCCCTTCGGCAATGGCCGACAGCTCCGAACGGTGGTACAAAGAAGAAAAATCCCCTTCGACATCAGGGGAGAAGGTCGTGTCGACGCTCAAGGGCTCGAGCTCGACCTCGGCGCTGAGGGGGGCCCCGATGAGGTCGTTGAAGACGAAGACCCGCTCGCGCACTTCGCTGCGCGTCTCGGCGATGAGGCGCTGGGTGTCGGCGGCCAGGGTCTCGGCGTAGAGGACATCGAAGTCCGTGCCCATGTCCGCCGCCACCTTGGCGCGGGCGATGTCGACCAGGGCCCGCTCCGCCTCCAGCCGCTCTTGCAGCAAGACCAGTCGCGCCTCGGCTTCGAGGATCTGGACGTAGAGGGCCACCGTGCCGAAGGCGACGCCCTCCTGCACCGCTGCCATGGCATGGCGTCGCGCCGCTTCGCCGTGGCGTGCCGCCTGGAGTCCCGCCATGCGTTTGCCCCCCGCATAGATGGGCCAAGTGACCTTGAGGCGCGCCTGGTACACGTTCTGATCCGCCAGGACGAAGTCCGGCAGGCTGATGGGCAGGCCGAGCTCGGCGACATCCATCTGCAGGGTCTGGGCTTTGTCCAAACGCGTCGCCGAGATCTCACCCAAGACGCTCGGGTAGAAGGAAGCGGCGACGGCGTCGGTCTGTAGGGCCGCAGCCCGCAGCTCCAGCCGCGCCTCCTCCACCATGAGCGAGGCCTCCTCGGCTTGGGCGATGTAGCCCAGGATGGGATGCTCAGCCGCTGCAGTCCCCGGCGCCCCCACCAACAGGCTCAAGCCCAGGAGCGCCGCAGCGCCGGAAGCGACGACCGTCGCGGCCTCCTTGGCGGCAGCGCGCTTGCGCGCCTTGCGATAGCCTCGCTGGAAGAAGGCATAGTAGATGATGGGGATGGCCACCAGGGTGAGCACCGTGGCGAAGGCCAGGCCGGCCACCATGGCCCACGCCATCCCTTCCCACAGGGCGCCACCAAAGAGCGCCAGGGGCAAGAGCCCGCCAATGGTGGTGGCCGCCGTGAGGATGATCGGCCGCAGGCGCTGCCGACCCGCCTCGATGATGGCGTCCTCGAAGACCTTGCCTTCACGCAACTCCTTCTGCACGAACTCACCCCAGACCACGGCGTTCTTGATGACCATGCCCGCCAGTGACACCACCCCGAGGAAGGCCATGAATGAGAAAGAATTACCTGAGAAAAACAGACCTAAGATGGCACCAATGATAGCTAAAGGCACACTCATCAAAATGACCACTGCCTCCTTGAGCGAGCCAAACTGCACCACCAAGAGCAAGAGAATCGCCACCACGATGAGGACAAAGATGATGATGAGCTGGCCAAAGGCCTTGTCCCGCTCTGCTTCCTCGCCGGAGGATTCAATGTTGTAGCCGGGAGGCAAGACCAAGGACTCCACCCGCGGCTTGACCTCGCGTACCACCTCGTCGGCCAAGCGACCGTGCACATCGCTCATGGCGGTCACGGCGCGTCGGTTGTTGTAGCGCTTGATGATGCCAGGTCCCCACTCGGGGTGCACCGACGCGAAGGCCGCCAGGGGCACCTTGCCGCCCGTGGCCTGCGACGCCACCCGCAGGCTGCGCAGGACATCGGAGAGGTTGTGATCGCCGTGGCGCATCCGCAGTTGCACTGGCAGCTCGCGATCGCCTGCCTGCATCTTGGTCATGGGCAAGCCATCGAAGGCCGTCAGTAGGGTCAGGGCCACCTCGGTGCCGGTGATGCCAAACATGGACAGGGCCTCGGCGTCGATGTCGATGCGAAAACTGGGGACGTCGTTGCCCAGGTTGTCGCGGACGAAGGCCGTCCCCTCGACCTCGCCGAGGATGGTCTGGATCTGTTGGGAGATCTCCCGGGCGACCCGGTAATCAGGCCCAGTGATCCTGAAGGCGATGGGCGCATCCACTGGAATCCCCATCAGCAGCTTGGCCGCCGAGACCCGGGCGCCGGCCATCTTGGGACCGATGGCCGCATTGAAATGGCGCACCAGCCGGTCCGTCGCCTCTGGGCTGGCGGTGTTCACCATGATCTGGGCGTAATTGTTGGTGTTGAACTCGGGCATCACCGTGATGAAGTAGCGCGGCCCACCCTTGCCCACGTAGGTCACCGTCGACAGCACCTCCGGATCTTCACGCAGCGCCGCGTCCACCGTTTGGGCCACCCGCAGCGTCTCGTCCAGGGCCACCCCCTCGGGCAGCCAGATGTCCACGTTGAACTGATCGCGATGGGCCACAGGGAAGAAGGACATCCCCACTTCTTTGAGCAACAACAACGATCCGCCCATCCCCGCCAAGGCCGCCAGAATCACCAAATAGCGCAGCTTGAAGCCGACCCGCATCACCTTGCCGTACCAGCTCTGCTGCGCCGTCTTGCGCACCTTCTTCTTGGACGCCATGGTGCGGGGGAGCAACCACGCCGCTAGAATCGGCGTCACCGTCACCGCCAACAACAGGGACGCCCCCAAAGACAAGGAGACGACGATGGGCAGCGAACGGATATAGGCGCCGATCTCTTCCTTCATCAGCAACAGGGGCATGAAGGCGAAGACCGTCCCCAGGGTGCCCGTGATCAACGGCGCGGCGATCTCCTGCACGCCGCGCCAGCACGCCTCGTAGCGCTCCGTGCCACGCTCGATATGGGCATAAATGTTGTCGGCCACGATAATCGCGTTATCCACCAACATCCCCAAGGAGATGATGAACGACGCAATGGACACGGTCTCCAGATCGACGGCGAAGCTCGGCATCAGGGCGAAGGTCAAGATCACCGACAGGGGCAGGCTCACGGCCACCACCGTCGCCGTCCTGAAGCCCATGAAGAGCATGAGCACCACGATGACGATGGCCAAACCCTCCACCAAGTTCACCATGAACTCGTTGATGAAGGCATCCACGTGCCGCGGCTGATCATGCACCAGATCGAGCTGAACGTGCTCCGGGAGGCGCCCCCTGAACCCCGCTGCCGCCGCCTTGACCTCCTCCCCGAGGCGGACGATGTTGTGCCCATCCTTCATCCGCACGTCGACGCCGACGCAGGGCACCCCGTTGGTGAACATCAGGTCCAGGGGGGGCTCGCGGTAGCTCCGCCGCACGGCGAAGACATCCCGCACCTTCAACGGCGAGCCACTGCTGCGGGACACATCGATGACGGCGTCCTCGATCTGCTCCACCCGCTCGAAGGCCCCAGTGGGTTCCAAACGAAAGTTGCGCACGGGCGTGCGCACGTTGCCCGCAGGCACTTTGATGTTCTGGTAGTCCAAAAACTGAGCGATCACCAGCGGCGAAAAACCGTACAGCGAAAAAGTCTCCAACGTCCCCTCGACATAGACCACCTCGGGCTGGGTGCCAAAGACCTCGATCTTCCCCACGCTCTCGACCTTACGCAGCTCCGACTTGAAATCCTCGGCGAGCTCCTTCAACTCGGCATAGGACGCCGTCTCGGACGACAGGGTCCAGATCATGCTCGTCACATCGCCGAAATCATCCATCACGTCCGGCCCCATGACGCTCTCGGGCAGATCCCCCTTGGCCTCGGCCAGCTTGTTGCGCAGCTTCTGCCACGCCATGGCCACATCCGAAGCAAAGGCCACCTCCACCACGATCACCGACAGGTTCTCCCGCGAGGTCGATTGTATCTTCTCGACCTCACCGATCTCCTCGATCTTATCCTCCAGCTTGCGCGTCACCAGACGCTCCACCTTCTCGGCGCTCGCCCCCGGCCAGATGGTCACCACCAGCGCCACGGAAATCTTGATCTCCGGGTCCTCCCGCCGGCTGATCTGGGTGTAGTTCCACAAACCCCAGGCCGTCAGCAGGGCCAAGAGAATGGCCACCAACGACTTGTTCCTCAATGAAAACAACGGAAGATTCATGGCCACACGACCTTCTGACCTGCCTTCACGAAATCATGCCCGGCCACCACCACCAGCTCACCCGCCTGCAGACCAGCCCGCACCTCCACCTGGTCCCCAAGCAGCGCACCCAAGCTCACCTCACGCTTCTCCACGGTCGCGCTCTCGGGATCCACGACCGTCAGCAACGCGCCTTTGGGACCCCGCTGCACCGCGTGCAGCGGGACGAAGAGCCCGCGGTAACGCTCGGTCACCCGCTCGAAATGCGCCAACATGGACGGAAAAATCACCCCGTCGCCGTTCTCTACCTCCAGTGACACGTCGAAGGTCCGGGTCTGGGTATCCGACACGAAATCCACATGGGTCACCACCCCCTGGCGCACGATCTCCGTCCCCGGGAAATGCACATCGTAGCGCGCGCCCAGAGCAAAATACTGTAGCTCCGACTGCGTGACCCCCACCTTGACCTTCACCCGGCTCAAGTCCAGCACGATCACCACGGGCGTCCCCGAACCGACGATCTGCCCCTCAGAGCTCTGCCGCTCGTGAATGACCCCGTCCACCGGCGAGTGCAGGGTCGCGTAGTCCGTCTGCCGTCGGGCCCGTTTCCACTGCGTCACCGCTGCGTCGTACTCCGCTTGAATGCGATCCAGCTCGCTGCGCGGCAAGACGCGCTCCTCCACCAAGGTGCGCACTCGCTCCAAGTTCGGCGCCAAGGCATCGCGGTGCACCGCCGCCAGGCTCTGGGTCAGCGCAAAGTCATCGGCCACCATCGTCGCGATGAGCTGGCCCTTCTCCACCTTGTCGCCTTCCTTGACCAAAATCGACTTGACCCGACCCCCAACGAGGAAACCAATCCCATGCGCCTGCCACGGGTGCACATAACCCGTGTAGCGGCGGGTCAGGGCCTCCTCCCGCTCTTGCACGCTCAAGACCTCCACCGCCACTGCCGCCGCCGTGGTCTCATCGGCCGCGCGCGCCCCTTCGCCGCTGCACCCCGTTGCCAAGAGACAGCAAGCCATGCCCCACAGCCACCACTTCGCCCACAACGCCACGCTGCGACTACTCACAGGTCCCCCCCTCTCTCGTCTCGACCAAGTCTCGGATCAACAAATCGATGAGGAAGCCAAACTGTTGCACCAGCTCTTCCATCGGCTCACCCCGCAACAACAGCGCCAACAACATCCCCTCACCGTAGGCCACCCCCACCCGCAACATCCGGTCCAGATCGGCTCCAGGGCGCAAACGCATGCCATCTCGGCGCAACAGGTCCAACACCAAGGCACCAAATCGCTGGCGTTGGTAGCCCTCCCCTTCGTGGAGAACCTGCGCAAACGCCTCATCCCACAAAGCCTCGGGCAGAAGCTGCACCCACACCGCACCCCAACGCAGCCCGTCAGCCTCCTCCTCCTCACACATCCGCACCAGGGTGATGTAGACCAAGGTCTCCGTCAGGGATTTGCCCCAACCCAGCGCCTCGGAATGCTCGACGCTGGCGTAGCGCATCATCAAGTAGCGGAACAAATCCAAAAGCACCTCGCGCTTGTTCGCATAGAAGCGATAGACGCCGCCTTTGCTCAAGCTGGTCCGCGCCGCGATGGCCGCCATGGTCACCTGCCCCACCCCTCGGTCCGCGACCTCACGCGCCGCCGCATGGAGGATCTCCTGCCGTCGCTCTTCTTCACTCAAATGCCGGGTCATGGCCCTCGCTCACCTTCATGTCACCGCGGGCAACGCACATCGAGCACATCGCCGCCCCTCGGAGCAAAGTGACGTTTCCGTCACAACGGCGATGGTTGTCGAGATTTGTGCCGCCATTGTCAAGCGACAAGAATGTTACGCACCCACGCCGAAGCGGCGCCGCCAGCGAGCCTGCCCCGCCCCCTGCGGCGCGCCCTCGCCCCTGCTAGGTCCCCCTATCGGCGCGGGTCCGCCCTTCGTCGCCACGTCCTGCCCACCCCTTCAGGGCA
>Ga0334883_1003947_pt1 | contig 14935 bp, 10 predicted proteins | sample GraSluR1_MG_6_FD_207230 | JGI IMG/M metagenome (GOLD analysis project Ga0334883, IMG submission 207230) | Sludge microbial communities from methane-producing bioreactor in Wageningen University, Netherlands - Granular Sludge_09_05-R1 | ecosystem: Engineered > Bioreactor > Anaerobic >... | reverse complement strand
CCCAGCCCCCGTCTCCACTCAACGCCAAAGCCCCAATCTCGCCACATTGGGTAGGGATAATTGCCCCCTGGCTGCCATCCCGTACGTCCCACAGCCGAACCAAGCCATCGCCCCCCCCCACGGCCACCAGGGCCGCTTCCGGCGCCGCCGCCAGCGCCAGCACCGGGACCGGGCTGGTCAGAATCTGCCGCAACTGGCCGCTCTCCGCGTCCCAGACCCGAACACTGCCTTCGGCGTCGGCACTGACGAACCAGTCCCCTTCGCGACGCCCCGCTGCCGCGCTCGCGACGGCGACCACCGGCACGGGGTGCCGCAGCGCCAGCGAACCCAAGCGCTGCGACGCCCCTGGAGGCAAGGGGGTGCCCGTTCTATCGAGGCGCGGCGAGAGCGGGCGAAAACGCGTCCGCAAGGCGCGCTCCTGGACGACCTCGGCCTGGGGGTCGACGACATCCGTCAACTCCGGCTCCAACGCTTGCTCCTCCACCACCTCTGGACGGGGCGCCTCCACGGTTGCTTCGCTCCCACAGGCCAGGCACATCCCCACCCAGCACCACAGCACCACCCACGGCCAACCACCGCGACGCCTGCCCTGAGCCCCTGTCGCCGGCGCCTTCATGCCGCCTCCGTGTCGCTTCCGACCATCACGTGTTCGCCAAAGTGCGGCGGCAACAGCCCGGCCTCCATGAAGGCCCACTTCGCCCGCTTCGACACATCGCTCTGGAAAGCCGTCTCCAGGCGAATATCCAGCACATAGGCGCGAATGCGCACCCGCGTGTAGAGGCGCTCTTTCATGACATCGGCAATCCCGACGACCACGGGCTTGTCCAAAAACACATAAGGGCTGGTCGCCGCCGCCTGCCACGCCAAATGCTCCGCCTGACGCAGATCGGTGTGGGCCGGAAGATAGACATCGGTGACCACCTGAAAGTCCAAGGCCCCAGCGTTGCCATTCGACACCGCCTGTTCCAGCATCTTGGCATTGGGAACCGTCACGAGGGAGTCGTCGTTGGTCACCAACTTGGTCGAACGCAAACCGATGCGGACGATCTCACCGTAGTATGGCTGGATCTCAACTTTATCACCCACCTGGAACGGACCATCGAAGAGAATGATCAGCCCGCCCAGAATATTCTTGACGAAGTCCTGGCCGGCGAAGCCAATGGCAAAGACCGAAGCCCCAACCAAGGCCGCCATCGTCTGCGAGCCTGGGTTCATCACCCCCACCACCAGCAACACCGTCGCAATTCCCCACACGAAAATCGAAATCAGCGGCACAAAACGCAAGAGAAGCAGTCGCCGTTCCCCAAAACGACTCGCCAAGCTCTCCACCACATAGGTCAACAAACGGATCACCAACCACGCGCTGCCAAGGATGGTCACAATGGCCAATATGGCCCCAGGCGACAGGAAAGCATCGAACAAGCCCCCGCTTGGTACTTCAGGCATGGTCTCCTCCTAGCTCGACACCCATCACTTTCCTCTCGGCTCTGCCCGCACCGATCAAGGCGCAGACCAATACACGATGTGTTTTCCCTGCAAATGCTTGATCACGCCACCGAGGTGACGCGAAGCAATCTTGTAGCGCTGCACGTCTGGATCACGGCTGCTCTGTGCGGAACGCAGCTCGAGCACCTGGCGCTGGTGCAACAACTGTAAGGTCAAACGGGCGGGACCCAATGCCATGGTCAACACCTGCGCCAGCTCTATGGCATTCAAATCACCGTGCTGTAGCAAAGCCGCCAAGGCAAAACAGTGCTGTTGCGTCAGCCGCCGGAGCACCTCCGTCTCCGGGGCGGCCAGCGGCCTGACCACCACCGCTTTGCCCGACGCATCCACATGGGTCGACTCCAACCACAGGGACAAAGCGCTGAGCAAGTTCCCCCCCGAATGACTCCGCAACTGACGGAAGAAGTAAGCCGAGATCACGCGCTGCTTGGCGTGCTCGCCCCGCGCCCGCTGCAGCGCCTTGCTCACCTTCACCGACGCGCTGGGGTCCGGCTCGAAGTGCAGCTTGAAGCCCGAAAGGTCGTGGCGCACCAAAACCGCGCGTTGTAGCTCCATATCACTTAGAGATTGCGTGGCTACGATGTGGGTGAACGCATCATTGAGGCGGAAGAGCCGCTGGAGAAAGGCGTGCGGATGCGCCTCCAGGCTCACCACCCACAAGTGTTGCGGCGTGCGCGAGACCACGTGCATCAAAGCTTGGATGGCCCCAAAACCACCGATGCGACGCAAGTAGAGACGGTGGACGTTCTCGACCACGATGAGCTGTCGACTACGCCCTTGCAACCAAGTGATCAACGCCTCGAGGTCAGCAAATGCGCCCTCATGCCCAAGGGTCTGGGCCAACAACAGGACCAGCTCCTCTTCAGTGCTCCGCGTCTGCGTCACCTGGGTCCGCGCGATCTCCGCCCCTTCACCGTTCGCGTCGAGCGCACAATTCAGCAGGGAGCGTTTGCCCGAACCCGACTCACCGTAGACCAGAAGGGCTGAGCGCTTGCCTTCGCGCCAAGCCACAAAGGCCTCCCTAAAGGCTGCCATGGCCTCCTCACGGCCCACCAAGAACTCATCGAGGACCAGCGGCTCGAGCGAGAAGAGACGCAAATAAACCGGCGGCAGACCAAGGGCCTTGGTATCATCGCAACTGAAATCAGCGCGCTCGACCGTCTGTAAGAGCTGGGGGGCCTCGAGAATGCCTACGGCCGATCGCAGCCGACGACTCCGAGTCCATCCCTCTTGCAGCCCCTGCTGCAACCACCGGGTCAGGGCACGCTGACCCCGTTTGCCTAAAGTGCGCAGGTGCAACCAACGGCGCAACAACCACAGGGCGCTCACCCGCCAGCCAAAGCGTGCACTCCCGCGCAGGGTCGCCGTCGCCGCCACCGACTCGGCCAGAGAGCGCGAGTAGCCCAACCAGCGCCCACAGGTCTCATCGAGTTGCCGATGCAGATCCTGCAATGACTCCATCAACTCGCCAATACGAAAGAGCGCTCGCTGTAGCCCCCCGTCTGCGCTCTCGCGCGACTTCTCCCACGCCGCCCCCACCTCCTCGCCAACCCGGAGAGACTCCTCCACCTCCGCGAGCGCACCCTCCAAATTGTAGCGAACGATGTTCCACACCTCCCGCAGCTTGCGCAGCGTCCGCTGCCGGTGCTCCACTAGCTTCTGCGGGAGCAAAGCCAAGTCGCGAGGCTCGCGGGCCATCTGCCACTGACGCATCACCCCCCGGAAGCGGACCCACACCCGACGCCGCTCCAGCGGGTTGAACCGCGCCACGCGCCGCCGCCAACCCAGCGGTGGCGACCCCCACCACACCTCCACCCCGCGAGGAAAGCATCCAGAAAGCGCGTGTCCCGATTGCAAGGTCCCCTGCAACACGCCCGTCAGCGGATCCGCCCCGTAATACCTCTCCAAACGCACCGCCACCACCCGATCCAGGGTCGTGTAGACCTGCTTCAGCGCCCGCTGTACCCCCTCCTTCACCGCCAAACGCTGACTCATCGGCGCCGATGACGCATGGCGCGCATAGGCATCGCCGATGCGCTGGCGCGCCACTTCGATGGTTCGCTCCAGCGGCGCAAAGATCTCCGCGTGCTGTTCCGCGTCACGCCGGATGCCCCGACGCAGCTCTTCAAGGTGCTGCGCGCTCTGTTCTTCATAGGCCAAGAGATGCTGCTGGAGATCCGGATGCAGACGTAGACGCAGCCGGCGCCACAGCGCCCCGTGCTTCCCCATCCACCACCACAAGCGCCACCAGGCATCGCGCAGACGCGAGCCGGCCACCCTACGCATGAGATGCCCAGCACCCTTCACGCCGCGACACTCGAACGCCCGGAGCGGGCTGGCTGCCACCTGGTCCATGATCCGGCGCAGGGTCGACAAGGTCTCACCGTAACGCCCGATCAGCTCCCCGAGCATCCCCTCGATGCGTTGACCCTGTTCGCGCATTGACTGATCGAGTGCCGCCAGCGCCTCCTCACGCTGCGCCGCCCCCTCCACACCCTGAAGACCATCAAGCAGCAATGCGCGCAAGCGACTCACCTGCGCCACGAAGCTTCCACCCACTTCGCCGTGCGCCTTGACCCAGTTGCGACGCCACTGCACCAGATCTGGCGCCAGACTCAGCACCCGATAAGCGCGCTCGTTGCGCCACGCCATATCGGCCCAAATCCGCCACCGGGCATCGCCCCCCCCGCTCTCTCCCTCTGGCGGCGACGGCGCCTCGTCAATCAGAGACCGCAACGATGTCATGAAGCGCGCCAGCGCCTCCAGCGTCGGATCCGCGACGCTGCGACGCTCCATCGCCCGCAACCGCCCCGCCAATTCATCCCGCACGGCCGTCGCGATCTCACCCAAGCGACCGAGCCAGGAGCGCCTGGCCCCCGCGTCCAGATCGCGAAACGGTTGGAGGCTGCGTCTATAGCTCCCGATCACCTGCTCGATCTCGGTCCGCATGCTCACCAAGTAGCGCAGATCCGCCGCCAGAGCAGCCCGCAGCGCCGCCTCGATTCCCCCGAGGGACTCCCACAGGCGCTCACCTTCACGCCGCAACGTCTCGGGCAACGCCTCCCCATGCACAGCCGAATCCCACCGGTACCGCGACGCGTCGGCACGCGCCCACCGCAGCATCCACAGCGCCCCTAGTCGCGACGGCACTTGGCCCATCGCCCCCGTCGCCACCCCGTCGGCGGGGCCAGCAAGCGCAACCAGCGCCGCTTCCACCGCCTCGTCCAGCTCGACCAAGGTCGCCTGCTCTTCTTGTGCCTCGCGATCTTCCATCACCGCCGCACACCCTTCTTGCGCTTCAGTTAAGCCTGCCAAGCGCGCACCGCTGCCACCGCACAAGCCACGTGCTCAGGCGGTGTCTGTGGCGACAGCCCATGCCCAACGTTGAAAATGTGGCCGCGCCGCCCATCGGCCGCACGCAACACCTCGGCCACCTTCCCGCGAATCACCTCAGGCGAGGCCAAAAGCACGCTCGGGTCCAGATTGCCCTGGATACCACGCTCCCAGCCAATGCGCTGCCACGCCTCACCCAGCTCCACCCGCCAATCCACCCCCACCACGTCCCCCGCCGCCTCGGCCATCAGCTCGAGCAGACCACTACAGCCCGCACCAAAGTGGATCAGCGGCACCCCCCAAGAGGCAACGGCGCTACCAATGGAACGCATATAGGGGAACACCGCACGCCGGTAGTCCCCGGGCGACACCAAACCCACCCACGAGTCGAAAAGCTGCAGCGCATCGACCCCAGACTCGACTTGAAAACGCAGGTAGTCGATGGTCATCTCACTGAGCCACTGCATCAGCGCGTGCCAAAACTCAGGTGCATCATGCAGCAGCCGTCTGGCCGACAAAAAATCCCTGCTGCCCCGTCCCTCAATCAAGTAACAGGCCATCGTAAAAGGGGCCCCAGCGAAGCCAATCAGCGGCGTCTCCGCGCCCAGGGCTGCCTTGATCCTTCCAATGGCGTCACCCAAATAGGCCATCTCAGACGCAGCAAATCGCGACAAAGCTCGTACCGCAGCCAGGGTACAGACCGGGCTCGCGATCACTGGCCCCACACCAGCGCTGATCTCGAAGGGCAAAGCCACCCCATCCAGCGGACTCATGATGTCGGCAAACAATATCGCCGCATCAACGCCGAAGCGCGTCACCGGCTGCAGGGTGATCGCCGCGCAGTGCGCCGGATCGCGCGCGCTCTCCATGAAGGTCCGGCCACGCCGCAGCGCCAGGTACTCAGGCAAATAGCGCCCGGCCTGCCGCATGAACCACACCGGCGGCCGGTCCACTTCCTCGCGTCGACACGCACGTAAAAAACGACTCCCATCCAACCCCATCGCTCACCAACCCTGCCGAACCAGTTTGCCTATCGCGCGGCACTCCCGCTCGGCCGCCTCGCTCAAGATCTCCGTCGAAATCCGCCCACCTTCATCCATCGCCGCGTAGGCGCCGCGCATGATCGCATTCTTGATGTGACCCCCGCTCAGCTCATAGGCCTCCGCCAGCAGGTCGAAATCCAGCGCCTCACCATCCCTCCCGGCGAGGGCCTCCTTTGGCACCAAACGCCGCCACAACTCGCGGCGCTGATCGACGCCGGGGTAGGGAAAATTCACCCTGAACAAAATGCGCCGCTCTGCTGCCGGATCGAGATTCTGCTCTCTGTTGGTCGTCATGATCACGATCCCATCGAAGGCCTCGATCTCCTGGAGCAACTGGTTGGTGCTCATGTTGGCGTAGCGATCCGTCGCGTCTCTCACCTCGGTCCGCGTCGCCAACAGGGAGTCCGCCTCGTCGAAGAGGAGGATGGCCTGACTCGCCGTTGCCCGATGGAATATCTGGGAAATATTGCGCTCAGTCTCACCGATCCACTTCGAGACGATGCTCGGAATGGCGATCTGGTAAAGGCTCATCCCCACACACTCGGCAATGATCTGGGCGCACAGCGTCTTGCCCGTCCCAGGCTCACCGGCAAAGAGCACCACGATGCCCGTACCATAGTTCAAACGCCGCCTGAAGCCCCAGCGGTGCATCACCGCCGCGCGCTGTCTACAGGCCGTGATGATCTCCTTGATCGCCTCGATCTCTGCCCGCGGCAACACCAGGTCCTCCAGGGTCAACCGCGTCGCCCGCGGGCGCGCAAAGGCCGATAGATCGGCCCGCAACTGCTCCGACGAAGCGTTCCCCAGCGCCTGCAACGATAGCCCCGCGTCACCCTCACGGCGCAACATCGCGTCCTGTACGGCGTTGACGATCTGCGCCCCCGTCAGCGGATACTGGTTGGCCAAGAGGCCCACCTCGACGTCCTCCGCCAAAGGCAACGCCTGCAGAACCTTGCACCAGATCTTCTCCCGCTCTTCCGACTCTGGCATCTTGAGCTGTAGCGCCGTCAGACTTCGCCACGTCAGGCCGCTGCTCTCAGCCATCTCAGCGCTGCCCAGCAAAAACAGCGGCACTTGAACCCCATCCATGGCCAACCGCAGCGCAGCCAACGCGCTGCCCCCAGGCAACAACAAATCGATGCGATCAAAAACCACGATGCCATCGAAGAGCCGACCCGTGGCAAAGGCCTCGGTCACCACCTGAGCCGCCGTCACCCCATCCAAACCCTGCACCAGCGCACAGTCCACCTCGATCAGAGGCATGCCAAGCTCATAGCCCAAGGACCGCACCAATTGACTCTTCCCCACCCCAGAAGGGCCGCGCACGTGGCAACTGAAAGCCGCCCCCGGCGCCACCCGAGACCCCCGCGCAGCGCACCAGGCTCGCAAGCGGCGCGCCATCATCTGCGCGCTGTCATCGCCAAAGACCAGCTCCGATAAGGGTGCGCGGGGCTCGACCCACTGCGCCACCTGGCTCAGAGGTTCCTCCAAAACCCGCTGCTCCAGCAAAAAGTGCAGCACCCGCAGCGGCGCCTGCAAGCGATAGCTCAACAAATGCCCGTGATCGCCGCGCCCCATGGCTGTGACTTCCAGCAGTCCATGGCGACGCAACGGACCATCTGCCGCGAAGTAAGCCAGCGCGGCCAGGGCTTCCACCCCACGGCGCGCCAGAAAAGCCACGGCGAAGGCCACGTCCAACTTCCCGTAGCGCGTCCGCGCCTCGACCAGATCCCGCCACGGCGCCGACAAGGCCGGCGCCGCAGCCAATATCAACACCTCACAGCTCAGCTCATCGAGGCCAAAACGCTCGGCCAGCCGCAACAGGGGTAACGGCGACGGCGCCCCGCTGTCCGCCTCCAAACGGCTCAGGGCGCGCTCCAGGTCAGCCGCTTTGGCCGCCGTCTCCTCAGAGAGCGCCGCGTCCTCACCCAACAATAGCCACAGCCGCTGCAGATGCAGCTCGAAATGTGCCAGACTGGGAACTCTCTCACCCACGTCGCGCTCCTCACCCTGTGCTGGGTCCACCCCCACGTATCGTGACAGCCATCGCGTGGACTGGCAAGCACCACCGTAAGCTGGGTCGACACCTCCAAACCTTGTGCCCTTGCGCCTAGACCTTCTGGCTCACCTGCCGCCACCGCAACAACAGCCGCCTCGCTTGCAGGGGGCTCTCTCTCCGCAAGGTCGCCGCACCCAAGAGCACCACCTCGGCCAGGGCCGCATCGCTCCAGCCACGTGGCTCTTCCCCCTCCACCACCCGCAATGCCAGCCACGCCAAATCGGGAAAAAGCGCGGCACTGAAGCTGTGGAAGACGAAATCAACCCCAGCGGCGGGCAGTGACGCCCGACGGCAAGCCAACGCCAACAAGGGGCGGACCAGGGCCACGTCGGCCTCCTCCCGCGCCTCGTCACCACAGCACAAGCCCCGCAAGAGCAGCCACACCGGCCGCAAGGCCGGCGCCGCCAAGCCCTCGCCTTGCGCAACATAGAAGCGGACCAGTCCAGCGGCGGCGCCCCAGCCACCACCGCACTGCCACCAGTGCAAGACGCCATGCGCGGCACCAAAGGCATCCTCCACCACCTCAGGCGGCGGCGGCAGCGCTCTCCCGGCGGCAAAGGCAGCGACCGCCGCCTCATACGCAAGCCGCGACGGACTCGGCGCCCGTTGCCCGCGCGCCAGGCGCGCGGCTATCGCCGCCAAGCGATCCGCCTCCATCGGCGACATCCCCGCCGCACGTGGACCCCGACAAGCGAGTAAATGCAACACATCAGCCTCGCGCTCCCGCGCCTCAGCCAACGTGGCCAACACATCGAGCGCCCGCACCCGCTGCAGGTGCCGAGGAGCGTCGATGAAATGAAAGGCATAGAGCCACTGACCCCAAGGCGACAAGGTGAACGGCTTGAGCACCGCCAGAGCCTGGCGACCCACGGCGACGGCCTCGCCGCCACAGGTCTCCTCAGCCCGGCAGAGGCGCAACCAGCTCGCGCGCAGCAGGGCCCGGCCCTGCAAGGGGCCGCCCCCCGTCACGACCTCCTCACAAGCGGCCGTCGCCGCTGACCAATGCTTGAGCGCGTCGGCCCTGGCCCCCTGCTGCCACGACGCATTCCCTGCGGCCTGAAAGAGCACCGCCCGCACATAGTGCATGGCCGCATCGGGGCTGAAGCGACCCAAAGCGCGGGCCAACAGCAACGCCGATGGCGAAGAAATCCCCAGGGTCTGAGCCAAAGCCAGAGCCTCACCCGCCTCCACCACCGACCGCGGCCACAGCACTGCCGCCAGTGACGCCATGACCCGACACAGGCGCTCCACCGCAAAGGGGTTGCCCTCCCGCAGCGTCACCACCAGCAAATCCGTGTTGACCTCTCGCAGCGCCGCCACATCCGGCTCAGCCCCTTCCAAAAGACGACGTTGGCGCGCCTGCAACGCCCGCGCAGCCTCGGACCACCGCGCCTGGGCCATCTGCTGCTGCACCCGTCGCGCCGGCTCGAAAGGCTCACGCAGCGCCGCCCACAAGCGCTCAACGGCCTCCCGAAGTGCTCGAGCTGATTGAGAAGTTGCGCTCATCGTCCCACACCACTACCCACGACTCGCGCCGTGTCGAAAGCGTGCCCTTTCAGCCATCCTGACGCATGATGGGCCACGTGTCTGCTGGCACGAACCCGCGCAACACCACCGCGCGCGCCGTCACGGCCCAGGGGCCTAACCACTCAACCCCAACTCACCCTCCATGTCCATTCTGCAACGCCTTGGCCGCTCCCTCGACCTCCGCAGTGGAGAAGGCAAACCCCTCCTCGCGGCGGTGACCTTCTCCCTCTTGTCCGTCGCCATCGCCGTGGTCAGCCGCGCCGTCAGTGACGCCCTCTTCCTGACCACCCACCCCATCGAAGACGTCCCCGATTTCTACATCGTCTCGAGCCTGGCCTTCGTCGCCGCCTCCATGACCTACTCCACCCTGGTCCGCATGGTCCGCGCCCTGCGCCTCCATGTCCTCATCTTGTGCGCCTTCGCCGCCTCCATGCTGGGCGGTCGCTGGCTCCTCTTCGGCGACCACCAAAACGCCGTCTTCACCCTCTGCGTGTGGTTGGCCATCATGGCCCCGCTCGTCAACATCATCTGCTGGAACGCCATCGCCGACCACTTTGACTCCCGCCAAGGTCGCCGCCTCTTCCCAGTCGTCTTTGCTGGATCCACCCTCGGGGCGATTTTCGCAGGCCTCGCCATCGGTCCTTTTATCAACCTCTGGGGCCTGGACAACCTCCTCTACGCCCTCGCCCTATTGATCGCCGCCGCCATCCCCATGCCCTTCGCCCTCGCCCTCGACCAGAGCCGCACCGACGCCCCGACCCGCAGCTTCATCATCGAAGGCTCCACCAAGTTCTGGCGCACCCTCCGCGAAGGCGTCACCACCGTCAGCCACTCCCGCCTCCTGCGCGCCCTCGCCTGGGTGGTCTTCTGTGCCGCCCTGGTCACCAACCTCATCGACTACGCCTTCAAAGAGGCCCTCCAGATCCGCTTCAACAAAGACGAAATCGGAACCTTTTACGGATACTTCAACGCGTTCGCCAACGTCGGCAACCTCCTCCTGCAGCTCTTCGTCGTCTCCAGGGTCATCGAGCGCATTGGCGTCGTCAAAGTCTTCCGCATTCTCCCCCTCACCCTCTACGCCGGGACCCTCTTCCTCACCTTCATCCCCGGATTCGTCATGGTCGTCCTGCTCAAACTCGTCGACGGACTTCTCCGCTTCACCTTTCAGAACTCAGCCAACGAGGTCGTCCTCGCGCCCATCTCCTACATTGAACGCAACCGCGCCAAAATCTTCATCAAGGGCGCCATGAACCCCCTCGGCGCCATCGCCGCAGGCGTCGTCCTCACCCTCCTGGAAGCCGAAGGCGTGGTCCCCACCAAGACTCTGGTCATCATCGGTCTCGTCGTTCTCACCGCCTGGCTCTTCCTCATCAGCCGCATCAGCCCCGCCTATGCAGCCCAGCTCTACGCCTCCCTGCGCCAGAAACAATCCAAACGCACACCCTGTCCTGAAGAACACACCCTCTTTGGCAACCAGCCCTCGAGCCAGTGGCGACGCATCCTCGAGTCGACGCCCCGCTGGGCACCTTTCGACCAAAATGAAGACGCCGAGACGCCGAACCAAGCCAGCCCCGCCACCCTGCCCACCGAGGGCCTCCTCGACGACTCACCCATCATCCGGCGCAGCGCCCTCGAATTGCTGACCAGCCTGACGCGCAAAGAGCAAGCCCCAGACTTCGAGGCGGGCGTTCTCGATGGCCTGCTCTGGCGCGAAATCAGAGTCGCCTTCGCCACACTCACCCTGCGGCAGCAACTCGCCACCCGCAACGAACGTTGGGCCCGCCGCGCCGCCAATCTCCTCGCCGACAGTCACGACGACATCCTCTACCGCATTTTCCTCACCCTTAGCCTCAAAGGCGATCTCCAGCAGATCAAGACCGCCTATTTTGCCCTCCGCTCCCGCGCCCAACGCACCCGCGCTCACGCCCTCGATCTCATCGACGCCTCCGTCGAAGGCACCGATTTTCACCGCCCCCTGATGCTTCTCCTCGACGACATCGACATCGACGAAAAAATCCGCCGCGCCCAACGCAACAAAGCCCTCGCCGAGGCCACCACACAACCCCTGCGCCTTCTGCAAACAGAGCATTTCCCCCAAATGCAACGCCTCATTGCCAAAGTGGAGAGAGAGCACACCCGCCAGGACCTCTGAGCGCTGCGACCAGCTTTTGACAGAAGACGCTTTCCACTATCATCTCTCACCAGGGCGAAGCTGAACTCCCTCGACTGGAAATGGAGTGCCACCCATGCTGCACCGTCTCTCGATCCTCTTGGCCGTCGCAACGCTCTCGGCGTGGCTGGGCGGCTGTGATCCATCACCGACGCCCATGGATGATCTCGTCGACATCCCCGAAGAGGTCGAGCTCCCTTGCGATCCCATCGCCCAGAGCGGCTGCCCCGAGAGCATGCGCTGTCTGCTCTCTTTCAACACTGGCAACGGACACTGTGTCACCGCCGTCGCCCCTTCACAAGAAGCGCCACCTCACGGCCTCTGTAACCAGAGCGGCATTGACAATTGCCCGCCTGGCTACCAATGCATCAGCCTCGACGGCACCTCTGCGCACTGCCACCCCTTCTGCCTCCAAGAGAGCCGGCAGGGATGCCCAGAGACCATGCGCTGCCTCATCGATCCGCCCGTCCCTTCAGCCTTCGCCTTTTGCACCGCCGCTCAGAGCTGCCATGTCCTCACCCAAGACTGCGGCGAGGATCAGACCTGCGTCGGAGGCATCGAGGAAAACCTCGGACTCATCATGATGTGTCAGCCCGTCGGCGGCAGCACGCAGAACCAAGCCTGCGAAGAAGGCCGCTGCGCCAAGGGCTTGGCCTGCATCTCCACGGGCGGGCCCGCTTTCTGTGCCACCTACTGCGATGAAGGCGAACCAAGCTGCCCCGTGACCACCACCTGTCAAGATGGCGCCGCCCTGGGCTTCGTCGACGAGCTCGCTCACGTCGGCGTGTGCCTGTGACCATGATGACCTCTGCCGACCCGAAGCTGCCGGCCCGGGCTGATGCCGTCAACGTGGCCCGCGTCCTCCACGGGACCCGGGTCGAGGGTCCGGGCGAACGCTTCGCCCTCTGGGTACAGGGCTGCCCCTTGCGCTGCGACCAGTGCTGCAACCCCGACCTCCTCCCCTTTCGCCTCGTCCAGTGGTGGAGCATCTCAGACTTGCTCGCCGCCGCCCTCGCTCCCCCACCCGTCGAAGGGATCACGATTCTCGGCGGAGAACCTTTCTCCCAGGCACAGGCCCTCGGCACCTTCGCCCGTGAAGTCCAGGCCGCCGGACGCGGCGTCATCGTCTACACCGGCTACCCCTATGCCGCCATAGACGACGCGGTGCTGGCTGGTGCGGGACACTTTCTTCGCCACATCGATCTCCTCATCGACGGACCTTTTCTGCCCCGCCGCGCCAGCAACCAGCGACGCTTCATTGGCTCAGACAACCAAGTCTGCCACTTTCTCTCCCCGCGTTACCTTCCCATGAAAGACACCTGGCCTGCGGGCGACGCCGGGCTCGAGCTCCGCTTCGACGGCCAACACCTGCTCTGTAACGGCAGCCCGGCCCTCGTCCGTGCCTGGAAAGACCGGGCGTCGACGCCATGAAAAACCCTTTCACATTCGCCGCTGGTGCCTCACCCAGCCCACGCTTGCACCGGACCTTCGCCCACTATGAAACGGCCCTCCTCACCTTCGTCCGCTTGGCCCTGGAAGGGACGGCCCTGCGCGTCCCCACCCCGCCCCCGCCGCAGGACGCTGACGCCAGCTACCAAGCCCTCGGCCAGCTCTACGCCGTGGGCACGCTCCGCGCGCTCGTCTACGACGGTGGCTGGCGCTTGCGCTTCTGTGACGACGGCCCGCCTTTCGGCTGCAAACGCATCTGGGAATCGGCGCGCTGGGAACACCTCTCACTTCACTTTGGTCCGAGCACCCTCGCCTTGGCGCCGCTGCTCTTCTCCGCCGTACAGAGCCAGCGCTGCCCCGACAGTGAGGCTTTGACGGCCCATCTGGGTGCGTTCCCGCCACAAACGTCCGCTGAAGACCTGCTCGTCACGCTGCTCTTGCGGCCGTGGATCCAAGAAGTACAGGCCCCCAACTGGCTGACGCCGTGGCTGCGCAGCACCCCCCTCTGCACACTGTGCTATGGACCGCTCCTCGGCGCACAGGGCACCGATCCCGCGCAGATCCACGCGGCTTGTGAGCGCTGGTCGTGGGCCTTCCCTTGGCTGGACGAGGCCTGGTGCCAGAGCTGGCTCACCGTCGATGACCGCAAGCTACGCCTGCCCGTTGCCAACTGGGATGCGCATTTGGCGGAGCTGCAGGCTTGGCTGAAGGCCTTCCTCCTCTGCGCCCAGGACGCAGCCCGTCCCGATTGGCTCCTACCTCTGTTGCGCTTCTTCTGTCGCAGCACCCCCCTGGGTGAGCCAGCCGCCGCCGCCGAGCCCCTCGACTGGCGCTTACAAGACGAGACCTTGGCCGAACGCCAGCGACAGCGCGACCGCTGGGCCTGCTCCTTCCGCATTTTCGAGGACGTGGACCGTTGGCGCCAACGACTCTTGCAGCAACACCCCATCGAGCGCAGTGTTGAGACGCGCTTCTTCCTGGCGTGGTGGGAGCACGAAGGGATCTCGGCGCATCTGGCGCGCGCTACTGCGCTGCGCCGGCACTTGGAGCGCACCACTGGCTGAGTTATGCTGGGCATCGCTGACCTTGCGTTGCCTCCCACTGGCGCCGCGGCCAACACTGGAGCACAAAAACGCCCATGAGCGCCACCTACACTTTGGTTTTACAGAATGAGATCGTCAGGACCATCCACGTCGAAGACGAAATCCAGCATCGCATCGAGCTGAGCCCTCTGCTCCCCCCCGAAGAGATGCGGCTTCTGCTGCGGCAACAGCTCGCTGCTGCAGGGTGGCAAGAGGACGCGCAGGGGCGCTTGGCGCGGCAAGACGACCAGGGCGATGCCCTGTGGGACGTCGAAGCCGGCGTCCTCGCCGTGCGCATCGCCGTCGACCAAGAACTGATTGAGGAAATCGCCACCAAAGTCACCGCCCGTTCGCGGGCCGGTGCTCAGGCCATGGCCCAGCACATGATCAAGCAGCGAAGCGCGCAACTGGAAGAAGAGGCCGACGCCGCCATGGCCGAGACCCAGGCCGAAATCAAGGCGCGCCTCCTGGCGGGAGACAGCGCACGCACCGCCGAAATCCAAAAAGTCCTGCAGCAAACCTACGCCGAGGCGCTCAAAATCAAGGCCGCTCAGCTCGGCACCGTTAGCAGTATCGAAGAGAACGATAGCCCGGACGCCTACACGCTCACCATTCGCATCGACGACGTGTGAACCGCACGCGAGAGACTATGACCACCACCGTCGCCATCGACAGCCTCGCGGCCACCCTCTCTCTGCAAGACGCCGTCGAGATCGCCTACCGGGACGACCTCGACTGGATCGCCGACAACCTGCGCCGCCACACC
>Ga0334883_1003942_pt1 | contig 14951 bp, 11 predicted proteins | sample GraSluR1_MG_6_FD_207230 | JGI IMG/M metagenome (GOLD analysis project Ga0334883, IMG submission 207230) | Sludge microbial communities from methane-producing bioreactor in Wageningen University, Netherlands - Granular Sludge_09_05-R1 | ecosystem: Engineered > Bioreactor > Anaerobic >... | reverse complement strand
CCTCGCCATTCATGCCCACCGGAGATGCGACGACCGGGATTCCCGCCGCCAGGTACTGCAACAGCTTGAAAGCGCACTTGCCGCGGGTCCAGCTGTTGTCCGCCAGCGGCATGATGCCGATGTTCCACCGTGGGAGTTCCGCCACTTCGATATCCGGGCGCCACCGAGTGAACCGGATGTGCCCGCGCAATTCCGGCGGCAGGTCTCTAGCTGAGTCGCATATGATATGGAGTTCACAGCCGGGCACGGCAGCCAGCGCACGGCGCAGACTATTCGCAATGGGATGCAGGTACTGCAGGTTCGCCGCCGTGCCGATCCACCCGATGCTGGGCGGCAGCTCGGGATCGCGAGCGGGACTCGGCTGCAAGGCTTTGGTGTCGATACCAGTCGGAATGACGGCGACGCGGGGGCACCAGGCGGCGAAGTGTTCAGCCAAGTAGCCGTTGCCACAGACCACCCCGATGCTGCATCGCGCAGCGTGCCGGGCCGCGCGTCCGCGGCGCCGCAGGAAGATGGCATCATCGACATCCAGGATGCGGGGACCCGGCAGCAAACCTTCGATGGTCGGCAGGGTCGAGATCAACTCCCGTTGCAGAATGACCGCATCGCGGCCGCGCGCTCTGGCAATGAAGGTCAGCCGTTCCGACAACGCGGCGATCAGCCACGGCAACCTGAGCCATTGGCTGCGTGGAGGATACCGCGAGCTGCGAGGGCAGAGCTCGTCGAGCTGAATACCGACGTCGCGTAGATACGGCACGAGCGCACGAATCCTGTATCGTCTGGACGGTACGTTCAAGCCACCAGTGATCGCAATGAGATGCATCTGCCCGCTGACTCTTCCGGTACCGCTACGCACGCCATGGGAGAGGCGAGAACTGCCAGATCCGTCGCCGGCGCGATGGTATCAACGCCGGTGCCTCGATGTCAATCTTGGCTCGTTGGTCCGACTTCCTTGACGTTCTTGCGCCGGCGCGCCTAATGTTGCCGTTGCTGTTGCCGGCGGCAGATAGAAGGAGGATGCCGTTGATTCACCTGCCATTGGTTTTTGGCCTGGCGCTGGTACTGTCGCTGGTCATGACGCCGCTGGTGATCCGCGTGCTCCTCAGATCCAAGATCATGGATATTCCGAATCTGCGCAGCTCCCATTCGGTGCCGGTTCCGCGCGGCGGCGGCTTCGGGATCCTGATTCCGTTCGTTCTGATCATTGGCGTTATGCTGCTGGTCGGCGCCCTCAGATTCGATGCCATCATGCTGGCCATCATGGTCGGTCTTGCCGGCATGACCTTGATCGGATTCCTGGATGACATCTTCTCGCTGTCAGCGTTGATTAGACTGGCGCTCGAAGGTCTCTTGATGGGCGTCTGCCTGGCGTTGGCGCCCTTGCAGTTACGTGAGATCGCGTTTCCCTTGTCGCCCCCGATCGCAACCGGCATCGCAGGCTGGGTCCTCGCTTGGCTGTTTCTGGTGGGCTTTCCCAATCTGTTCAATTTCATGGACGGCATCAATGGCCTGGCTGGCAGCCAGACCCTGATCGCCTGCGTTACGCTGACAATTCTTGGCCATCTCAGCGGCCAGACGAATCTCGCCGTGTTCACGGCGGTGATTGCGGGGGGTAGCCTGGGTTTTCTCCGCTACAATGTTCCCCAGGCCAGAGTCTTCATGGGAGATTCGGGCAGCTTGCCGATCGGTTTCCTCCTGGCCGCGACGGCGCTAGCGCTGTCCGGCCGCGGCGCGGGTATTCCGATCATCGTGCCGGTCCTGGTTCTGTGGGCCTTTCTTTTCGACGCCGGTCTGACCTTGGTTATCCGGGCTTGCCGCAAGCGCCGCCTGCATCATGCCCACCGCCATCACTTGTACCAGCGACTTGTCGCCATGGGGTACTCCCACGCCCGGGTCACGGTCATGTACAGTTTGATGATGATCAGCCTAGCCGCCGTTGCGCTTGTCTACCAGCACGCCGGCGAGTCGCTGCGGCTGCTCTTGTTGATCGTCGTCATCGCGACATCGTTCGGCTTGGCGGCGCTCGTCCTGTACGCGTACCGGCGTCGAGTGGTGCAGTGCGTCACGAGGCCGCAACGAGATGACTAGGGACCGCACAATCCTCTTCTTCGTCACGGAAGACTGGTACCTGTGTTCGCACCGGTTGCCTTTGGTCCAGGCCGCGGTCGACGCGGGGCTGCGAACTGTCGTCGTGACGCGGGTGCGGGATCATGCCGAACCGATCGAAGCCACCGGCGCCCGCCTGATTCCGCTGGCCCTCAGCCGCCGGAGTCGTGACCCTTGGCGCGAAACGAAGATCCTGCGCGAGCTGATCAAGATCTATCGCGAGGTCAAGCCGGACCTGTGCCATCATGTGGCCGTGAAACCAGTCATCTACGGGTCGCTGGCCGCGCGCCTGACCGGTGTTCCCGCTGTGGTCAACGCGCTGGGCGGCCTTGGGCATTTGTTCATCTCGCAGCGGTTGGATGTTCGCCTGCTCCGGCAGCCGGTCAAGGCTGCCTTCAAGCTGCTGCTAGCGGGGCCGGGGCGACGGGTGATCATCCAGAATCGCGACGATCGCCAGTTATTGCGACACCATGCCGGGATTCCCGATCATATATTCACCCTGATCGCCGGCAGCGGCGTGGACCCCGCCGACTACCCGGTCACGCCCGAGCCGTCCGGCGTCGTGCGGGCGGCCGTCGTCTCGCGGATGCTCTGGGACAAGGGAATCGGGGAGGTCGTAGCGGCGGCGCGATTGCTGCGTGCGTGGGGGCGTGGCGTGCCGATCTCGCTGGTCGGCCAGCCGGATCCGGAGAATCCGGCGTCGATCCCCCGGGCGGACCTCGATGCCTGGCAGGCTGAGGGGCTGGTCGACTGCTTGGGGCACACGGAGGATATCCCGGCAATCTGGCGGGATCACCACCTGTCCATCCTGATGTCGTACCGAGAAGGGCTGCCGCGGTCGCTTTTGGAATCGGCGGCCTGCGGCCGGCCCATGATCGCGGCGGATGTTCCCGGCTGCCGCGAGGTGGTTCGCGCCGGCGAAACCGGTCTCTTGGTGCCGCCCCGGGATTCGCGCGCCCTTGCCGAGGCGATCTGTCGGCTGGCCGACGACGCCGAATTGCGTCAAGCCATGGGTGCGCGCGCGCGCGCCGTGGTCGAGAGCGAGTTCACGGTGGCTCAGGTCGTGGAGCAAACCATGGGGCTCTATCGCGAATTGTTGCAGGAGACGCGATGATGCCGCCGCTGAACCTGGCGCTGGTAACCGGTGCCGCCGGTTTCGTCGGACGCCGGCTCTGCCGGGATCTGAACGCGCGCGGTGTGCGCGTCCGCGCGCTCGATCTCGCCGAGGTACCGGGACCGTGGGACGAAATCCACGCGCACGACTTGACCCGGCCGCTCGATCTCGCACCCGTGCTGGCTGAGGTCGACACGGTTTTTCACCTGGCGGGGTTGGCACACTCCTCGTTGATCGGCTCTCTTGCGCAAGCCGCCTACCGGGAACTCAACGTGGAGGCGACTCGCCATCTCGTCGCCGCCGCGACCAGGTGCGGGGTCGCTCGCTTCTTGTTCCTGAGCAGCGTCAAGGCTCTGGGTGAAGGCGACCAGGGATTGCTTGACGACGACAGTCCCCCTCGCCCTACTTCCGACTATGGTCGTTCCAAGCTAGAAGCCGAGCAGATCGTGCTCGAGGCCGGGCGCCGGACCGGGATGCATGTCGCCGTGATTCGGTCGGCGCTGATCTACGGGGCCGGCGTCAAGGGGAACCTGCGCGAAATGGTCGAAGCGGTGACCGCCGGCCGGTTCCCGCCGCTGGCTGAAACCGGCAACCGGCGTTCTCTCATCGACGTGCGCGATGTCACGACGGCTCTCTGGCTGGCGGCGACCGAGCCGGCAGCCAACGGGCGCGCTTACATCGTCACCGACGGCCAACTCTATTCGACGCGCCGCATCCTCGACGCGATTCGCCGCGGATTGAATCGCAGCAGCCCGCGGCTGGCGGTTGGACCGCGGCTGTTGCGGCCACTGGCCAGACTGGGCGATCTCCTGTCGCGGGCGACTCGCCGCGCTGCTCCTTATAACAGCGACCGCCACGCGCGATTGTTCGGCTCGGCCGCCTATCGAGGCGCGGCCATCGCGCGCGAGCTGGGTTTCCAACCGCGCTACGTTCTGGAAGACGTTGCCGGTGAGATGATCGCGGCGGCCGCAAGGGAAAGTCGCGCCTCAATCGCGGGCGCTGCGAGCCACGAACACACCGCCGCGCAACACGACGAAACCGAATAGATACGCGATGCCGAGCAAGAACAGCGTGTTGAATCGATAGCCGTACTGGAAGAGCGAGATGAAAACCCCGTAGCCGAAGAGCGCATAGATCAACTGATGGCCCCAGTACCGGCAGCTGCGGGCTCGGATGTACAAGCGGGTCGCGATCAAGCCCAATAACCACGAGAAGACCAAGGCCGGCCACAACCCGATATCCCAGAGGATCTCGCCGACGAAGGAATACACGTTGAACATATCCGGACCGATGTTGGCGAATGGAAGCGGTTTCGGCTGATACGGTGCGAATCCGAAGCTGCTGATCGTCTTCCAGAGTGGCTCCAAAATCACGTGTCCGAACCGGGGCGGCGGCGCCACGTCGCCTTGGAAAAGAATGTCCAGGGCCGGCCAACTGCCGACGGCGTACAAGTAGGGACGGTGTAGCCAGGGCAGCCGGGCAAAAAAATCAGCGCCCCGGTACTCCGCGTGCACGAAGAGATCGATCTGCTTGTTATAGAAGACGAAAAAAACGAGCAGCCCGGCGAGAATCAACGCGAAGTGGCCGGCGCGAAAAGCGCGCGGTCGCGCGACGCTCCAGACCAGTCCGGCGGCGATCGCCGTGAAGGTCAGGTAGGATTTGATGCCGGACAGGACCAGGCCGACCAGGGCCAGGAGCAACAGGACGTGATCCAACGGGCGTCGCGAGGCGACAGGGGCGTGAAAGCGCTTCAGGATATAGGCTGGCGCCACCAGGATGCCGATCACGTTCAGGTAGCCGATGAACTGCATCTGGAACTCGGTCTGCAGCAGCCAGAGATTGCGGAGCAGCCCGCCGACTCCGAACCGCAGCACGAGGATCACGGCGGCCAGCAACCAACCGGTATTGGCCAGGATCGCGACCGTGTAGAAGAACGCAGCGAGGTTCTTGGTGCGCGGCCGTTCGTTCCAGGCTGCGTCATGGCGGCGCACCCGCCAGCCGCAGGCCATCAGTGATCCGAGCGTAAACAGCGCCACCGAGGCCAGTGCCAGGCCGTAGGTCGCCAGCGAGAGCTTGACCAGATCGAGCAGGCGAAGATGATACAGACCGAGTGAGCCCAGGTTGGCGCACGCGTAGATGCTGAGCGGCGTGAACCAGTGACCGAGGTAGAACCGCGATAGCTGGACGGACACCAGGCACAGCCCGAGCAGGAAGAACACCCAGGTGACGTCGGCGACGCTCACGCGGCACCTCCCGGCAGCGGCCCGGCAGCGCGCATGCGCCCGATGCCTCTGGCTACGACCGCGGCATAGGCTGCGGTCACCCAGACCGCTCCCGCCAGCGTGGTCCAGCCGGCGCCCATCATGCCGAGGCGCGGGATCAACAGTTTGCCGGCGACGAGCAGGACTCCGGCGTTGGCGGCATGGATCCAGAGCTGGACCCGGAATGCGCGCATTGCCGTTGTGGGAGCGCCCAGCAGGCTGCCGACGTACAGGATACCGCCGGCGATCATCACCAACACGAATAGATTCTGATACTCGGCGTACTCGCGGCTATAGAGCAAGGTCAGCACCGGTTTGCCCCAATAGACTGCCACGAGTACTCCCGCCGCGCCCATGGCGCATCCCAGGGCGATCAGCTTGCGCACCGTGGCGTGGAAGGCCGTGACGTCGCCGCAGGCGCGGGCGCGGGCCAGGCGCGCGATGCTGGATTGGGAGAGGGCCATCACGACAGTGTTGCCGACCAGCACCAGGTAAGACAACGCCGCGAATACGCCGAGTTCCGCCTCGCCGTGCGCATGCTCGAGCAAGGCGCGCGGCACCGTATGGCGTAGTTGGATCAATAGCGTAACCAGACCCAGGGGCAGTGCCGCCCAGACGATGCCGCGCCACGCCGTAGGGCGCCAGCGGGGTCGCAGCGATTCCAGACCTTGCAGGAGCGACCGACAGCGAGGGATGTCGAACGCAAAGAGCGGCACGGCCCAGCCCAGCGGCAATGCCAGCAGAGCCCAGGTCAACTGACCTGTCTGCCAGAACAGGAGGGCGAAGAATAGGAGCGAGGCCGCGCCCTTGATAGTCATGGAAATGGCGACGAGGTCGAGTCGCTCTCGTTTCTGGGCCACGCCGTAGAAAATGTCGCTGATACCTTCGATCAAGCGGGCCAGTCCGAAGATCAGGATGGTTGCGACCTGGACGCGGCCGTAGCTCAATCCGGCGACCGCCGCCAGCACCGCCAACGCGGCAGGCAGCAGGAACAGCCGCACGCTGAGGTAATCGCGAAACGGATGGTCGGCCGCGGTATCGGCGATGAGCACCGACCGCAGCTGTAGATTGGCGAATGCCAAGAGCGGCGTGGCGACGGCCGAAGCCAACGCATAGCGCCCCACATCCGCGGCGGTGCCGAGCTTGGTCAGGACAATGAGAATGCCCCACAAGCTTGCCGCAAAAGCCGCGTTGCCGGTGAATGACCAGACGAAGTTGCGGCGCAAGCTGGGTACATGTTCGATCATGATACGGGCGGCGGCGCACTGGCAGGCGCCTCGGGCGGAATCTCCGCGTCGTGTCCGGTGCGGCCCGTGAAATCGGGTACGAGCCGCAACAGGTGCCGCCAGCAGTCCTGCGTGTCGTTGCGATCGGCGGCTTGCAGGAGCCGTTCGAGATCGCTCGCAATCCCGGCCGCCGCCGTCGTGCCGCTGCGGCGTCGCGCCACGCGAATGCCGGGGTTGACCGTCGGCTCGGGCTGCTCTTCGTCCGTCCACAACTCTTCGTAGAGCTTCTCGCCTGGCCGTAGGCCGGTGTAGGCGATCGGCACGTCCACTTCGGGCACGAGGCCCGCGAGCTGGATCATCTGCCGCGCCAGGTGGTCGATTTTCACCGGTTCGCCCATGTCCAGGATGAAGATCTCATCGCCCTCGCCCATGCTGGCCGCGAACAGCACCAGGTGAACAGCTTCGGCGATGGTCATGAAAAAGCGTTCGATGCGCGGGTCCGTGACCGTGACCGGTCCACCCTGCCGGATCTGCTTGAGAAAGAGTTCGACGACGCTGCCCGCCGATCCCAGCACATTGCCGAAGCGGATGGTCAGAAAACGCGTGCCGCGGGGCTGGGCGACGCCGAGTTCGCGGATCACTTTCTCGGCGACCTGCTTGGTCGCGCCCATGACGCTGGTGGGCCGCACGGCCTTGTCGGTGCTGATCATCACGAAGCGTTCGACGCCGTGCTCCTGCGCAAGGCGCGCCACATTCAAGGTGCCGCCGACGTTGTTGCGCACGGCTTCCACCGGGTGGAACTGCAAGATCGGCACGTGTTTGTAGGCGGCGGCATGGAACACGATCTGCGGCCGCCGCTCCGCGAACAGTTCGCGCAGGCGGACGGAGTCCTTGATGTCGCCCAGGAACAGGCAGCAGTCGGCGCCGGGATGGTTGCGCCGCAGCTCCTGCTCGAGGTGGAAGAGACCGTTCTCGTCCTTGTCCAGGCAGATCAAACGCGCCGCCCGCTGGTCCAGCACCTGGCGGCACAGCTCCGACCCGATGCTGCCGGCGGCGCCCGTGACCAGCACCGTGCGGCCGGCGAGCAGGCGGTGGATCTCGGGCACGTCCGAGCGCACGACGCGGCGGTTCAAGAGGTCGTCGAGCGAAAAATCCTGGATGCGAGTGACCGCCTCGCTGCTCTGCAGGATCTGCCAGATGTCCGGGGTCGTCTTGAGCGGCAGTCCCGTCTCCCGGCACAGTTTGACGATGCGGTAGAGCTGCGCGGTCGCGGCCGAGGGCACCGCCAGGATGATCGCCTCGGCGCCGTGCTTGCGGGCGACTTCGCTGATGCTGTCGATGGGCGTGTAGACCGTGACGCCGTGGATCGTGATGCCTTGCTTGAGCCGGTCGTCGTCCATGATCGCCACGGGCTTGTAGGTGTTCAGACGCGGCGAATTCATGGCTTCGAGCACCAAGTTGCACGCGCGGCCCGCGCCCACGATCACTACGCGGACGCGCGGTCCCGGGCTGACCTGGCGCGACACGTGGTCGAGGATCCGGTAGGCGTAGCGGCCCACGGTCGCCAGCGTCAGGCAGATCACGGTGTCGATAATCAGCACCGAGCGGGGGAACGCCCCTTGGTAGGCCCAGAGCAGGATCGCCGCGTCGAATGCCGAGCCTACCAGCGTCGCATACACCAGCGGCGGCACGTCGCGCAGGCCGGCGAACCGCCACGAGACCCGGTGCAGGCCGAACGCATAGAACACGATCAGGCGCACGGGCACCGCGACCAACAGCATCGATCGCAACCAGTTCGACCAGTTCGGCACCTTGACCAGCCACGAGACCTCGAAGCGGATCCAGAACGAGATCGCGACCGAAAGCGCCGCGATCGAGCCGAAGAACAAAACGAAGAAAAGCAGGCGGTGACGACGCACCAGCAGGCTCAGCGGGCCGGAAGAAGGTGGCTTCAAGGCGCCCAGTGTTTTGCGTAGCTGTTCGACCATAACGGCGTCCGGGTGAGCATGCCGCGTCCTGGGAGTCGGCCGTGGCAGCGCAAGGAGCAACAATCGATTGCGCTCGTGTTGAGGCAAGAGGATAAGACGGCTTGCAGATAAAATCCAGCACCGATCAGACCGTTTGCCCCAGGCTCCCGCGCTTGCGCGCCGCGTCGCAGCGTGCCATCCTGGGGACGGGCGGCGCAAGGCCGGTGCCGCCGCGACCGCGGTTGCAAGGAGTGTCGGGCGTGTCCAATGTGCTGATCGGTTTCGGCGGCGGGATCGTCGTCATGTTGGTCGCGTTGCTGACCTGGCGTATCGCCCGCGGACGTCGCCGCCGCGAATCCCAGCCGGCGCTGCAAATTCAACACTTCACCACCAGCATGCGCGCGGTCGGCGAATTGTCGGTCTTTCGCGTGATGACCAAAGAGGTGATTACCGCGAGCGACCACTGGCTCGGCGAGTTCGGCAAGAAGTACCTGCACTGGTTGTTTTCCTCGCGCCGAATCACCTTGATCATCGAGTTCGACGTCGATTTCCGCTACGACCTAGAGGATCCGGCCTTCACCATCGAGCGCCTCGACAACGACGGCGTGCTGTTCCGGTTGCCGCCGTGCCGGCATGAGGTTCTCATCCGCGACCTGCGCGTCCACAGCGAAGACAACACCGAACTGCTGCCCTGGCTCATGCCGGAACTCCTGAATCGCTTTCTGGCCGGCGGTTTCTCGCCCGAGGCCAAGAACCGGCTCATCCAGGAGACGCGGCTCGAGGCGGCGCGCTTCGCCGGCTCGCTGGTGCAGAAGGCGGCGAGCGAGGCCCAGGCGTCGGCCCGCCGCACCTTGACGACCCTGGCCCAGGGTCTCGGCGCGCGCCAGGTCGAGTTCGAGTTCCAGGCGGCGGCCGCGGCTTTTTCGCCCACCGTGGACAGCTCGCGCCTGGAAGCCGCGTTGCCGGCCGCGCACGGGTTCCTGGAGGAGTGAGATGCGGCGGACCATCATCGGCGTCATGGGCGGCAGCACCGCCGATCCCCGTACCGAGCAGCACGCTTACGATTTGGGTCGACTGATCGCCGCAAACGGGTGGGTCCTGTTGAGCGGCGGTCGGCCGACGGGTGTCATGGAGGCGTCGGCCCGCGGTTGCCGCGAGGCGCAGGGACTCTCGATCGGCCTCTTGTTCGACGCCGACCGCGAAGCGGCGAGCCGCCACCTCGATCTGGTCATTCCCACGGGGATGGGCGCGGCGCGCAACGTCGTCAACGTGCTAGCGAGCGACGTCGTGGTTGCCTGCCGCGGCCAGGGGGGCACGCTGAGCGAAATCGCCCTGGCGCTGCGTTTCGCCCGACCGGTCGTGCTGCTGGATTTCCACCCCGGCGCGGCGTTCCTGGACGCTTGCGGCGATGGCCGCTGGTACCTGGCGGACAGCGCGCCCGCCGCGGTCGCGCAGGTGCGCGCCTTGCTTGCGGAAATGGGGCGCGCATGAACCGCCCGGCGGCTGAGTTCGACTTCAACCGCGAGATCGACCGGACCGGCACCGCCAGCCTCAAGTGGCAACGGTATCAGGATCGCGACATCCTGCCGCTGTGGGTGGCCGACACGGATTTCCTGAGCCCGCCCGCCGTGCTGGCCGCCCTGCGGGAGCGGGTCGCGCACGGAGTGTTCGGTTACACGGTGCCGCCGCCGGAGTTGATCGCGGCGGTCGGCGACCACCTCGCCCAGACCTATCGCTGGCAAGTCGATCCGGACTGGCTCGTCTGGCTGCCCGGCCTGGTCTCGGGGTTGGCGGTCGCGTGCCGGGCGTTTGCGGGCCCGGGCGACGGCGTGCTTACCTCGACGCCGATCTACCCGCCGTTTCTGACCTGCCCGCCGGCCATGGAGCGCCACCTGCAGACCGCGCCGCTGGTGCGGCGCCACGGTCGTTGGGAATTCGACTGGGATGCGTTCGCGGCGGCGATCGACCGCACGACGCGGCTCTTACTTTTCTGTTCGCCGCACAATCCGTGCGGCCGCATCTGGCAACGCGCCGAGTTGGAGCAACTGGCGGAGAACTGCCTACGGCACGACCTCGTCATCTGCAGCGACGAGATCCATAATCAGTTGCTGCTCGATCGCGAACCACACCTGCCGACCGCGCTCATTGCGCCCGAAATCGCCGCGCGCACAGTCACCCTGCTGGCGCCGAGCAAGACGTACAACATCGCCGGCCTCGGCTGCAGCTATGCCGTGATTCCCGATCAAGTCCTGCGGCGCCGGTTCCAGCGCGCCGCCGCGATGATCGTGCCGCACGTCAACGCACTGGGTTACACGGCCGCCGCCGCCGCGTACCGCGACGGCGGGTCCTGGTTGGCCGCGCAATTGGATTACCTGCGACGCGGGCGCGATCTGATCGAGTCCGCGGTCGCGGCGCTGACCGGCGTGCACATGACCCACGTCGAAGCGACGTACCTGGCCTGGCTGGACTGCCGTGCGTTGCATCTGGACGACCCTGTCGCGCACTTCGAGGCGCACGGACTGGGTTTTCAGGCGGGCAGGGAGTTCGGTTTGCGGGGGTTCATCCGCTGGAACTTCGGCACTACCCACACCCGGCTGCGGGCGGCGCTGGACCGTTTCCAAACGGCCTGCGCCGCCGCGCCTGGGCGGGGTTGAGGCGGGCTATTCCAGGATTCCGAGCAATTCGATCTCGAAGACGAGCGTGGCGTGCGGCCCGATCAGCGGCCCGGCGCCGTTCTCGCCGTAAGCAAGATTGCTCGGGACATAGAACTTGTATTTACTGCCGACCGGCATCAATTGCACACCCTCGGTCCAGCCGGCGATCACGCGGTTCAAGGCGAACGAGGCGGGACTACCGCGGTCGTAACTGCTGTCGAACTTGGTTCCGTCGAGCAGAGTCCCGAGATAATGCACCTCCACCGTGTCGGTGGCTTTGGGGAGGGGCCCGTCGCCGGCGGTCAAGATCTCGTACTGCAATCCGCTCTCGGTCACCTGCACACCGTCGCGCTGGGCGTTCTCGGCCAGAAAGACCTGTCCCGCGGCCTGGTTGGTGGCGGAACGTTTCTCGTACTGCTCGCGTTGGTAGTCGCCGACGATGGTCGGGATCTGGTCGGCGGCCACGAGTGTGGCGCTCCCCTGCAATTTGTCGCGCATGCCCTGCGCCAGGGCCCGGGCGTCCAGCTCGGGGAATTGCTGCTTAACGAATCCGGCGGCGGCCACGCCAAGGGCGTAGCTGCGCTGATCGTCCTCCGTGGCAAAATCCTTGCTAGCGAAGTCCGGCGTATCGACGCCCCGGTGATGGGACTGCATCACGTCGCGGGCGATCTCGTCGGTGAGCTTGGCCTTGTCCGCGAGGCGATCCTTCAGGCCGGACAATAACAGAGCCTGGTTATCCGCGCCGGGCATGCCGCCGATCTGCTGCGCCAGGTCCATGCCGATCGCGTAGCTGACCGTTTGCTGGCCGGGCTCGAGCACCGTCAAGGGTTCTTCGTGATCGCCGGAGGAGCCGCCGCAGGCCGGCAATAGCAGCAGCCCGACGAGCGCCGGCGCCAGGTTCCGAAGGTGTCGCATAGAAGATCCTTTCGAAGGTCGGAAACCTGGAGCGGGGCGCAGGCGCCACCGGGCCGTCCCGCGCGGCGGTCTCCGTTTGCGGGGAACCTAAGGGCCGGCGGGGTCGAACGCAACGACTTCCTTGGCCGGGCCAGGGCGGTTCCTGCTGGCGGCGCAGGCAAGGTCAGGATAGTCTGCTGGACGAGCCGCGCGCCGGTAGGCGCCCCGGAAACACCGGTCGCAGCCGGGCCGGCCGCTTGCGCCACGCGGGCGGGGGCTCGCGCGGTGATCGCAAACAGGAGTAGTGGCAAGACGTTATGTGTGGCATCTGTGGAGTTGTCTCGCTGGCCGGGCCCCTGGAGCTGCCGGACCGCCTGCCGGAGCGGATGATCGGCAGTCTGCGCCACCGCGGCCCGGACGAGTTCGGCGCCTGGCGGGACGAGACCTGCTTCCTGGGACACGCGCGCCTGAGCATCATCGACCTGGCGACCGGCCAACAGCCCTTATGTGCCGAGGACGATCGGCACTGGATCGTCTTCAACGGCGAGATCTTCAACTACCCGGAGCTGACGGCTGAACTTGCCGGCCGCGGTCATCAGTTCCGCACCCGCAGCGACACGGAGGTCATTGTCCACGCGTACCAGGAGTGGGGTCCGCGCTGCGTCGAGCACTTCAACGGACAATTCGCCTTCGCGCTCTGGGATCGTCGCGAGCGCAGCTTGTTCCTGGCTCGCGACCGGTTCGGGATACTGCCGTTGTTCGTGGCGCGCGCGGGCGATCATCTGCTCTTCGCCTCGGAGATGAAAGCGCTCTTCGCCTGGCCCCACGCATCGTGCCGACTCGATCCCGAACGCCTGGCCGAGGTGTTCACCTACTGGTCGACCTTGCCGCCGGCGACGCCGTTTGCCGGCGTCGCCCAGGTGCCGCCGGGAACGACAGCTGTCTGTCAGGTCGGTCAGAACGCCGCTGCGCCGCCGCCGCCGGAGCCGTTGCCGGCCTGCCTCGCCGTCAGGCGCTACTGGTCGCCCCAGTTCCTGCCGGCTCGCGAGGACGCCCGCCATCCGGAGCGCCCGGCGCGGGCCAGGATGGTGCGCGACATTCGCGAACGGCTCGAGGCGGCCGCGGTGATCAGATTGCGCGCCGACGTGCCGGTGGGCGCGTATCTCTCCGGCGGCCTGGACAGCTCGGCCACGACCGCCTTGATCCACACCTGCACGACCAACCGCCTGCGCACGTTCTCGGTGGGATTCCAGGATCCCGCCTACGACGAGAGCCAATGGCAGCAAGCCATGGTCGCGCATCTTGGCACGGACCACTCGGCGATCGAGGTCGGGCCCGAGGACATCGCCGGCCGCTTTCCCGACGCCATCTGGCATGCCGAAGCGCCGGTCTTGCGCATGGCGCCGGTGCCTCTGCACGCGCTGTCGCACCTGGTCCGGCGGCACGGCTGGAAGGTGGTGCTGACCGGCGAGGGCGCCGACGAGGTCTTCTGCGGTTACAACATCTTCCGCGAAGCGAAGGTCCGGCACTTCTGGGCCCGCCGCCCGCAGTCTCCGCACCGGCCGCTCCTGTTGACGCGGCTGTATCCGTATTTGACGCAATCGCCGCCTCAGTTCTTGACTCGTTTCTACGGGCAGGGCCTCGAGCGCGCGGACGAACGTTTCTTCAGCCACCGCCCGCGCTGGCAGAACACGGGCATGATGACGACGTTTCTGGCGCCTGACGCTCTGCGCGCCATGCACGCCGGCGAGCCCGAAGCCCGCCTGCTGGCGAGCCTGCCGCCGGAGTACGACGATTGGGGGCCGGTCGCGCGCGCGCAGTATCTGGAGATGACCACGTTCCTGGCCGGCTATCTACTATGCAGCCAGGGCGACCGCATGTTGATGAGCCATTCCGTGGAGGGGCGCTTCCCTTTCCTCGATCACGAACTCGCAGACGCAGCCTTGGCCATGCCGGCGGCCGCGCGACTTCCCCTGCTGCAGGAAAAAGCGCTGCTCAAATCGGCCGTGGCCGACTTGATTCCGCCGGCGATCCTGCAGCGGCCCAAGCAGCCCTATCGCGCGCCCGACGCTGCCAGCTTCATCGGTCCGACGGGGCGCGCGATGGTCGCCGAGGCGCTCTCGCCGGCGGCCCTGGCCGCCGCGGGGTTCTGGCTGCCAGAGCGGGTCGCCGCATTGCGGCGCAAGTGGGAAGCCGGACGTCTGACCAGCGCCCGCGAGAATATGGCCTTCATCGGGCTGCTCAGCACCCAGCTTCTGAGCCGCAGTTTCGGCGCCGAGCTGCCGGCGCGCCTTGGCGAGACCTGCCTGGCGCCGGCGGAACTGGCGTGGCGCCAGGACGGTGCGCCGGGGCAAAGGAGAATACCATGATCTTCAAGGGACGTGCTGTTGGACTTGCCCTGGCGGTCTTGCTCATGACGACTGCGCCTGGGATGAGGGCCGCTGCCGCTGCCGATGTGCAGTGGGTCAGCGAGCAAGCGCCAGCGTCGCTCTATGATCTGGAGACCTGGTCGCTCGAGGGCGAACCGGTCGATCTCGGCCGCTATCGGGGCCAGGTCGCGCTGGTCGTCAACACGGCCAGCAAGTGCGGCCTGACTCCCCAGTACGAGGGCCTGGAGGCGTTGTATCGCGACCTTGCGCCGCGGGGTTTCGTGGTGCTCGGCTTCCCCGCGAATGATTTCAAGGAGCAAGAGCCCGGCACGGCCGCGGAGATCCGCGAGTTCTGCACGC
>Ga0334883_1003934_pt1 | contig 14990 bp, 10 predicted proteins | sample GraSluR1_MG_6_FD_207230 | JGI IMG/M metagenome (GOLD analysis project Ga0334883, IMG submission 207230) | Sludge microbial communities from methane-producing bioreactor in Wageningen University, Netherlands - Granular Sludge_09_05-R1 | ecosystem: Engineered > Bioreactor > Anaerobic >... | reverse complement strand
GGATGACGAAAAGGGGCTCGACCCGTTCAACGTTCCCGCCAACTTGAACTTGGGGATGTTGTACCGCATCGCTGGGGAGGAGAAGATTGCTCGCCACAACGAGGGCAAGGACATGGGCGGGCAGATCGGGATGGAGGGTGTCGAAGAGAGGTCCTTCACGGTCGATGAAGCGGCGCGCCAAGATTTTGCCGAGGCCGTTCGCTATGTGCGCAAGGCTTTGGCTGGCGACTCCAATAACATCTTTTGCTACGAGAATTTGGCTGCCATTTATTACATGCTGAACAACCTGGATGTTGCGACGCTGGTATCTCAGCAGGCCATACAGAAACAGATCGAGCGCAACGCCGAGCTGGATCTTTATCTAGAAGAGGGGAGGATCACCCAACAAGAGTACGAACTGCGGCGGATTTCGGATGCGCAGATGTCCTCGGTATACAACACCTACGGGCTGGTGTGGTTGGCTAGGGGAGAGGTCGCCCTCGCCTATCACTGGTTCAAAGAGGCCGTGGCGGCGAAGCCCGATTCCATCGTCGCTATGCTCAACGTGGCTGGTGTAGCCGTCAACGTGCAGGACTATGCGACGGCTTATGAGATGTATCAGAATGCGCTACAGGTCGAGCCAGACAACAAAGAGGCCATGTTGAGTAAGGCCGTAGCAGCGCGTGGACTGGGTAATCTGGAGGAGGCCGAGCGGATCTACCGCGGGATGTTGGATGCTGACAAGGACTTTGCGCCTGCCCTCTTCAACCTGGCGATTTTGTACCAGGAGTATCATCGAGATTTGGAAGAGGCCAAAAGAATCTTTGAGTCGTTCATAGCGATGCCGTCGGCGCGCGAGATGGTGCCGGTGAACGTGGTCGAAGCAGAACAGCGGGTCAAGCAGATCGTCGATATCTGGGAAGCGCAGCGCAAGGCGGAAGAGGATCGGCGGCAGATCGAGGCAGAGATGGAAGAGATGAAGCGCCTGCAGGAGGAGAGACGACGGCAGCAAGAGGCTCGGGAGAAGGAAGAGGGTTCGGAAGGCGAGTAGCTTTGCCGGCGGGGCTCTCAGGAGCCCTTTTTCTTTGACCGCAATAGAGGGGTGGCCCTTGGCGTTGATAGAACATGAAGAGGCTGACAGCCTCTTGCGATTGCTCTATAGTAGTGGCGGTTGTGTTTGGAGGAGGGTGTGATGAAAAGAACGATCGGGTTGTTGGTAGCCATGGCAGTGTTGCTGGTGGCGACGGCCGTTTCGGCCCAGGAAGGGCAAAAGGTTCGGGAGATCACCTTTGAGGATGACCGGATCGAGGGTGATCTCATGATGCCCAACCAAGCCAACATCAAAATCAAAGAGATGGATGAGCTGACCAGCTTGATCCGGGCACGGGAAGACTTCGTCGATGAGATGCTGAAATCGGTCGAGGATCTTTAAGTCGATCTTTTTTGGGAACTTTGGCCTGCGGCCAATGTCTGTGTCGCTACGGGTGGCGCAGGCGGTGGGCAGGCCCATGTCAGACCGCGCTGTGAAGGGCCAAGAAAAGATCCTCAAAGTTTCAGGCATCTGGAGTAGGTGAAATGGCAGGCAGAATCCCACTACGATTCGATATCTACGAAAATGACGCCTTGGTCCGTACGGTGCGGCTCGACGAGACGCCCATCAAAATCGGGAAACTGCCGTCTTCGCATCTGCGCATCGAAGATGCCCAGGTATCTCGCATTCACGCGGTGATTGAGCCAGCGCGGGACGATGGCTTCCACATCATCGACTTGGGCAGCTCCAGTGGCACCTTCGTCAATGGCGAGAAGGTGACCAAGCAGAAAGTGCAGAGCGGAGATGAGATTCGACTCGGGGATACCCGGATCGTGTTCACCGTCGAAGATGCGCAAGAGAGCGACGAATCGACGATGGTGGCCTCACTCGAGCAAGCACAGCAACAAGCGCTCGAAGCTCCCGCGCATCCAGGCGCCCAGGGTCACGTCGCGGCGGCAGCCGAGGTCTTTGCTGGCGCCGGATTCGGCCAAGCGGCTGCACCGCCGCCAGCGGCCAATTCCGCGCCCAATGCAGCAGCGCCACAGGCACCGATGAGTGCATTCGGCACCGGGGCAGGTGGTGGGGGAGGTTTTGGCGGCGCGCCCTCGCCTTTCGGCCAAGCTGCGGCCAACCCCTTCGGCGCGCCTGCGGCAGGACCGGCCTTTGGTTTGCCTCAGCCCGGACAGTCCAGTGCGGCTCCCGCGCCAAGAACCCAAGCACGGCGCAAGCGGGATGGCTTTGAGCGGCGCTTCCTTTCGGAGAAGTACAAGGGTGGACGCGGGGCGCTCGAGATTGCCATGCTGTGGCGCGACAACGTGGTCGCCATTGATCAGCACACCAAGACGAACGTCGTCAATATTGGTGCCAGCACCGAAGCGCATTACGCCGTGGAATCGGTGGCGGTAGGGGTGATGCGTCCCTTGGCGCGGCGCTCGGGAGACCAATGGGTTCTGATATTTACGGAGGAGATGGAGGGCTTCCTCCTGGTCGATCCGAATAAGAACCAAGGTCAGGAGAAGATTAGCCTCAAAGAAGCCGTACACCGCGGTTTGGCTCAACGCGGTGCCAATGGCTATGAAGTTGGAATCAGTGGCAGTACGCGCGCCAAGATCGCCATCGGCGAGGTGAGCTTCTTGCTGCATTACGTGTCGCTGCCGGCTCTTTCCCTCCCACTCATCGCTTTGGGGGGCGCTGCTGGTGTGAGCACGCTCATCATGTTGGTGGGCTTTGGCATCTCTTTCATGCTCCACGGGTCGTTCTGGTTGATGGTGTCGTTTACCACGGATCGTGTAGACGCCCTCAATATCGACAAGCTTTTGAGTTCGTCGAAGTTCGCCGAGGCGCTGTTGACGCCGGAAGAGAAAGAAGAGGAGCTCAAGGAAGAAGAGAAGGTCACAGAGGAAGAGGACGAGGGGCCTCCCGACGAGGAGTCTGGTGCTCGCGCTGCTGATGATGAAGGTAAGTCTGGGCGCACCGACACGGACGAGACCGAGGGGTCGTTTGGCATCGAGGGCACGAGTGACCATATGGCTTTGGCGCGCGAGCAAAATGTCCAAGCCGCCATGGGCGCGGGCTTGTTGGCATCGGCCAATGAGATGAGCTCTCTTCTGGGCTCTGGATTCCAGGCTTCCGGCTACGATGCCGTGAGCGCGTGGGGTTCCTTCGACTCGAGCGCGGCCATCGGTAATACCGCTGGCTCTTATGGTCTGGGTATGGCTGGCGCCGGGCGTGGTGGCGGTGGTTCCAACTACGGTGGTTTTGGGGTTGGGCGATTTGGTACTGCTGGACGTGGTGGCGGAGGCGGTGGGGCCGGTGGTGGGCGCGGTTACGGTGATGGCGTCGCGGGACTTGGCGAGAAGAGTACGGGACAGCCAAAGCTCAAACCGGGTAACCCCGATGTCTCTGGCTCTTTGGACAAGCGGATCATCCGAAAAGTCGTCAACCAGCATCGCAACGAAATTCGCGCCTGTTACGAGAAGGAGTTGGCCAAAAAACGCGGCTTGCACGGGAAAATCGTCGTGATGTGGGTCATTGACCAGAGCGGCAATGTCAACTCCGTGGTGGTGACCTCATCGACCATGGACAATGCGGCGGTCGAAAAATGCTTGGAGCGTTCCATCAGCTTCTGGCGTTTCCCTGCCCCCAAGGGCGGTGGTCTGGTGAAGGTTTCCTATCCCTTCGTCTTTGAGGTAAGTGGCTAGAAAAGCGAAGGTCCCTTGTATGAGGCGCCGCGAGGCGCCTTTTTTCGTTGCGAACGGGAGAGCGCTTGGCCGCTGACCTTGCAACCTGGTGACCATTGTCGAATGGTGACACGGGTATTAAAGCCGATGGCAAGCTCTGCGGTAGGCTTTGGACCGCATGGGTCAGTGGTGGTGAGTGGCACGTGGCTGACCTGTCGTTCGGCCCATGAGGGCCTGGGACGCTTCGTTCGAGAGTGCCATGGAGAGGTAGAGATGAAGAGTGAAGGTGTGTTGTGGATGGGTCCGTTGCTGATGAGCGCTTTTTTCATCGCCGTCGTTGGTGGCGGCTGCGAAGGTAAGAAGGAGGAGATCTCTCGTGTGGTGGTGCGTGAGAGTGCGCCTGTGGCGGTCTCAGAGGCACCGGAGCCGCAGCCGGTCGGGGGGCCGGAGTTGCTGGCCTTGGTGCGGCAGGAGGGAGCGCAGGTGACCATCGTCAACGTGTGGGCGACTTGGTGCGCCCCTTGTGTCGAGGAGATGCCAGAGTTGTTGCGCCTCTATCGCACTTATGGCGAGAAGGGCGTGCGCTTGTTGTTGGTCTCGGCAGATTTCGATGACGCCATGCCCGAAGTGCGGAAGGCGTTGCGTGGATTTGGGGTGGACTTCGTGACCTACTTGAAGAGCGGGAGCGACGAAGACTTCATCAATGCCCTGGAGCCCAAGTGGAGCGGCTCACTCCCCGCGACCTTGGTCTACGACGCGGCAGGTAAGCAAGTGGCGTTTTACGAGGAGCCCATTACCTTTGCGTTGCTAGAGGGCGTAGTGCAGAAAGCTCTGCCCTGAGGGAGGGTGCTCAACGCTCTTCGCGTTCGCGCTGCATTTCCTTTTCGTCGATGAGGTACTGGGGCAGGCGTCCTTCTTCAAGCTCCTTGAGGATGGCAGCGATCTCACTGGCGCGCCCTTGCGCGGCCAGGCGATGGCCAGCGAGCTCGGCGCCGCTGGCATTGGCGACGAAGAGGTCGAGCCAACGTTTGGCCTCCTGCAGTTGCTCTGTCGCAGTGCGGATATCAGAGCGCCGCATGGCTTGCTCACCCAGAGCAGAGTGGCAGAAGCCCAGACCGAAGATCGCCGGCATGACCGTATCCAAGCGTCCCTTCTGCGCCTCATAGAGTTCATGTGCGCGTTTGAAGTGGGCGATGGCTTCTTCGTAGCGTTTCATTTCCTGGTAGACGTTGCCGAGGTCGCATTCCAATTCGACATCACCGGGATTGTTGGCGATGCCATTGCGCAGCACCTGTTGTGCTTCATCAAGGAAGGAGTACTCGGCGTAGAGCATGGCGAGCTCTTTGTAAGCGATGGCGGTTCCTTGTTTTTCGCCTGTGCGTAGCGTGGGGTCAGCCCGGATGGAGTTCGTATAGGCGTCGATGGCCTCAGAGACTTGGCCGAGTTCGACGTGGATTCTCGCGAGACGAAGGTAAGCTTCGGCGTAATGCTCATCGAGCTCGGCGGCAGTCTGGAGGGAGACTTTGGCCTCGTTGTAGAACTTGGTCGCGTCGGCCATGTTGCGTTCGGCACGGAGCGCGTCGCCTACGCTTTGTTGGGATGCGCCGAGTTGGTACCAGTATTCGGCGATGTCGGGTCGGAGCTCGACGGCGCGCTGGAGCGAGCTGATGGCGCGGGCGTGGTCGCCAGAACGCGCTCCGTAGACCAAGCCGAGGCGGAAGTGGGCTTTGTGATTTTGGGGATGCAGTTCGATGGCCTTGCGAAAGGACTCGATGGCCTTGGACATCTGTCCAGCGTTGTAAAAGTTCATACCCTCTGCGGTGAGGTTGATCGAGTCTACCCGACTGGTGTCGCAGCCAGCCAAGGGGATAGCGGACAAGGCAAAGGCACACACAAGTAGGAAACATCTCATTGTCATCATGGTCTCCACACCGCAGCAAACAGAACACTACCGTTGGGAGCATTCACCGGCTCTGCGTCTTTGTCAACCGCTCCCACGGCGTGTGCGAATGCGGGGGAGCCAAGGGGCTGAAGGGGCAATTTTTGACAGGGTGAGTGATGACGCGATAGTGGGTTCATGTTGCCCTCAAGGAGGAGAGGTGGAGACATGGAAAGACACATGGCAGTGAATCCCGTTGAGATATCCAAAGCAGCCTCGTTCGGCGCAGTGGGCGAAGGTGTGCCGAAGTCCTGGATTGGTGAGCATGACCTCGCGCGTGCGTTGCAGGTCAGTGTGGGTGAGGTCAGGCAGATGGCGCGCGCTGGGGTGCTGCAGAGGCGCAAGCGCGACGGCGTCTATATGGTGCGCAAGAAGGAGCAGAGAACGCGCGATGCCGGTTCTGGCCCAGGCGAGAACGCGCGTTCTGGCACGGGCCAGAGCGAGCGTGCAGCGTCGGGGACGGGAGCTGTTCTGATGCACCCAGAGACTCGCCCTGGCCGAGCAGAGGGTGTCGCCGTGGCGCCGGAGAAACGTGCTGACACGGTGATCTTGCGCAGTGAGGACATCGAGTATTTACAGGCTGAGGTATCAGCCGAGGCGCTGGCTGCCTCCAACCGTGAGTTGACGCGTTTGGTCGAGAGTGTGATGGAACGCTGGCGTGAGGCCAGCCTGGACCAACGAATCGCCGGTTCGGAGATGAAGCGAGCCATGGATCAGGCGCTGCAAGTGCAACAGTGTTTGGGCCTGTGGCAGGAGCACGCTGCGGCTTTGCATCGGCAAGCCATGGCAGCGATCCACACGGCGCAAAGAGCGCTGGACGTTGCGGATGAAGCCATCGCCCGCAGATGGACCTGGGGCAAGCGCCGGGGGGTGCTACAGGAGCGCCTGCGCGAATTGCGGCAGCAGAGCACGTAGTCAGGGTGTCCCTTGGCTTTGTGGGCGCAGGGTGTCGATGATGGCAGCGACGTCGGGATTCTTGGCACAGAACAGGGTCAGGGCCAGGGCGTCGGTGCAGGGGTGGGGCAGCGGCAGAGCGCTGGCGCGATAGGAACGGAGCAGGTCTTGGTGCTCAGGCAGGTCGAAGACTCGTTGCAGATCGGCGGCGATGGCGCTGCACTCACGGTCAGGTTGCTGTGCAGCTTGCAACCACTGCTCGCAGAAGCCCTGCCAAGCGGGAGAGACCTGGCTGGAGGTCTCGGGCGCGCTCTTGGCGGGAGTGGGGGAGGAGAGACGCCGCATGGCGTCACTGACGGCAGGTTCTTGGGCGCATTGCCTGAGACCAGGCTCGAGCAGAAGGGCGGCGGCTTGTAGGCGCGGTTGGAAATGCCGGGCGAGGGCGTGCTCGTCTGGACCTTGGACTTTTTGTAGACGTGTTTGCCGGGCGTTGAGCTCGTGGGCGATCTGTTGGTGGTAGGTCGCGAGGGCCTGGGCCATGGCGGCGCAATCGCGCTCATGGGCGTGAATGATGGTAGCGACCTCTTCAATGTGTTCCACCATCGCGAGGGCGTCCGCATAGGCTGGGAGGTCTTGGGCGGGTGTGTGTTGCGCGATGGCTGGTGTGGCGCAGACCAGAGAAGTGAGCAGGGCAAGGTGAAGGAGTCGCATGGCGCCTCAATCCTCTTCGGGGGTGTCCAGCGCTTCACCCAGCATGGGGACGAAGCGCACGGGGAGTGTTTCAAGGGGAAGCATGGTGCCGTTTCTCTTTTCGAGCACGTAGAGCACTTGAGCTTGTGGCGGACCGTAGGGGATGATCATCCGCCCACCATCGGCGAGCTGCTCAACCAGGGGCGGGGGCGGTGCGTCCGGGGCACAGGTGACGAGGATCTTGTGGAAGGGGGCTTCTTCAGACCAGCCGCGATAGCCGTCGCCGATGCGGACGGAGACGTTGTGGATGGCCAATTCGCGAAAGCGCGCTATGGCTTCGAGCCCGAGCTCTTCGATGATCTCGATGGTGTACACGTGCGAGACCAGTGGGGAGATGACCGCGGCTTGGTAGCCGCTACCCGTACCGATTTCCAGGACCCGGTCCTGGGGCTGAGGGCTTGCTGCTTGGGTCATGAAGGCGACGATGAATGGGGCGGAGATAGTCTGGTCGTGGCCGATGGGCAGCGGGCGATCTTGATAGGCGCGGTGGCGGTATTGCTGGGGGATGAACTGATGACGCGGCACTGTCGCCATGGCGTCTAGGACGCGGGGATCGGTGATGCCGTCGCGTTGGAGCTTGTCCAGTAGTTCGCGGCGCGGGCTCTCGAAGTCGCTATCACTGGGCTGGCGCTCGTGGTCGGGGTTGTTTTTGTCCTGAGTGACGGAGCGACAGGCGAGAGGGGCGGGACAGAGGAGCCAGACAAGCAAAAACAGGAGGGTGGGAGAAAGATGTGGTGAGCTGGCCATGGTAACCTTTGCAAGATGAGTGGGGGAGCCTCGGTCATGCGGCACGCCTCCATTGTTGCGGCAACGCCCAGCGATTACAATGGACGGGTCGTTGGGGGAGCGCCGCCGTGCCGCGGCGCTTCCGGTAGGGTTCGGGCGCGAGGGCGGCAGTGCGGGGCCCCGGATGCGGCAGACAGGAGAAATTTCTGATGTCAGGCAAGCAATTTGCTTGTGCGCCTGGGCGTTGGTCATTGCGCAAAAGGCGTCAGAGGTGAAGGGGCGTGCAGATGTTCAATCATGAAAGGGAAAGTACAACACGGATGGTGATGGGACCTCCCTTCGATTGGCGACAGGTGGTGTTGCATCCCCTGTGGCTTGTGTCGTTGCTGCTACTGGTTGCCAACGACCATGTGGTGAAGGCCAGCGGCTGGGCGCCGTGGCTGAGTGGCAAGCTCTCTGATTTCAGTGGCTTGTTGTTGGCACCAGCGTTGTTGGCGCTCTTGCTTGGGGTGAGAAGTCGTCGGCCCTGGCTAGGGGTGCATGTGGCTGTGGGTGCCGTGTTCGCCGTGCTGCAGTTGTGGCCCGAGGCGGCGGCCTTGTGGAGCGAAGGATGGTCGAGGATAGGCGTGTCTTATCCGGTGTGGAGTGATCCCAGTGATCTGTTGGCGCTGCCTATGCTGTGGCTTTCTTATCGCTTTTTTGGCGCGGTCGCGACGCGGCGGGATCTCTGGAGCGGACGGGCTTGGGTCGCGACGGCGGCGAGTCTGGCTTTGCTCTCGGCGGTGGCTTCAGGAGGGGAGCCGACGGCCATTCCGCCTCTGGATCGCACGGGCTATGGCTATTGTGGGGATGGGATCGTGCAGTGGGATCGGGGTGAGACCTGTGATGACGGCAACGATATCCCCGGGGATGGGTGTACGAATTGCCAACACGACTATTGCGGTGATGGCTACTTGGGGGCGAACGAATCGTGTGACGATGGCAACTTCTTCGAAGGCGATGGTTGTTCTCCATGGTGTGAGATCGAGCCGACGGTGTGTTTGGAGGACGGTGCCTTCGTCTGGTGGTGTCAGCCCGGTCAGCTCTGCGAGCGCGTGCACTGCCCTTCGGTTGGCGAGAAGCCCGCGGGCTGTCCCACGGAAGCGGAGCCGGTGCGGGCGGCCGTGGCGGTGGACGGCCGTTGGAGTGCGGGTGAGCGCGAGGGAGACCACGTGCTCACCCTGGGGGAACAGCGGTGTGAGGTAGGCGCGCAGTGTGTTTTCGAGGCGCAGAACTGTGATGTCTTCGAGGGACAGGTGGCGGGTGGTGATGGCGTGGGGGTGTTGTGGCTGGAGCGCGAGAGCGGGCACGTGGATTGGCTGGGTATGGCCCGCTACGCATTTGTCGACAAGTTGCGGGCGGTGGTTCTCTATGTGAGCGAGATGTCGCGCGCTGTGGTGGGCTATCATTTCCCACCTCTGACCCGTTTGTCAGGGGTCCACGGCGAAGGCGGCGGCCAGGTTCTGCTGCTGGGCGAGCGCTTGCAGCAGGAGGGCTTGTCGGTGGTACCGGCTTTCTTGGTGCAGGATGCGCAAGGGGCGACGCATTGGGAGGTCGAGCTTCCTGTGGCTTCACGCTGGTTGCCGAGTGCGGGCTACGTGCTGGAGAGCGGTGAAGTGGTCGTGGCTGGGTATTTGGCGGCGGGGCGCTTCGCTCTGGGTGAGGCGGAGGTGGAGGCAGAGCAACCTGGGGCGTGGGTGGTGCGCTTTGCTGCCGATGGGGAGGTCTTGGCGCATTTTTGGTTGAGCACCGAAGGCGTGAGCATGGCGGTGCGGCGACTGTGGGTGACGGCTGAGGGTGAGATGGCGCTGGCGCTGGGGCAAGAGGGTGGTAGTGAGCAGGTGCTGTGGCTCGACGCGGACGGGGCTGAGTTGCGGCGTGAGCGATTGCCGCTAACGGGGGAGGTCATACCCAAAGTTGCAGCGCTGTGGATCGAGGATGGGCATTTGAATGCCGTGGTGTTGCATGGACGCGAGGGTGGTGGGTGGATGCTGGCGCAACACCAATGGGACGTGGATCGCGAAGAGGAGAGCCTGTTGGAGCTGGAGATTGGCGTGATAGCGGATGCTGCGACGCTGGTGGTGGGGCGGTCCCTGGGCCAGTTGTGGGTGCTTGGGCGGTTGGAGGCTGCTGCCGATGAGGATGGGCTGCAGCGTTTGGTGGTTTTGGATGGAGAAGGGGCGGTGCACTTGCAGTTTGCCTTGGGAGATGGCGCCGAATGGAGAGGGGCTCGCTTAGATGAGGAGGGCTGGGGAGTGTGGGGCTGGGCGCAGCGGCTGGGCGCGGCTGGTGAGGGTGAGGTGGGAGTGGTGGCGTTGGCGATAGAGCGCCGTGATGCCCAGGGTGAATTGCTGTGGCAGGCGCGCCAGGGTGCGATGGCGCGGACCTGGCTGGCTTTGGCGGGTGATGTGACGTCTGGGGTCTTTTGGGGGGTGGAGCAGGACATCGACGGGGCGCAGCCGGTGGTGACCCGCTGGTCGTTGCATTGGTAGGCGCCACTTGCTCGTCTTTGTGCTTGCAAAAAGCGGGGGGTGAGGAGATCCTGCGGCGAAGTGATGGGGTCGTTGATATGCCGTAGGAGACACGCATGGAAATGGGCGGGGTTGCGGATTTCGTACGCCGTTTGGTGAGCACGCTGAACAGCGCCGATTCATCCGAGGAGGCCATCGGCTTTGTTTTGGGCGAGCTGGGCGCTGGGGTGGCGCTGACGGCGACGGCGCTGTACGTCATGGACAGTGAGCGCCATCGGGCGCATCGCTGTGGATGTTGGTTCGAAGGTGGGGCGATCTTTTTGCCGGAGGTGCTCGAGACGAGGCCAGAGCCGCTCGCGGGGGTGGTGCAGCGGGCGGAGGTCGTGACCTTTGTTTGGGGTGAGCGGGAGCCGAGGCTGGGGACGCTCTTTCCGGTTCGCAGTTCGGGACGTGCCACGGGGGTTTTGTTGGTGGTGGCCCGGGGGGAAGGGGTCGTGGAGGGGAGTCTGCGGCTGCAGATATTGGCATCGCTGGATGTGTTGGCTTTGTGTCTCCAGATGAAGTGTCTCGAGGAGCGCGCGCGAGGTGCGGAGCGGGGCGCGGAGCGCCTGACGGACTTGACGTCGGATCTGGTGGTTTTGTGCGATGCCACCGGAGGGATCTTGCGGGTGAACCCGAGCACTTCTCGCGCCATTGGTGAGTCTCAGCGGGCCTTTTTGGGGCAGTCGGCCTTGGAGTGGCTTCATCCCGAGGAACAGGCGACATTGCGCGAGGGTTTCGTCAAGGCGTTGCATGGTGTGGGGCCTTTGCTGCGCGACTTTCGCCTGCGGACGGCGCAGGGGTACCGGAGCTTTCGCTGTGCCGGCATTGGCCTCGACCCGCCGCTGGGTGCGGCTCGCCTGGCGGTGGTCATGCAGGAGATCCACGCGCCCGAGCAGCGCGTGGCCGAGAGGCAGCGGCGAGAGGTGGCCGTGGTGCGTGGCTACGCGCGGGCCAGTCTGAGCGCGCTTGCCGGACGCGTTGCCCATGATTTCAACAATTTGTTGTCGGGGATCTTGGGAAATGTGGAGATCGCTCTGGATGATTTGGCGCCCGAGCATCCCGTCGTTGCGACCCTAGAGACCTTGTTTGGCTTGGCGCAGCAGGGCGCCGCTTCTTGCCGTGAGCTCATGGCCCAGAGCAGGCTGGGGACGGTGCAGCGACGGGTTGTGGACATCAATGTGCTGGTGAGTGAGCTGGTGGATATGCTTCGCGACGGGGTCCGCTGTGAGCTGCGGATGAAGTTGGGGGAGTCTTTGCCGCCAGTGGAGGCAGATGCCGATGGCTTGTCCCAGGTGGTGTGGGCCGTGCTGGAGAACGCTATCGAGGCAGTGGATGCGCAGAGCGGTCGGGTGGAGGTGCAGACGCGCACGCGCTTCTTGGACCAGGGGGTGTTATCCCAGGCGCTCCTGGGTGCAGATGCTGGCGTAGGGCACTTCGTCTCGGTTTCCATTGGCGACAATGGTGCGGGGGTGACAGCGCTCCGCGACCTTTTCAAACCCTTTTACTCGACCCGTGGACCTGGGCGGGGATTTGGTCTGTCACTGCTGCCTGGGGTGTTGCGGGCCCATGGCGGGGTGTTGCTGGTGCGCAGCGCGCCCGGTCAGGGAGCGGTCTTCGAGCTGTTGTGGCCTCTGAGAGAGCGCTCTGAGGCACAGAAGCCGGTTGCGGTGAAGCCAGCGGGCTTGCGAAAGGTGGTGTTGTTGGTGGACGACGATGAGGCGATTTGCCGGGTATGGCCGCGCATCCTGGCCAATCACGGCTATGAGGTCCTGAGTGCGGGTGGGGGCGGGGAGGCGATGGCGCTGCTGGAGGCCTCGGGGGAGGACGTGTCCTTGGTGTTGCTGGACCTGAGTCTCCCGGAGAGCGATGGGGATGTGGTTTTTCGGCAGATTAACGCGCACCATCCCCATCTTCCAGTGGTGCTGATGAGTGGTTATAGCCCGCAGGAGATGCGTCGTCGGGTGGACAGCCCGATGGTGGTGGGGACGCTGCAGAAGCCCTTTAAGACTACGGAATTGCTAAAGGTTCTGGAAGAGGTGTTGTGAGCCTAGCGGCAGTGTCCGTCGACGCAGCGGAGGTGTTTCCAGCCGCCGTCGGTGGGGTGGAGGATGTCTACAGGGCAGTGGGTGTCGTCGGTGCAGGGGGCAACGCAGTGGTTGCGGGTGCCGAAGACGGTGGTACACACGTCTTGGCCGCTGCAGCCGAGGTCGTCTGTGCAGAGGGTGGTGCAGATGGCGCGCTGGTCCGCGTCGGCGGTGTAGGCGGCCCAGTGCCAGGTGGTGTCTTGGAAGGGGCGGCTGGTGAGGGCCGTTGTGCCATAGGTGCAGGTCGCCTGGCAGTCATCGGGTGAGTCGCAGGGTTCACCCTCTTCGAGGAGGTTGTGCCCGATGATGCGCACACAGGCGCCATCTTCGTGGCAATGTCCGCGGAAGAGTTGGTTGGCATGTTCAGCGGCACAATCGGCAGCGCTGTGGCAAGCGCCGGCTTCCTTGGTGAAGCGGATCTCGTAGGGCGTTGCGGGGTTCTGGTCCGGGCGGTCGAAACGGGTCACGACGACGTAGATGGGTCCAGCGGGGAGATAGGTCAACTTCAGCTCCTCAGGGTAGGCGTACCAGCTTTCTCCCAAGAGCAATCCCTGCGCATCGTAGGCCGAGAGATCGAGCTCGACGTCTTCACTCGATGCGGTGAGGGTGATGTGGAGGCTGTCGCCGTTTTCGACGGTGGCGACGAACCAGTCGCTCTCTTCCTCGTCAGGGCTATTGCAGATCATGCCATCGGTGATGTGGGCGATGCCGTCGGTGAAGACCAGGGGGGTAGCGCCAGCGGGCCCGTCATCGCTCTGGTCTTCCCTGAGATCATCGCCGGTGCAGCGATCGTGGCGGGTGCAGGTGAGCTCGCCCTTGATGGCGTCGATGAGGCAGGCGGGCTGCAGTGGGTCGGTGCAATCGAAAGAGGAACGGCACGCACCGCAGACGCCGAGCGTGGTGAAGCAGAAGGGTTGGTCAGCGCTGGTGCAGTCGTCGTCGTTGCGGCAATGGACACAGCTCCCGGTCGCGGTGTTACAGATGGGTCCAAACTTGATGTCCCGGCACGCGTCGTCGTTGGCGCAAGGGACGCATGCGAAGTTGGAGCAGATCGGCTGGGTGAAGGGGCATCCCGCGTCGATGAGGCATTCGACACAGCGGCCGCTTTCTCTGTGGCAGAAGGGGCGCCCGGCATCGCGGCATTCGGCGCTGCTCTGGCAGCCGATGATAGGCACGTCGGTGGCCTCTTGGTCGGCGGTGTCGGCGGTGTCGGCGGTGTCGACTTCAGTGTCGCTTTCGCTATCGAGGTCTTGGTCCGTGTCCTGGATGTCGATGAGATCCGAGGTTGGCTGTGGGTCATCGTCGCATCCGAGGGAGATGAGCAGCAGAGGCAAGAGGGTGCAGAGCAGGGTTCTCAGGTACATGATCGGCCTTTGTGCGCGCGGGGGAAAAAACAAAGAAAGCACCTCCAACCGCGGTTCGGTGTGAGGTGCTTCTCAGGCTGGCGTCGTGCGCCGGCGCTGTCAAGGGGCGTTGAGCGCCCCGCGCCTGGCTTTAGTGGGTGAGGCGGTAGGTGTCGATGGCGATGGCCATCTCCTCGTTGGTTGGCACAACCAGGACCCGTGTGGTGGCGTCGGCTTGGCTGACGTCCTGTTCTTTGCCCCGGACTTTGTTGAGCTCAGCTTCGATAGCGATGCCGAGGTGCTCGAGTCCTTTGCAGACTCGCTCCCGGATGAAGGGCGAATTTTCGCCAACACCGGCGGTGAAGACGACGGCGTCGACCGGGCCCAGGGCTGCCATGTAGGCACCGATGTACTTGCGAATGCGGTAGCAGTAGACGTCCAGGGTGCGGTTGGCGACTTCGTCGCCTTCGATGGCCATGTCCTCGAGGACGCGCATATCGTTACTGATGTTGGAGAGGCCTTGGACCCCGCTCTTTTTGTTGAGGAGGGTGTCGAGCTGGTCGATGTTCATCTCCTTGGTCCGGGCCAGGTGGAAGATGATGGCGGGGTCGATATCGCCGCAGCGGGTGCCCATGACCAGCCCTTCGAGGGGGGTGAGTCCCATGGTGGTGTCGACGGAGTGCCCCCCTTTGACGGCGGCGATGCTGGAGCCGTTGCCGAGGTGACAGGTGATGATGTTGGTCTCCTCGATGGGTTTGCCGAGGAGCGCCGCAGCGCGTTGGGCGACGTACTTGTGGCTGGTGCCGTGGAAGCCGTAGCGCCTGATGCCGTCCTTTTCATAGAGCTCGTAGGGGAGGCCATAGAGGAAGGCGTGGCTGGGCATGGACTGGTGGAAGGCGGTGTCGAAGACGGCGACCTGGGGGACACCAGGCAAGAGCTCGCGTGCGACTTGAATCCCCAATAGGTTGGGTGGGTTGTGCAAAGGCGCCAGGGCCACGTGGGCTTCGATGGC
>Ga0334883_1003930_pt1 | contig 14993 bp, 7 predicted proteins | sample GraSluR1_MG_6_FD_207230 | JGI IMG/M metagenome (GOLD analysis project Ga0334883, IMG submission 207230) | Sludge microbial communities from methane-producing bioreactor in Wageningen University, Netherlands - Granular Sludge_09_05-R1 | ecosystem: Engineered > Bioreactor > Anaerobic > Unclassified... | reverse complement strand
CCTCGGCGGCGAAGCCCGCTTGGTCGAGGCGCTCGCGAAAGCGGCTCTCTCCCTCCTGAATCTCCGCCGCCCGCACGTCGAGGCCGCGCACGAGAGCGTCGCGCTGCAGGCGAGTCTCGAGCACGGCGTCGCTCGCCGTCTTCTCAAGGGCCCGGGCTTGATCGAGGGCAGCGACGGCGGCGTCCTCGGCGGCGCTCAGGCGCTGCGCTTCCCTATCGACGTCGCGATCTTGAAAGAGCGCCCTGCGTTCCCGGGCCAGCTTCTCCAGGTCCTGGTCCATGGCCGCGAGCTGCACGTCCAGCTTCTCCACCAGGGTCGTGCAGGCGCTCAGGTCGCGCTGGGTCTCGTGCATGGCGCGCTCGAGGGCGTCCACCTCGCGCTGGCGCGCCTGCATGTCCTCTTCCCGCTGGCGCCAGGCCGCGCGCCGCGCCGCGAGGCTGTGGATGAGGGCGTCGCAGTCGTTCAGGGCCGCAGCCGCAACGCCATACGGGGCCAGCGCCGTTTCGAGCGCCGCGACAGCGCCCTCGGCAGCCCGGCGCGCGGCCTCCCACGCGTCGTCCGTGCGCTCGCGCTCCTGCTCGGCGGCGCGGCGCTGCTGGTCGGCCACCGCCACGGCGCTCGTGGCCCGCAGCAACTCAGTCTGGGCGGCGGCCTGGGTTTTGGCAGCGGCAGCCGCTTCGGCTTCGCAGCGCTCCCATTCACTGAGCACCGCCTCGGCCGCGGCGAGGCGCGCGGCGTTTTCTGCCTGCCACTGATGCCCCATGCGGAGCACCTCCCCTGGGGTGCAGCGCAGCTCCAGCGCGACCAGCGCCGCTTCGACCTCGCGCTGCGCTTCCGCCAGAGCCTGGCGCTCCTCTTCGGCCTGCGCCGCCAGGTGCACCCCCCGCTGCTCGGCCGCCTGCTGCAAGTTGAGCAGCGCCTGGTGCGCCCCATGGGCCTCTTTGGCGGCCTGGCGGGCCCGCTCCAGGGCCACGGCGTCGGCCTCGGCCGAGGGGACGTTGCCCACGGCGAAGGGGTGCGCCAAGGCACCGCACAGCGGGCAGGCTTCGCCGTCGCGCAGGAGGCCGCGCGCCTCTTCAAAGGAGGCGATGCGCTGGTGGAGGCGAAGGGTCTGCTCGCACAGGTTCACCTCGTGCTGGGCGAGTTGGGCGCGCTCCGCTTGCAGCGCCGCCGCGTCGGCGTGGCGCGCGCACTGTTGGGCGTTCTCCTGGCGCTGGGCCTCGATCTCTTGCAGCTTCTTCTCGGCGCGCACCGAGGCCTGGCTCGCCACCTGGACGTCGCGCCACTGCCCCTGGCGCGTCAGGGCGGCCTCGCGCTCCCGGCGCCAGGCTGCGGGCTCGCGCCCGCCCAAGACGACGGCGATGGCGGCGGCGCTACGCTCACAGGCTTGCGTCGCCGCAGCGAGGGTGCTCTCGGCGGCGACGACGGCGCGCTCGGCGGCGGCGTGCTGCCCTTGCGCCGTCGTCGCCGCGCTGGCCGCGCCCAAGCGCGCCACTTCGGCGTCATGGACGCGGCGGCGCAGCTCATCCAGGCGCACCAGCTCGGCCTTGAGGCCGGTGAAGGACTCGATGAGGCCCAGATCCGCGGCGCAGGCCTGCTGTTGCCGCGCCAGGTGCGCCAGGCCTTCCCGCAGCGCAGCGGCCCGCGCCGCCTGGGCGACGCTGGACTCGCCCAGGCTCCGCAACGCAGCCTGGGCCTCGACCCGTTCGGCATGGGCCGTGGCCCGCAGCGGGCGACGCTCGGCGGCCTGGAGATCCAAGGTCCGCACCTGCTGATGCAGTGGGGCGGCGGCGCTGCGCTCGTCGCGCCGCGCCGTGAGAGCCGCTTCGCATTGACCGAGCTGCGCCTTGGCCGCCGCATGGGCCGCCTCGCGCTGCGGCAGGGCCGCTTCCAGCCCCTCGCGGATGCGCTGGTCCTGCGCCTGGCTGTGGCGCAGCCCTTCCAGGACCGCGTGCGCGCCGCCCAGGCTCTCAGCCTGCCGCGCCCGCTGCAAGCGCGCCAGATCGGGCGCGAAGTCCTGGCGACGCTGCGCCACTTCTAGCGCTTGTCCCGTGAGCTCGGCCGCTTCATCCGCCAGGGCCTGCAGCCCATCGAGCCACTGGATCTGCGCCTGCAGGCCAGCCATCTCTTCTGCCGCGGCGTCCACGGCGGCGCGCGCCGCTTCCATCCCGCGGTGGAGCGCGTCGAGCTCCTCGGGCGCCAAAATCTTGATGTGCCCCAGGGCCTCTGCCGAGCGCTTGCGCTCCGTCTCGGCCTCAGTCCAGAGCTTGTGCACGTGCATGGAAATCTGGGAGTAGCGCTCCGTCCCGGTGATCTGCTCGAGCACGGCGGCGCGGTCTTTGGCGTCAGCTTGCAAAAAGGCGGCGAAATCGCCCTGGGCCAAGAGCATGGCCTTCTTGAAGCGATCGAAGTCCATCCCGATGATGCCCTCGATCTCGCTCTCGACCCCGCTGACGCTGTCTGCGATGACCCGCGCCTCGCTCTCGCAGGTGAGAACCCGCCGCGGCGCCTGCAGCGCCCCGCTGCGCTTGGCCCGGTGCTGCGACCAGGCGCAGCTATACTTCCCCTTTTGGGTCAAAAAGGTCACCTGGGCGCTGCACTCGGAGGTGTGCTTGGTCATGATCTCGTTGGTGGAACGGATCTTCCCCAAGCGCGGGGTGCGCCCAAAGAGGGCCAGGCAGATGGCGTCGAGGATGGTGGTCTTGCCGGCGCCAGTGGGGCCGGTGATGGCGAAAATGCCGCTGCTGGCGTAGGCGGGATCGGTGAAATCGATACGCCACGATCCCATCAAGGCGTTCAGGTTCTTCAAGCGCACTTCCAAAATTCGCATCGTCCCTCCTACTCGGCGCGCCGGTCTTCTTCCGCCATGGATTGCAGGGCCTGGGCAAAGGTCGCCAGCAACGCCTCCTGCGCGTCCGCCCCCACGCCACGCTCCGTCATGACCCAGCGAAAGACCTCCTCCTCACGCATCTCCGCCAAGGAAGGCGCCGTCTGACTCTGGGTCCACAGGGCCGCCTCGAGCCGCGGCTGCCGCACCCGCAGCACCCTCACGTCTCTGCCCGCCGTCGCCTGGTCGATGAGCGCCGTGAGCTCCCCGTCGCGCCGCACCGCGACACCCTCCGCATCAGTGGCCGGCTCTCCTTCGTATAGGATGTCGATCCACGCACCGGGGTGCGTGCGCAGCGCCCTGTCGAGACCAACGGTGATGTCGTTGAGATCGCCTGCGATGCGCAGGATCGGCTGGGTCACTGGCACCGGCACGGAGCGCACCTGCGCCGGCACCCCAGGCTGGAGCGCCACCACACACACCCGCTTCTCCTGCCCAGCCTCGTCGAGGCCCATGGGCAACGGCGAGCCGCTGTAATGGACCGCGCCACCCGATCCCACCCGCTGGGGGATGTGCAAGTGCCCCAAGGCGACGTAGTCCAGCTCTGGGGCAAAGACCTCAGGGCTGACCGCAGCCAAGTTGCCCACGTAGAGCGGCCGCACGCCGTCGCCGTCGGTGGTCTGGCCGCCCGTGGTAAACAAGTGCCCCATCAGCACCGCCGGCACGGGTGTCGCCAGCAGGCGCCGCTGCTCGAGCACCAGCGCCCCGACGGCGGCGTGGTGCTGCATCACCGCCTCGACCACGCGCTGCCCGTGTTGATCGGGGTTCTCCCCGGGCTGGAGGTCCTGCAGATCACGGGCGCGCAGATAGGGCACGGCGCCGACGATGAGCTCGACCTCCCCGTTGCGGTCGCGCAGGGTGACGATCTCATCCTCCAGGCGCGCGCCGGCCGTGCCGATGACGTGCACGTCGAGCAAGGCGAGGATCTGCCGCGGCGCTTCGAGAAAGGTCGGCGAGTCGTGGTTGCCGGCGATGATGACCACGTGGCGGCAGGGGGTGGTAGACACCCGGCGGAGGAAGTCGTAATAGAGCGCCTGCGCCCGATTGCTGGGGGTGGTGTTGTCGAAGATGTCGCCGGCGACCAGCAGCACGTCGATGGCCTCGGCGCGCAGGGTGTCCAGCAGCCACTCGAAGAAGGCTTCGAACTCGTGATAGCGTTTCTGCTTGGCCAGCATCTGCCCAAGGTGCCAATCTGAGGTGTGCAAAACTCGCAAAGCCGCCTCCTGCGCTGAGTCCTGTCCCATGAACGTCGTCGTATCCATAGCAAGTCGCCCTTGGCGCGCGCAAGGCCTTTGTCACCACCTGCCGCGCCGTGGTCACCACCTGTCCAACCCGCGCGCCGTACCTTCTCGCGCCGCGGCGCGCAGCGGGCGCTAAGCCATGATCACGCCCCAAACCCAAACGACGGCGGAGCGCCTCGCGGCCATCGCTTGCTGCCCCTGCTGCGCCAACCCCCTGCGGGCCGAGCAAACCAGCCTGCGCTGCCTCCAGGGCCACCGCTTTGACCTGGCCCGCCAGGGCTACGTCAACTTGCTGCGCCAGCAGGGGCAGCCGCGCAACGCCGACACGGCGCCCATGGTGGCGGCGCGCCAACGCATCTTGCGCGGGCCTTACACCCCCTTGCGCGCGGCCGTGGCCGCCTTTGCCGCGCAGCACCTGAGCCACCTCGCCCCCACCGCCGCGGCGCCCCTCCTCCTCGATGCCGGCGCCGGGCCCGGCCTCTACCTCGCCGCGGCGCTGGACGCCTGCCCGGGGGCGCGGGGCTGCGCCCTGGATCTCTCCAAAGAGGCGGCCCGCGCCGCCGCCCGCGCCCACCCCGAGCTGGTCGCCATGGTCGCCGACGTCACCACCCAGATCCCCCTGCACAGCCGCTGCGCCGACCTGATCCTCTCGGCCTTCGCCCCCCGCAACCCAGAGGCATTCGCGCGCCTCTTGCGCCCCGGCGCGCGCATCATCACGGCCCAGCCCCTGCCCCAACACTTGGCCGAGCTGCGGGCCCGCTGGCCCATCTTGGGCCTGCACCCGGGCAAGGAGGAAGCGCTCCACGCGCTCATGGCCCCCCACTTCACCCCTATCGACACCCAGACGCACGCTTGGCCCCTGGCGCTCACCCGAGCCGACCTCACGGACCTCCTCGCCATGGGGCCCAACGCCTTTCACCCCGAGCGCTGGCAGCACCTGGTGGCGGCCCTCTCGGCGGACGCCCTGGTCGAGGTCAGCGGCGCCGTCCGCCTCTGCGCGTGGCAGGCCACGGACGCGCCGCCGCGCCCCGCGCCAGACTAGGGCGCCTGCACCGCCACCTGCACCCCGAGCCCGCGGCCAAAAGATTCCGGCGTATACATCTCCTCGATCTGGGGCGGCCCCGCCCAGAACGCCCCAGGGGTCGTGGCTCGCAGCACATGAGAGAGCGTGTGGCGCCCCGCTGGCAGCGTGTCGGCGTAGGTCAGCACGCGGTCGTCCCGGAGCTCGCGGTGGTGAAAGTGGCCCCACGCCGCGGCGTCGCGCAGGGAGGCGCGGGTGCTGACGTTGGCCGCGTCCACGGGCTCCAAACCCGCCGGCAGCGGGTCCTCCAGGGCCACGTAGTAGAGGCGGTCGGCGCTCTCGACGCTCAAGACCACCCGCACATAGTCCCCAGCCATCACCTGCACCACCCCGTTCTCCTCAGGCAAGGCTTCGCCGTCGAGGCGTTCATAACGGCGCGTCACGGCCAAGCCGGCCGCCACCGCCGGCAGGTCGCGCGCCGCCGTCTGATAGCGCCAGCCCAAGCGATAGTGCAGCTTCCCCACCCCTCGTGCCGCCACCAGCAGGCGCCCCTCGCCATCGGGCAGCTCATCCAGGGGCAGGGCCACTTCTTGCGCAGCGGCCGCGCGCCCGGCGAAGCGCGCCTCCAGCACCGGCGCCGTCCCCAACCACACCGCCGCCACCAGCGCCGGCTCAACCCCCTCGACGACCTCCAGGTAGCGCCACAACCCCCGCAACGCCCAAGCGTTCTCCTGGGTGCTGCGCCAGCGCCCCTCGCGCCGCGCCGCCAACAGGCCCGCCGCCAACTTCGGCAACTGGGGCGACCCCGGCGTCAGCCGCGCCATCACCTCCAGGGCCACGGCCTGCGTGCGCATGGGCGAGCTCATCCACTGCCCGCCCAGGGCCACCTCCTCCAGCACCACCCGCTCGGCGTCCTCCCGCATGGCGTTGCTGACGCTCTGCATCATCTCGGCTTGCAGCGCCTGCAGCCGCGCCGCCTCCCCCACCCCCTCCAAGCTCGCCAACGCCGCCGCCGCAGCACTCAGCCACAGCCTGCCAAAGGTGGGCAAGTGCCGCCACTTTTCACTGGCAGCCACCACCGCCGGGGCGTGCGCCGCCGTGATCTGCCCGGCATCTGCCAGCACATAGGCGGCCAAGGCGAGGATCATGGCCCAGCTCTCGCCATCGGCGTCGGCCCGTGGGAGCCTCTGAGCCAGCGCCGTCGTCCAGCGCAAGCCCTCCGCCCGGAGCCGACCGCAGAGCTCGTCGGCAGGGCAGCGACCCACCCGCGCCGCGTCGCCCAAAACCAACAGGGTCCACAGCGTCGCCACCTCATGGGCCTCTTCGCCGCCCGGCCAGTAGGCAAAGGCCCCCGACGCGAGCTGCATACTGGCCAGGCGCGCCATGGCCTGCGCCACCAGGTCCGCACGCTGCTCCTCTTCCAGGCCGCTCAGCTCCCCCCCCAACTCACCGAGAGTCAGCAGCGGCACCAAACGTGAGGCCGTCTGCTCCAGACAGCCATGGGGGTATTGGACCAGAAATTGGGCCGCATCGCCGAGGCCGCTGATGGCGCTGGTCGCTAGGCGCACGGTGAGCGCGCCCTGGCGCTGGGCACCTGGAGGTGGAAAACGAAGCGGAACGGTGACGGCCGCCTGACATGCCTCCTGAACGCCATCTGGGCAGGTGCTGGCCTCGGCCTCCAAGACCCCGAAGAGGGCCGCCTGGACCACTTGGGTGCGCTCCAGCACGGGCAGGGGCCACAGCAGGGCATCGTCCCCCGCAGCGGAGTGGGCGCGGAAGGCCAGACGCGCCGTGCCTACTGCCTCGGCGCTGAAGGAGAAGGGCACCTCCAAGCTGCGCTGGGCACCGACGCGGACCTCGCGCTTGGCGGCGCCCTGGAGGAGGATGCCTTCACTGGTGGCCTCGAGGTGCACCGTGAGATCCCGATCCGTGGCGTTGACCACCACCACGCCGGCGTCGAAGCGGTCGCCCAGGTGGGCAAAGCGCGGCAAAGCGGCGCGCAGCATGAGCTCCTGCTGCACCTGCACGGTGGTCTCGGCCTGACCAAAGCGCACCACCTCGGCGGCCGCCACGGCGAAAATCCTGAAGCGGCCGAGGTTATCGGGCAGGGGGATGGTCGTGCGCAAGCGGCCGTCGGCGTCGCTCTCGAGCTGGGCGGCGAAGTAAGGGGTCACGACGAAGCGCTGGCGGAGAAGGGCGCCGCCCGAGGGCCCACCATAGACCACTTGCCCTGGGCGAATGGCCGCGCTGCTGCTGTGACGGCCGCCGGCGTAGAGGGGCCGCCAGCCCGCGGCGAGCAGGGCGAGCTTCTCGGGGGTCGTGAGCCCGAGCTGCTTGGCCAGGTAGCGGCGGCTCTCGGCGGTGATGGTGCCCGCGTCTGGCCACGCGAAGAGCTGGGCCACGAAGTCGGGCAAGCGCAGGGGCTCTAAGAGCAGCACCCCTTCGTCGACGGCCCACAAGGTCACCTCGGCGGCGACCCCGGCGCCAAGGCGGTCGCGCACGTGCACCTCCACCTCCAGCGAGGCGCCGGGGCGCATCACGTCCTGGGCGGGATGAAGGGTCACGCTGAGCTGCTCGGCGGCGGGATCCACCTGCAGGGAGCGGCGCGCGCTGCGAAAGCGGGGGCGACCAGCGTCGACGCCGTCGGCGTCCAGGGCGAAGTCGCGGCGCGGGGCTGCCGCCGAGACCACCACCCCCACGGCGGGCAGGTGCTGGCGATCCAAGGCGACGGCGAGGGTGGGATGCGGCGCGGCGGGATCGAGCACCTCCTGCCACCAGGTCTGCAGGGCCCCGCGGTCGAGCGAGACCAGCGCCCGGGTGAGGCCCCAGCCCTCGACACCACACCAGGTGAGGCGCGCCATGTCGCCAACGAGATAGCGGGATGCATCCGCCATGAGATCGCGGCAGGGGGTGGACGGCTGCGGCGCCGCGCGGGTCCAGCGCTCCTCACTGACCCAGACCCGGCGCACGGCCACGACGGCGTTGCCCATGGCGTCCGTGGCCCGCGCCTCGAGGCGCCACTCCCCAGGCTCGCTGAGGACGACGGGGCAAGAGGCCACGACCAAGCCGCTGTCGAGGGTATCGGGGCGACAGCGCACCTCGATGGGGGGCGCCGCCACCGGTGCCGGTGCGGCAGGAGCAGCGGGCGAGGACGGTGGCGGCGGCCCGCGCACCCACAACTCCAGGTCGTGAATGGCCGTGAGGTCGCGAAAAGGCGCCCCGTCGGGGTGCACCGCCACCACCTGGGCGGCGCTGGCATCGCCGAAGACGTGGTTCTCCCCTTCCGGGGGTGGCGCGAGGGCCAGGCCCAAGTAAAAGGCCGCCGGGTGCACCAGGACCTGGTGATGGGCCGCCATGACCTGACGGTTGACGTCTTCGATCTCGACGCTGACTTGGTATTGCATGGGATCGAAGCGACCTGGCGCGCTGGGGAAGCTGATCTCTGCCGTGCCCTGGGCGTCGAGGCGCAGGGCCTGCCCTTGCAGCAGCCAATCGCCGCCGCTGGTGTCGACGTGGGGGCTGGTGAAGACAAAGCCCGGCGGGCCTGGGGGGCTAAAGTTGACGGGGTGGCCAAAGAGGTCCGCTTGCCCGGCGGCCTGGGCCATGGGCGTGCCACTGAGCAGCGCCGCCGCGACGTTGAAGCGCGCTGGAGCGCCGCGGATGATTTCGCTCTGCACCGGCGCCAGGTTCACCTCGAAGTCGGGGATCCTATAGGCGGCGATGCGGACCCGGGTCTCGATGTGCGCATCGAGATCCGGGTCAAAGACGCTCAGGCGCGCCCAGCCCAAGCGCGCGTCCTCGGGGAGGGTCAACACCCCATCGACATTGCCCCAGCGGTTGGGCGCCGCGTTGCGCTCCGCCAAGAGGCGCTGGCCGCTGTCGTGCAGGCGCACCTGCAGCGTCGTGGTGAGGGTCGCGAGGCCGTGCACCGTGTCGTGACGCGGGTAGGCTTTGAAGTAGATCGGATCGCCCGGGCGATAGATCGCTCGGTCGGTGAGCACGGCGCCGCGCAAGGTCGCCGCGGGCGCCGCGCGCGCGGGAATGGGCAGCAGCGCCCGGTCGGAGGGATCGTCGACGCGCCACACCTCCAGCACCTGGGTCGAAGCCGGGCTGCGCGGCACCACCAGCGCCCCGTGGGCGTCGCTCTGCCCCTGCCAGCGCCGGGTGCCGTCCCTGTCGGAGAGGGCCGCGGCGAGCCCTGGCAGGGGCTGGGCGCTGTCGAGATCGCTGGCTACGGCGACGATCTGGGCGCCGTCGAGGTGAGCCGTGAGGCCGAGGCTGGTGAGCAGGAGCAGGCCTTCGGCGCGCTGCCCCTCGTCGTAGTCCAAGGCGTAGTAGAGCGCGCCGGCTTGGCCTTCAGGGACGAAATCGGCGATGGGCAGGGCCAGCTCGAGGGTGTCCAAGACGGGTTGGCGCTGGGGGGTGACAGCGACCGCCGCGGCGACTGCTGCGGGCAGGGGTGTCTTTCCCTCCAGGGAGGGCGGCGTCTGCAGCCAGGCCCACACCGTGGTTAGATCATCAGGCGCGACGGGGGCCATGCGCAGTTGAAAAGTCTCGTTATGGCGCAAGGTCGCCACCAAGCCCCGGGGGCTGCGGCGGTCGATGACGACGAGCCCCTCTTCGAGGGTGAGCTCTGGCGCATATCTTCCGGTGCGAAAGGTGATGCGGGTGGGAGGGAGAGGCTGGCCCCAGGTGTCGCGCAAGCCAGCGGCCAGGTGCACCGTGTAGGTGGTGTGGGGGGCGAAGTCGCCGCTGAGGGAGAGGCCGTCCATCCAGGTGGTGACCTGCCAGGAGACGGGCGGCTCGATGCGGAGCCAGGGTGTGGCGTCGGATCCGGGAGCGAAGTCGTTGGTGAAGGTGAGGTGGACGCCGTCGTCGGGTCTGCAGGCGGGCGTCGTGCAGGCGGTGGCCGTGAGGCGCATGGGCCCGTAGGTGTCGATGGCGGCGGTGGCCCCGTCTTCGCCGCCGAGGGGGCCGTCGGCGCAGGGGAAGCCGGGGCGCAGGGTGAGGGTGACGCGGGCGTCCGCGGGCCAGGCGTCGGCGGGGTGCACCTCGACGTGGCGGCGGTCGCTGGGCGGCGGCGTGCCGCCGCCGCGCCCGGGTTCAGGGTATCGGAGGACGAAGGCGATGGGGCGCGGCGCCTCTTCTTCCAGCCGCGCCGCTGCCGCACTTGCGCTGGCGTCGTCGTCCGCCGTGGGCGTGTCTTCCCTGGGCTCCAAGGGCGGCAGCGGCGCGGGTGGTGTAAAGTGTGCGGCGCCGACGGCGATGAAGGGGCGCAGGGTGTCGAGGTCCATGGGCGCGTCAAAGGACAGCACGAAGGGGCGCCGGAGGGAGGTGCGCCATAGGGTGTCCGGCGCGATCCCCAGCAGGCGCGGTCGCGGGGCATCGAAGCGCCACTGCACCGCTTCAGGCAGGCGGCGCGTGCCCGTAGCGTCGCTGAGGCCCGCGGCGAGGGTGGCGCTGTAGGGGACCCCAAAGGGCAAGGGGTTTTCGGGAAAGAAGCGCAGGAGGCGATCGCCGACCCAGCAGGCCTTGCCGGCCAGGGGTGGATCGAAGTGCAGCAAGTCGCGCTCGCAGCGTTCTTGATCGTCGCCGAAGGCGCGCATGGGCAAGGAGAAGCGCACCTGGATGGCCGGGTTGCCCTCGGTACGCCCTTGGGGCGTGTGGGCGACCACCGTGAGTGGTCCCAAAGGCGTGCGCGGGGGCGAAGCCAGGAGCGGCGCCAGTGGCGGAAAGGGCTCGCTCTCGGTCACGGACGTCGGCTGTGGAAAGGAGGGCGCCTGGCTGCAGGCGGTGATCAGCGCCAGGGCGAGGGCGATGATGGGGGGGCAAGGCTTCATGCGGGCTCCCGCGGGTGGTGCCGCGTGGCTGCGGCGGCGGGAGGCACAGACAGCGGCCGGCGGGGAAAGTTCCTGGTGTGGGGCGTTGGGGCCGGCGCCTGGGCGGCCGATGCATAGGTCGGGCGGCACGCTGTGATTCGGAAGGCCGCAAGCGCCGAAACGCGGTGCGCAGTGATGCGCTTGAATGAACGCTCAGGCTCCGAGCAGCGCTCTCCGGGGCGCTTCAATGAATGGGTTGACCACGGCGCAGAAGAGCTCTGGAGCCTCCTTATGAACTTCATGGCCGGCAAAGGGGACATTGAAGAAGCTGGCACCTGGAACGGTCGCGACCATTTCTACAGCCTCTTGCAAGGACAGAAGCGGGTCTCCGTCGCCGCGCACAACCAGGATGGGTGAGGTGATGTTGGCAATATCGGCATTGGGATAGCCACTCTCGCTCTGATCTGTCCACATAGCGACGACCGCTGGCACGAGGGCATCGAAATCGGGCGCAGGATTGACGGCGCCGTAGTAATCAGCGGTTTCGGGAAACATCTCACGCCACATTTCGGCCGTCACGCCCCGCAGCATTTCAAAAACGTGACCGTCAACATCCAGCTTCCACTGGGCCCCGACACAAACGAGTGACGCCACCCGCGCCGGAGTCTGCGCAGCCATGCGAGACGCCACGATACCACCATCGCTGAAGCCAAGGAGTGCGCAGCATTCAATCTCCAAGTGGTCAAGAATACGCAACACATCGGCCTGGAGGTGCTGGTAAGTCATCGGCGCCGAGCCGAGCGTGGATCTGCCGTGGCCACGAAAATCGATGCCGATGAAGCGACAATGCTTGGGCAATCTATCGAGGATTGGGTTGAAATCTGCCAAGCTCCCCAGGCCGCCATGGAGAAGAACCAGTGGGGTTCCTGTCGGGTTCCCGGAAACCTCGAAGTAGAGGCTGGCATCGCCGCTCTGAAAGAGCTGGCCAGAAGAATGGGAAAAGCGAGACATTTCGACACCTCCAAAAGTTGCGATATGAAGCCTGATGCCTCGTTTGCGGGCGCGCTCAGCGCTTTTCCATTGGGCCAAGCGCGATGAGTTCCTTCCGGCTTGATTCACCCGCCCCAATCATCCCACGCGACTCCGCATCTCCCTGACCCACGTCACGTCCATCCGCTCGAGTCTCTTTTTCTTGAGGTTTTCTCTAACGATCCAGAGAATGTGCGGATCCGTGCTGGCGATCCACCGCGCGAAGCGCTTCTTTCCTTCAGCGGGTAGGGCTGCGATCGCCACACTCCAACCATACCCTAGCGCCTGGCGGAGAACCCTCCCCTCGTCTTTGGGTCCCATTGGCACCACACCGAGTGATTCCGTGATCTCATCAAGAACGTCAAGTGTTGCTATGGCGGCCGTTGCGGTCACGAGAAGTCTCGGCTCACATAAGCCAGCCACCACGGCCCTCTTCTCGAGAGCGCCACCTCCGAGCCAAGGCATGACACCGCGGAGGAGGCGATCCACGTCATCGTCCCCAATACGCTGCAGCGCCATAGCGACACCCTCACGCACTCGCCAGCGCGGATCAGATGCCAGCGCGCGCAACTTGGGCCACAGGCCCTCCTCACCCCGGGCAACGCTAGCGCCCAGTCCAGCGGCTCCACACGCGGCCAGGAACTCCTCTCTCGTTCCAGTCGGCGCACGGTCGGGTGTCCATGTCAACAGCTCGAGGAAGCGCGCCGTGCTCCCCTCCTCGACGACTGCCTGCAGCAACTCGAGATTGGCCCGTGGACCGGGAAGGCCCGATGCGTTCAGCAAGAGCGGCATCCATGCGTCGCTCGAACGCAGCTCCTGTCGGTAGGTGTCGATCCGGCCCACTCTCTTACCTCGCGCGCCATTTTGTCAGGCCAACGAAAGCACACGGCGGGCATCCTAAGCGAATCCTTGCATGCATCAACATACGCGGATGAAGCAAAGGCCGTGAAGAGGGACGCCACGGCGCCGGGTGATGGCGTGGGGAGGCCTGACGCTGAGCGTGCCCGAGCGGCATTCTGGCGAGACTGGATCCCGAGCTCGACCTCAACCTTGTCGGCGGCCAAGTAGGCGATGGCTTTGACCTCGAGCTTCGTCGCGCAACGACGCGCCAGACAGGGATCCGCGTGCTACGCGCTCGCTTGGCCGCGCCGCACGGGCCAGAGCGCCTAGTGCACACCTACGAGGCAGACGAACGCGGCTGGATTGCAGACCCGCTCAACCCAGGCGAGTGGCTTCAGTAGACCGCCATGCGGTCACTTGCAGCGAAGAACGGCTGCACCGATGGCTATGACACTCGCGACAACGCCAAGCACAGGAACGAGGGGGTTATCCATGAGCATGTCTACGAATCCTCGAAGCGAGAGGCCATACTTCTCGAAGAGCTTGCTGCGCGTCTTCAGGGTCGAGTCGACAGCGCGCTTCGCCAGTTCCGCAAGGACATCGACCTTCCTGGACGTCGACTGACTCACCTTCGAGAACTCGCCGCGTGCGAATGCGGCGGCTTCTTCAGACCCACTCATGAAGCCGAGTGAAGTGATGTCGTTGGCCTCCATGATGGTCTTCAATCGTGGGTGGGGGGTGTAGGAAGCGCCATAGATCGCCACGAGTGCCCTGGAGATGTCGCGCTTGCTCTCATCGGGAATCGTGTAGGGTTCCCCTCCGAGGACGAGATGCCTCTGCTCGATGGCATGGAATCCATAGGTGACATCACGCATGTTCCAATGGAGCCACAAAGCGTCTTTGTGCTCCTTGAAGAACTGAAAGAGTCGGCCGAGGAGCTGCCGCTCCAACTGGTCAAAGTCTTCTGGATTTGGAGGCAGTTTCCCTGCCAACTCGGCCTCTTTGTGGATGCAGAAGCACTGCGTTTGGCCTGACTTCAGGTTTCGGATCGCGACGGAGGTAACCCTTGGGGTGCGGCCATCTGGCTGTTCCAGGCTTTCACAGGAGTAGTGGATCACGAAGGCGCTGTCCCCTCGCCGGAAAAGGTCCTTGAGTTCATCAAGCGCTGCATGCCTTTCGGCACTTCTACGGGTTGGCATTGGTTCTCCGTCAGGCGAGTGGTCACCAAGGGACAGACGCAAGCTCCTTGAGTTCGACGTCGCCATTTCGGCTGACCGTGACGGCAACCGTGTGGACCGCAAGCCCAGACTCGATGTCCCGTTCCAGGCCGTATCCTGTCGAAACCTCCGGAAGGACCGAAACTAGAAAGGACCAGCCAGCGTCAATGACCTCGCTGTGCAGGATTAGCCGGTCAACCACTTCATTGGAAAAGTTCCCGTTCGCGTAACGCTTCTTGAACGCTGCCTGGGCAATAGCTTCGGCTTGCGATTTGGTTAGCATCTTCACCCCGGGATCCATGATGAAAGTTTCCACGTGAACTCTCGATACCGACCAAAAGAATTCACGACGACGCTCCGCTCCTGTCCAAAAGCCTTCAGGACTACCTTATCAGATTCTGATGCGGAAAGGCCAGCATCCGTAATGCCTGGATGTGAATGTCCTGACCATCTCCAGCCCTGACGGGCAAGCCGAGCTGCATCTCCAGGGGTGATTGGAACCGTGGACCGTGCTCCGCGGACAACCATGCGCTCTCCTTTCCTCGTGAACAGTGCGAACTCGACATGCTCATGAGCGGTCAGCGCCGAAATGTCGCGGAGCGAAACATCACGCTTGCGAACGACAATCGCATCACCTGGTGCGTGTAATTGTGCAAGCAGCGTCTCTTGGCGCTTCGATAGCCGTCCGCCACCCTCGTAGATTGTTTCAGGATCCCCTCTTCGACTCGAAATCGTCACCAGGCCGAATACGCGGCATGCCAGTTTCCGCAAGCTTAGAACGAGCCCGTTGAAGACGCCCTTCAATTTCTCGACGCTAGGAGCGTGTAGATCAATGGACAAGCCCCAGCGATCAGCAGCGCCAGCATGACGCGCTTGAACACCCACGCAGGTCTGGCTTCGGGGTCACCTGGGGGGCAGGTCGCGCTCAAAGGCGCCGTG
>Ga0334883_1003927_pt1 | contig 15008 bp, 12 predicted proteins | sample GraSluR1_MG_6_FD_207230 | JGI IMG/M metagenome (GOLD analysis project Ga0334883, IMG submission 207230) | Sludge microbial communities from methane-producing bioreactor in Wageningen University, Netherlands - Granular Sludge_09_05-R1 | ecosystem: Engineered > Bioreactor > Anaerobic >... | reverse complement strand
AAGGGATGAGTTTTGAACCCTGGGTTGTTTATTTAATGATTGGTTTGGGGATGCTTGGAGTAGTTTCAATTCTTTTCTATCTATATACAAAAAGGAATGAAGCAGAAGAAGAACAAAGAATTATTTTTAGTGTGATTTTTCTACAATTACTAGTTGCTTTGATTTTGACACCGGTTTGGGTTAGCGTGCTTTATAAGATTCCGTATTTACCTCAGTTACCGCTTAGGATAATTAAAACGCCAGTAGAAATATTTTTCTATAGCGCACTTTTAACTAGATTGATTAAAGTATTTAAAAATCGCATATAAAAACCGAGCTCATTGCTCGGTTTATTTTTTAAAACTCGATAATCTTTACTTCACCTGCTCCAAGATGGAAGAAGATTCTTCCGTCTGGGCTGAAATCATGATAGTCTCTACCAAACTCATAGGTAGCATACAAAAGTTTTCCGAAATTGTTATAGTTTTTGGATTTATCCCTTAGTTTATCAAGTTTTGCGTTACAATGAACATCATTATAACAATTTGTATTAGCAACTATTAACAAGCATTTTTTTGAAGATGGATTAAAGTAAGATACGCCTAAAGCTGGAGAGTCAAACTCGTTGAAATAGATCGGTTGATAATACTTTAAATCTGTAATTTGGTCTATCCATTGAGCTCTAATATTTTTTATGCCATCGAGATGATCGGCAAGTTCCCAACGGTTATGGTTTAAATAATGAATGGCGTATTTATCGAATAAGGCTAATTTACCATAGAATAAATCATTTGGGGGAAGACGAAAACGATCGTCATTTGTACAATCAATTCCTGTATTCATCGGTTGAGTCTCATAGACCTCTTGGCCAGAGTTTATAAAAGGAACAGAATTTGGTAAGAACATGTTTAGTATTGTCAGCATTCTAGCTAAAGTAACTCCGCCATCTCTTGCGGCGATTCTTGCTGTATCGTGAGTCTCTGAACAAGCAAACATCGGAATAGCTAAATCAGCAGCACCGTACACGAATTTATGGAGTTTCTTTTCCCATATTCTTGGTTGCATCCAAAAACCATTGCCGATGATTATGTTATATCCGGCTTCTTTAGCGCTTTGAGAGTTTCCAGGATTCAACTCTTCAGCTATAAAAGCAAAATCAGGGTCATTTTTTCTTGCCTCGTTGATTATCAATTGCAGCAATTCTTTTGGTAATGCATGACCCATATCAATTCTTGCACCATCTATTCCATATTTTTTTTGATAGAAAGGGATGATATTTTTTAAGAGATTCCATAATTCGGTATTTGGTTGCTTTCCAGGAAAGAGATTTGCTTTGATGGTATCGAATAATATATATGGTGCTGTAGACTGATTCTTTAAATACTTGCTTGTTTCAATAGGATGATCCATGAACATCCTAAAGAAAGTTACATCAGTCCATGGTGGTTGAATATCGTTGATATGATCGGAAAAAGCAGGAGCAATTTTCAAATTAAATTCTTTTTCTATATCTTGAATAAAATCGTTTGAATCTTTGATAATTTTCTCAAACAACTCTTCGTTTTGTTCTTTTGGATTTGTTTGAAACATTTCGATATGTCTTGAAACATCAGACGATTGATATACTGATTCCATATATTTTGGCTCAGGAGAGATTGTATTTGGTAAACCTTCAACATAGGGCACGCGATAATCATTAAATCGATCAGCTTTTATCCAATAAAACCAATCAGGATGCTCTTTTATTAAGTCGTTTTCAACGGCATTCGTTCTAGGGATGATATCAATTGTTACTCTGATATCTAAAATATGGCATGCTTCAATCAAAGCTTGGAACTCTTCTTCAACTGACATGAGATTTTGTGTCATTGGTTCTTTTAGATTTGGATCAAGGTCAAAGAAATTGGCAACACCATATGGAGAACCTAGTTCACCTTTTTTATCTTTTAGTGAAAAACGTGATAATGGTAAGAGATATAGCGTATCAACTCCCATTTTTTTAAGAAGGGGTAATAATGCTAACATTTTAACAAAAGTTCCTGTTTCCTTTAATGAATCAAAGTTATTAATATCTAAAGAATAAGATCTATCATGATCCCAAGCTGAAGAAACCCTAATCATAGTCGAATAAAGCACAGATTTTCTTATCCATTCACCACCGATTTGGTTCTTGTTTACTTTAGTTTTATTGATTTTTGATAGAGATTGACAATAATTTTGGTTTTGTTTTTTGTTAGGCAAGATATAGTTATCAATCAGGTTAGAGTAGAATCTGAATGGGTTAACTAACAACTCATATGAAGGAAGTTTCTTTGTTTCTTCACCGCTATAATCCCAAGCGTTCCAAAGATCAGGGATTGCATAGTTGATTTTTCCTTGGTTGATTTTGCGATTTAAGATGTTTCTTAGTTTTTCAAGTTTGGATAATGCCATTTTATCACCTCGATTATATTATATCAAATTCACTTGATAATAACTCATGATTTTTAAAATATGTAAGTGTTTACAATTCAGTCATTTAACTTTAAAAAAACACGAGAATATAGTATAATACCCTTGGTTATCAAGATAAAGAGGTGGTCATGTTGAGAAAGCCAGTTGTTTTAATTATTATGGATGGAATCGGAATGACAAAAGCTGGTCCAGGAAATGCTTATAGTTTGGCAAACAAACCAAACTTGGACCAATTATTCGAAAAATATCCACACACTGTACTCGATGCATCTGGTGAGGCTGTTGGTTTACCTGAAGGCCAAATGGGTAATTCTGAAGTTGGTCACATGAACATCGGTGCAGGAAGAGTAGTATATCAATCATTGACAAGAGTAAACAAGGCTGCTAAAGAAAGAATGTTTAAGACAAACAACGCATATTTAGCTGCTTTTAAGCATACAATGAAGCATAACTCAACCCTACATTTGTTTGGGTTGTTATCAGATGGCGGAGTTCACTCCCATATCTTACATTTTAAGGAAATGATTCAAACAGCAAAAGATGTTGGTGTCGATAAAGTCTATGTTCATGCATTTTTAGATGGTAGAGATGTAGGTCCACAATCAGCTGTTGGTTTCATCGAAGATCTTGAAGCTTTCATGAACGACCTAAATTATGGTAAAATCGCAACTGTTTCTGGCAGATATTACGCTATGGATCGTGATAAAAACTGGGATCGTATTCAAAAAGCATACGATGCCATGAGCTTTGGTAAGGCTACACATTATGATTCTGCTAAGGCGGGAGTTTTAGCTTCATATGAAAATGGAGTTCATGATGAGTTTGTTATCCCATTTGTGGTTGATGATAACGGTCTTATCAAAGATAATGATTCGATTATTTTCATGAATTTCAGACCTGATAGAGCAATTCAAATATCAACTGCTTATTCAAATCCAAAAGCACTAGAACACTTAAATACTGAAAACGGACCTAAAAACATCATTTTTGTTTCGACAATGAAGTATGCCGATTCAGTAACTGGAGAAATTGCCTTTGAACTTAACGATCTAAGCGACATGTTTGGTGATTATATTTCTGAACAAGGCCTTAATCAATTAAGAATAGCTGAAACAGAAAAATATGCACATGTAACTTTCTTCTTTGATGGTGGTGTAGATAAGACAATTAAAAATGCTAAACGAGTTTTGATTCCTTCGCCTAAGGTTCCTACTTATGATTTACTACCGGAGATGAGCGCTTATAAGATTACTGAAGCGGTTATTAAAGAACTAGATTCGAGGATTCATGATGTTGTGATTTTAAACTATGCAAATGGCGATATGGTTGGTCACACGGGTGTGATACCAGCCGCTATCAAAGCTGTTGAGGCTGTTGATGAGTGCGTTGGCAAAGTTGTTAAAAAGATTGATGAGGTTGGTGGAATCGCTTTAATTACTGCTGACCATGGCAATTGTGAAAAGATGATTGCTGATGATGGTACAATCTTTACAGCTCATACAACTAATCTCGTACCTTTCATTGTAACTGATGAAAATGTTAAGTTGAAAGAGTTAGGTAGTTTAGGAGATATAGCTCCAACAATGCTTAAGTTGTTAGGGTTAGATAAGCCTAAGGCAATGACAGGGGAATCGATCATTGAGTAGATATGATACCGAGTTGAAATACCTTAAGTTTAAAGATGCATTTTATGTGTTTCTTTATGGAGGAGTTCTATCAGTATTGTTCGGTTTGATGGTTGGGTTCATCGATTACTATCTACAGATTTACATCGGTTTTTCATTTTCAGGTTTACTGTTTTTTCTAAGCAGTATTCAAATTGGTAAGATGGTTAGAAATCAATACGAGTATCCGCATATTGTCTATATATTGTTCACTGGATTTTCATTGGTTGTTCAAGCTTTTATCATTTTCTTCTTACCATTTGTATTTAGTGTAGTTTTAGAGTTTGAATCACCACTTTATGTTTTTGATTATACGCTTTATTGGGTTGTTTTGAGAGGTTTTTTGTTAAGTTTAGTTAGTGGTTTTAATTTTAATAGTTGGTTGACATTATTGATTTACACTATTGGTGTATATCTTGGAGTCAAACAGACTTATTAGATAAATATAAAAAAGGAGATGGATTATATGCCAAATATTAGTAGTATTTATGCAAGAGAAGTTTTAGATTCAAGAGGAAATCCAACAGTTGAAGTTGAAGTTTTTACTGAATCAGGAGCTTTTGGTAGAGCGATGGTTCCAAGTGGAGCTTCAACAGGAGAACATGAAGCGATTGAATTAAGAGACGGAGATAAAGGTCGCTACCTTGGAAAAGGAGTTTTACAAGCAGTCAAAAACGTTAATGATGTGATTGCACCAAATTTAATTGGTTATGATGTCACTTTCCAAACAACAATCGATAAAGTGATGTTGGAACTTGATGGAACAAAGAACAAATCTAAATTAGGAGCTAATGCAATATTAGGTGTTTCAATGGCAGTAGCTAGAGCTGCTGCTGATTATGTTGGATTGCCACTATACCTTTATCTAGGTGGTTTCAACGCTAAACAGTTACCAACACCAATGATGAATATCATTAACGGGGGTTCTCATGCCGATAACAATGTTGATTTCCAAGAGTTTATGATTATGCCTGTTGGGGCTAAGACTTTTAGAGAAGCTTTGAGAATGGGCGCTGAGGTGTTCCATAACTTAAAGAAAGTTTTGAGTGGTTATGGTTTTAATACATCTGTAGGTGATGAAGGTGGATTTGCTCCAAATCTAGAGTCAAATGAAGCAGGGTTAAAAGTTATAATTGAAGCAATCGAAAAAGCTGGATATAAACCAGGAAAAGATATTGTTTTAGCTATGGATGTAGCCGCTTCTGAGTTTTATAACAAAGAAACAAAACTATATGAACTAAAAGGTGAAGGTAAAGAACTAAATAGTTCAGAAATGGTTAAATTCTATGAAGGTTTGGTTGAAAAATACCCGATAGTATCAATCGAAGACGGACTTGACGAAAATGATTGGGATGGATGGAAGGAATTGACTGATGCCTTAGGCAAAAAGATTCAATTGGTTGGTGACGACTTGTTTGTTACTAATACTGAAAAACTATCAAGAGGTATCAAGAATGGTGTAGCTAACTCAATTTTAATCAAGGTAAACCAAATTGGCTCATTAACTGAAACATTTAACGCGATTGAAATGGCTAAACGTGCTGGTTATACTGCAGTAGTAAGTCATCGTTCTGGTGAAACTGAAGATACTACGATTGCAGAAATCGCTGTTGCAACTAATGCTGGTCAAATAAAGACTGGGTCATTATCTAGAACAGATAGAATTGCTAAGTATAATCAATTGCTAAGGATTGAAGAAGAACTAGAAGAAGTAGCTGAATATTTAGGAATGGATTCATTTTATAATCTAAGATAATTTAATATGTTTAAAAGACTTTGGGGTATATGAAGTAATCTTTTTCTTTCAACCCTGAAGTTTTTTTATTTTATATCTAGCGATTCTTTGTAATTCTTTCCTTCATAATTATCCTTTCTTGTTGCTACAGAAGATGGCTCAAATTTCTTTTTATGAATAACTTTGTTAAAACAAAAAGAGTTTATCTTACTCAATGATTTACTATATCAAAAAAGTCATACTAGATATTATTCTAATATGACTCTTTATATTTAGTTGTCTTTTTTAAAGGAATACTTTCAAACTCAAGCCTTTTTTTAGTTAATCAACATTTACAAGCACTTCTTTAAGGAATAAATCTGTTAGTTTTGGATCAAACTGTTTTCCAGAGCATCTTATTAATTCTTCAATTGCTTCTTCCTTTGTTTTTGCGTTCTTGTAAGGTCTAATAGAAGTCATTGCTTCATAGGCATCACAGACAGAGATTATTCTAGCAAATAGTGGAATCTCTTCTTGTTTTAAACCTTGAGGATAACCAGCTCCATCCCATCTTTCATGATGTGATAAAGCATATTCAGCTAATCTAGAATACTGGTCTGCAGCTCTAAGAATATTATAGCCGTTTTCTGTATGTTTTTTGATGACTTTGTATTCACTTTCGCTTAACTTGCCTGGCTTGTTGAGGATTGAGTCAGCCATCGTTATCTTACCGATGTCATGATAAAGACCTGCTAGTTCAAGTTCTTTGAGATCATCGGATTTTAAACCCAATTTTTCTCCGAGAAGTTTAGAGTATTTTGCAACTCGCTCAGAATGGATTCTTTCTTGTTCATGTTTGGTTGTTAGAGTTTCAAAAATAGCCTTAATTGTGTTGTTTCTGATACTTTTACCTTCGGTTAATTTGTTACGATACATGGAGTTTTCAGCGTTTTTGAGGATTGTCTCTAGTTTATCGCTTTTGCTTTTGGTTATCTCGTAACCAATAGCAATCGATAATGGAACATTACGGATAATGATTTTTGACATGTCATCATGGATTCTATTCTTAATATTCTCAAGATTTGATTCGTCAGTATTTGCCATGATAATTGAAAACTCATCTCCTCCGATTCTTGAGACTACTGCATGTTTGGGAGTATTTTCCAAAATAATCTTTGCGGCTTTTTTTAGGGCAATATCACCAATATCATGTCCATAGGCATCATTGAGGATTTTTAATCCATTGAGGTCTAACATCATTAGACCTAAAGGATAGTTAGGTTCTTCATCTAACTTTGCAAACGCCTCAACAAAATAACGGCGGTTATAAAGGTCGGTCAAGAAATCGTGAGTTGAGATATATTCAATTTGCTTTTGTCTTTCCATGGGTTCAGTAATATCTCTAGTAATACCGACTGCACCAAATATTTCTAGTTGTTCATCATATAGTGGTGAAATGGATGATTCAAAGTAAAGTTCTTTATCTTTAGCTTTAAAAACCCAATCATAGATAAGATGTTGTCCTTCTAGGGCTTTGGAGTAGATTTGATCTCTTACTTTACCTTCTTCTTTAAAAACATCAATTATAGTTTTTCCAATAAAGAATTGAGGTGTTAGTCTGAGTTTTTCTAAGCCTCTTCCATATACAGAGACGAAGCGTTTGTCTTTGTCGATTTCAAAAATTATATCAGCTGTTGAATCCATCAAGAGTTTTACTCTTTGATTTTCAACAGATAAATCATTCTGAGCTTTTTTAGTCTGAGAGAAGAAATAATCAGCTGAATCAAGAGCTTCATTAATGGCTTTGACGACTTGTTGATACTCCTTGTTTCGGTTTTCATCAAGACGATAAGAAATGTTTTTCTCAATATCGATTGCTAGAATATCGTCAATTAAAGTCTTAAAAGGTCTTTGTATTCGGTTTTTAAAAATTAAGAAAAAACTTATACTTGAGAAGAAAACTATAAAACTAGCAAGAATGCTGATGTTTCTCAAAACATAAAAATTTGCGGAGTATTCACTTAAAGGCATAAAGACTCCGAGGTAGTAATTATTTGAGTTGCAACATGAATAGGCCATTACACCGTTAATGCCATCGAGAGTAATAGTTTCAATAAAACCTTCTTCCTCAGAGAAACCAGTAAAAATATCAGTGGGTTGTGGTCCTTCTTCAAGATCTATTGTTAAATTGGGATAAGCTATCAATTGCATATCACTATCTACTAAAAAAGCAAAACCTTCTTCCCCAATCTTTTGTTCCGCTATGAAAGAAGTTATAGCTAATATATCGATGTCAGTAGCTAAAATGCCTTTTAAGCTATTATCGGGATTTCGGAGCGCTTTTGAGATTGTGACAATTACTCTGTCTTTTGACAGGTTTACGTAGCTTGGTGTATAATTAATACCTTCATTGTTTTCTGCTAAGATATACCAAGGGCGGTTAGAGAAATCAAGACCTGGAAGAGGTTCAAACAAACTGGAATTAATCATTCTTAAATCAGGGGTAGCGTAGTAAATAGAAAAGATTAATTCATTATCATTAGCGATATCTGTGAGATAACTCAATATATCAGATTCATTATCAGAGTGTTGTTCAATATAATGACTTATGTTATTGATACTGGTTTCTATTCTTTTAAATTGATGGTTAATCTTGCCTTGGGCTAGATTTCTTTCTAAAAGAAGGTTTTCCTTTTGAACTACTTCAATTAAATTTGTAGTCTGAATGAATACCACAGTAAATAGACTCATAACTATAATAGCAAAAATCCAAATTAATACATAAGTTTTTTTAATCAAGTTCATAAGATACCACCAGATACTAAATATTTTTTTGGTTTAATTTGTCGACAAAATATATATGAGCAAATATATATTATATGTCTATTATAACAATAAACTTGATATTTTAAAATAGAATAATTGAAACTAAAAGAAGTATGTCAAAATAAGATTAATGGAGGTTTAAAGTGAAAAAAAAGATATATTTAACACTTCCAAAAAAAGAAAACTGTGATATAATAATAATGTTCGATTTATTATGATTATCAAGGAGGGTTGATTATGAGTTGGCTACATTGGGTATTATTTGCAATTTCATTGTTGTTAATCACTTTAGTAATGGTTCAAGAATCTAAAGATGATGTTAAAAATACATTTTCTGGTGAAAAATCAGATTTATTCAAAAACCAAAAGCAAAGAGGATCTGAGTTGTTTATGGCAAGACTTACAGCCGGGGTTACAATAGCTTTTGCGGTTTTAGCTATTTTAGCATTAGTCATAGTTTAAGAACACATTAGGTGTTCTTTTTTATTAAAGAAGGGAGGAGTAATCAATGAGAAAACAGCTTATCAATATATTAAGAAAAGCAGCTTATAAAGATAGGACTTTTATAGCTATTGCTTCAAGACTGCACCTTTCAAGCAAAGAAGATTTTGAGTTATTGTCAAATCATCTATTAGAGTTGTCTAAGGATAATAAAATCTACCTGGACAATGCAGGGCATTATGTCTATATTGATAACTCTGACCAATATGTTAGAGGAAGATTAGATTTAAAGCAAACAGGCTATGGATTTGTTGTTGTTGAAGATAAAGAGATGCCAGATGTCTATATAGCAAAGAGCAATATCAATACCGCTATGAAAGATGATTTATGCCTTGTGAAAATTATTAATGTCAAATCCAATAATAGATATGAGGGTAAAATAGAACAGGTCATCGAAAGAAAAGTAACTGATATCGTTGGTGAGTTTTATCATGGTCAAATTTTTCCTAAAGATTATCATGATGATATTGTTTATAAATTAAGAAAAGATGACCTTAAAAAAGTCAAGAATCACCAACTTCTAAAAGTAAGAATTATTGATTATGGACATCGAGTGGTAAAAAACACAAAACTAATCGAAATTATCGGTAATGTAGATGATGAAGGAATAGAGATTTTAGAAGTAGTTCACAAATATAATTTGATTCATAAGTTTTTAGATGTAGAGAATGCTTGTGCTAGAGAACTCAATCAAGATATAAAATCTGAAGATTTATTTAATCGTATTGATTTGAGAAAAGAAACGATTTTTACGATTGATTCTGAATCAACAAAGGATATCGATGATGCAGTTTCAATAAAGAGAAAAGGAATTAATTATTTATTAGGCGTTCATATCGCGGATGTAAGTCATTATGTCAAAGAAGGTTCAATTTTGGATGAATCAGCATTTAGAAGAGGAACAAGTGTCTATTTAGCTGATTCAGTGATACCGATGTTGCCAAAAGATTTATCAAATGGCATATGTTCTCTAAATCCAGATGTAGATCGTCTGACTTTGAGTTGTGAGATGGAGATTACTTCATTAGGAGAAGTTGTAGATTATCGGATTTTTCCTTCGGTAATTCATAGTAAATACAAAATGACTTACACTAATATAAATAAGATGTTAGAAGAGGATGAAGAGATAATTCTTGAATATCAAGATATTTATCATGATGTTTTGTTAATGGGAGAACTTCAAGAAATTCTTTTCAATATCAGAGAAAAAATGGGTTCAATTGACTTTGAAACTTTAGAACCAAAATTGGTTTTCGATAGTCACGGGAAATTAACTGATATCTTAATTAGAGATCGAAGAAGAGCAGAGAGATTAATTGAGGAGTTTATGCTTGTTGCTAATCAGGTTGTAGCTACACATGTTTATAATATGCAATTACCTTTCATCTATCGTATTCATGAACTGCCTAGTGAAGAAAGGTTGATGAATGTCTTTGATTTTGTCAAAAGATTGGGTTTTGAGGTTGAAACTGATTACTCACAAGAGAACTTGCAGGCACTATTGAAAACTGTAGATAATACTACTTATGAAAAAGTTGTCACAACCTTGCTATTAAGATCTATGTCAAAAGCAAGATATTCAAGAGAAAATAAAGGACACTACGGTTTAGCGTTTGAAAACTATACTCACTTTACCTCTCCGATTAGAAGATATCCAGATTTGATTGTGCATAGATTCTTAAGAAAGTATCTTTTTGATAGTAATCTTGAGATTAATAAAGATGTCATAAAGAAATTAGATGAGATTGCAAAACAAGCATCTGATACAGAAAAGATAGCTATGAATGCTGAAAGAGAAGTATTGGATATCAAAAAAGCAGAGTACATGGAACAACATATTGATGAAGTTTTTACAGGAATCATTTCATCGGTTTTAAAGTTTGGAGTTTTTGTGGAATTGCCAAATACAATAGAAGGTTTAGTTCATATATCCACTTTCGAGGAACAAATGCTTTATGATGAAACAAATTTATCTTTAAAGTCTCAGGAGTCAAATATTGAATATCAAATTGGTCAGGAAGTAAGAGTTAGAGTAGTGAAAGTTAATGTCTTATTAGGCAGAATTGACTTTATAATAGTTCAGGGTGATAATAATGAAGATATTGACAAACAATAAAAAAGTAGCTCATGATTATTATATTCTTGAAACATATGAATGTGGGATTGTTTTAAGAGGAACAGAGATAAAATCGATTAGATTAGGAAAGTTTTCCATCAAAGAAAGCTATGTTAAAATCAGCGATGATTATCAAATGTATATTGTAAACATGCATGTAGCTAGATATGAACAAGGTAGTATTTTTAATCATAAGGAGACAAGGAATAAGAAACTTTTGATGGTGAAGAAAGATATAATTAAAATAGCTCAAAAACTTAAACTTGAAGGCCTGACATTAGTGCCAACAAAAGTTTATTTGTTGAACGGTTTTTGTAAGTTAGAAATTGCATTATGCAAAGGAAAGAAACTCTATGATAAAAGAAATGCTCAAAAAGAGAAAGATGCTTCAAAACATATCGAAAAAATGGTATAATTAAATAAAGGGGGCTGTTTTGGATTCGACAGGGTAGTTCAAGTTTGATAAGCATGCTATCGGCAGATATAAAAATGCAAGGTTAAATATAACCGGAAATCAAAATTACGCTTACGCAGCTTAAGAAGAAGTTGCGAATTCATGTAAGCTTGCCTATAGGCTTATTTGAATTTCAGAATATAGGATTGCTTGACTTTTTGCCATCTTAAAATGGTTAGGTGAAATTAATAAGATTAGGCTTTAGATTGTTTGTTGATTAGCAATCTTTAACTGAAAAAATATAGTTAACTAAGCATGTAGAAAGTTGAATGATTGGCTATTTTGGACAGGGGTTCAAATCCCCTCAGCTCCACCATAATTTAAAAGTCGACATTTTGTATCCAATACAGGATGTCTTTTTTTATGTTTCCCCTATATAGAGATGTTTTATGTATATCAAGATGATTATAAAAAAGTCGACAACGTCGAGTAAACTATTCAAAATGTCGACATAATAAGATATAATATACATAAAGAAGGTGAAAATATGAACTATACGCAAACATTAAGGGAGTTCTGCAGGCAAAATCAAGGTAGAATATTTGATGTTCAATATGAACAGAATCATCGGTTCTCTCTAGTTCCATATAAGACATTATTAAAAATACTAAATAGATTAGAAGAAGAGGAAATAGTTTCTAGTATTTCAAAGGGTGTATATATCGTCAACTCTGATGATGAGTTGAATATCGATAATGCAATTAAAGAATACTATATCGATTATTTTAGTGGAATGTTTTTTGGCAAGTCTATGTATAATTACTATGATATTGGTGATCAAGATGTTGATTATATTGAAGTTTATACGAATAAAATCATTTCTAACAACAAATCAATCGGGAAATATCACTTAATAAAATTTGATACTTATTTTTATGATGAACTAGTACGTTTAGTTACTGCGTTAGAATTAATAGAAAAGGTAAGTTTAATTAGAGGCATCAATTATATTCGTTATAATGAGGAAAAAGAATCTGGAGTTAAATCGTACACTGATGAAATTTTTAAAGAGATTATTACGAAACACCAGTATAAATATTCAACCATAGCAACTCTTGATGAAATGTTACAAAGATTCTCAATTAAAAATAATGCTATAAGGATCTATAAAGAGACTACATAAATGCACTTTAGAAACAATGAAACAGATTTTTGGAATTGGTGTAGATATTATTTAAGAAGAGCGAAGTCAGTTATCATATCTTATAACAATATAGATAGTACAAGTTATCGTATCAAAAATATCAAGCAATACAAAGATGCAAAAGAAATCTTAGAGCAATATGAAGTGTTAAAATATTCACTTTCTGACGAACAAAATCAATTACTGGAAGAATCATTGATTAATAATAAGAGTTTCAAGTTCAATATCAAAACATTTAATAATATCGATGAAATAATGAGAAACTGGAGTCGAATCTGTTTTCCAAAACACAAGTTAAAACTCAAATCAATTGATAAAAAAGAAATTGGGAAATCTATAAAAGAACAAAGACTGTATCATGGAATGTCATTAAAGTTTGTTGCTAATCTATTAAATATCAGTGAAGCAACTCTGAAAAGTTATGAGATGGGGACTAGATTAGTTAGGCTCGATGTAATCTATCAATTATCTCAAATTTATAATATGACGATTAATGATTTAATAAATGGTTATCATTGAATTAATGGTGTTTTTATTAGTTGTTTTGGAGTATAATATAATACAGTATTTGGCCATATTTGGTATATGCAACTTTCCGTTGCTAAATTGTAAGTACATCTATTCTTGAGTAGATGTGTACTTTTATGTAGTATTGAGTCAAAGGAGGAAATTACATGGAATATTTCGGATTAAAACTACAAACTTTAAGAAAAAAAGCATCTATGTCACAAGATGATTTAGCTTCATTAATAGGTGTTAGTAGACAAGCTATTAGTAAATGGGAAAGATCAGATGGACTACCAGATTTATATAATGTCAAAAAAATTGCAGAGGTCTTCAATATCACTATTGACGAATTAATGGATATTGAGATAAAACCAATTGATATGGACAAAGTTAAAACGAATAAATTAGCACTTGCATTTTTAACTGTACCGGGAGCAATTTTAGCATTTTTATCAATTATTGCATTCATTGGGTTTATTGGGGGTATAGTTATATGATTGTTCAAGGTGGATTTACAATCTTAACATTGTTTGGTTTAGTAGTACCAGTTATTGGTGTAACATATTTATTCTCGCTATATAATCTTTACATAGGTAGAAATGTTTTAAAACACAAGTACATTATTCTAGGAATGAATTTCACATTCTTGTTTGGGTATATTATTGTTTTGTTCAATATACCTGAATACAATCACATTCCACTTATTGTGTTATTGATTTTGATTTTAGCTATAATAGTTTTAGGTATTATTGGTGGGTTTTTGTATGAACCTGAACGAAGTCGTAATTATATCGACAAGTATGCTCATTTAACTAAAAGATTACTCTTTGCTGTAAAATCGATATATGGATTTGTTGGTCTAGTTTTTATCGCATTCATTTCTTATACTTTGTTGACACATGAAATTGAAGTCGTAAACAGAATTTCATATCATTTTGAACAGCCAGATAATGTTGAGACTCCATTGTATGGTTATGTCGAGGTGACTACTAATGATGAAGTTACTATTGTTGTTGAAGGTATACATTTGGATTATTCCATTGAGGAGATTACACAAGTTGAAGTTTACATAAACGATACTTTAGTCCACAATAGTGTTAATATTGAAGGGTTCTTGATTAATGAAAATTACAATAGTGAGTATATCGTAATAATTGAAGAACAGCCTTCTCAAGGATTTATGTTGTATTATGCTTTCGATTATGACTTTGATTCTATGGAAGATTTTGGATCAACTGTTAATGTTAGTATAGTGCTAAGTACTCAGGATAATGTATTCACTTATGATTATTCTAATGTGGATTATAGCTATGGTTATCAAAACAAGATTGTACCGATTTGGATAAAAGAAGAAAATTAGATTTTAGATTTATGGTTCGATACCCAACATTAAATAGATAGTTGAATAACCTATTTTGACACAAAGAAATTACCAATAAAAAAACGTGAAAAATAGAAAGGCTAAACTAAGCCATAATTTAGGGGTGTATTTTTTTCGGGTAGGGGTGTAAAAATTCTCGCTAGGGGTGACTAACTATAAGAAGTCAAGAACAATTTTCATTTCAAGACAAAACACCTCTTGAGAGAAGAAGTAGGTTTTTCAAAAAGAAAATTAATCAGATGACTTCAGCCACTAAGTCAAAAGATCA
>Ga0334883_1003924_pt1 | contig 15022 bp, 9 predicted proteins | sample GraSluR1_MG_6_FD_207230 | JGI IMG/M metagenome (GOLD analysis project Ga0334883, IMG submission 207230) | Sludge microbial communities from methane-producing bioreactor in Wageningen University, Netherlands - Granular Sludge_09_05-R1 | ecosystem: Engineered > Bioreactor > Anaerobic > Unclassified... | reverse complement strand
CGCGGCAGGACACGGGCAGGACGAGCGAACTCGGTGTTACCCTCCATGTCAACGAGTGCGGACGGCAGGTGATCCACGTCCGAGGCGGCGCGATCTATCCGAACATGCCGATTCAGGACGCCGTCGATGCGGCAGATGAAGACGCGATCATCATTATTGAGCCCGGTACATACTGGGAGAACCCGATTGTCTACAAGCCGGTGACGATGCAGGGCTCCGGCGCCGAGTCGACGGTGCTCAATGCGATGCACGTGCCTTCTGAGAAGGTCACGGTCTGGGAAAAGAAGCGCACGGATCTGGTCGACGATGACGAAATGCCGGACGGCAATTTCGCGGCCACGCAGGCGCCCGGCATTACCGTCTTCGCCAATCCCGGCCGGTTCACGATGGCTCAGCCGGCGTACATCGACGGCCTCCAGGTCACCGGCGCCTCGGCGGGCGGCGGAATCTACTTGGTCGGCAACGCGGAATACATGATCATCCGCAACAACAAGATCCGCGGCAACCAGGGCACTCTCGGCGGCGGCATCACCGTCGGCGACGTTGAAGGCCAATTTAGCAACGCCGGCATACAGATCCGCGACAATCACATCGTCAAAAACGGCGGCATCGATTCCGGCGGCGGCATCACAATTCACGGCGGCGCCACGGGTTACAAGGTTATCGATAACCTGATAATGGGCAACTTTACTCAATGGTGCGGTGCGGGAATCGCCCATTACGGCCTGAGCAACGACGGCCTCATCAAGGGCAACCGCATTCTCTTCAACGAGGTGTTCTATGGCGGTGAGATCGGCGGCAACGGCGGTGGCGTCTACATCGGCAGCCGGGTCGACCCGGAAGACCCCGGCGAGTTGGACAGCGGCGCAGGCTCGATCAGCATCGTCGGCAACCTCATCCAAGGCAACATCGCCGGCAGCGGGTACGGCGGCGGCATCTGCGCCCAAAGCGTCAACGGCGAAGATACGCTGGGTGATCCGGATGCGTGGTACCGGTTGAATCTCTTCAACAACATCATCGTGAACAATGTAGCGGCCAACGCGGCCGGCGGTGTCTACCTTCACGATGTGGCCGTCGGGTACATTATTCACAACACCATTGCCAATAACGACAGCACGGCCACGGCGGCGGCGACCTTCACGGCGGGCAATCTGGCGACCAGCAACCCGCAGCCGGCGGGCATCGTGAGCACGCCGCACTCGCAGAACCTGGCCGACCTGAGCGGCCAGATCTACTCCAACCCGGTGCTCTTCAGCAACATCGTGCACGGCAACCGTTCGTTCTACTGGGACGTAACGCTCAACGGTGGCCAAGGCAATGTGACTGTGAATCCGAACGATCCGTACTGGGACCTGGCGGTGACCGGCTTCCCGACTCCCCGCTATCTCAGTCCGCGGTACTGCCTGCTGACCCAGTATACAGATTCAACCGGCGCCAACTACAACAACGGCGACAACCGTACCGGCAACCCATCCTTTGTCACGGCTTATGTCAACACTCTCAAGACCGCAGCCGTGCTGGACGAAGGCGGCAACTTTATTACCGTGCGCTTCGATGAAACCGGCCCGCGCGGCGATTACCACATCGCGGCCGGCTCCGAGGCCATCGATCTGGGTCTGGGTGCGGTCGAGGCACCGAATCCTCATCTGTACCAGGATTACGACGGCGACTGGCGCCCGTTGGGCGTGCCGGTCGACAGCGGCGCGGATGAACGGCGGATGAGCAGTTGTGCCGCCGACCTCAACGGCGATTGCAGGGTCAACATGAGCGATCTGTCGCTGTTTGCCAACTTCTGGTTGAGTACCTGTCCGCTGGATGTTCCCTGCCCGGGCGATTTCAATCTCGACGGGCGCGTGAATTTCCTGGACTTCGGACTTGCAGCTTCGCAGGCGGGTGCAACGAATTGCTGCCAGTAGGCCTCTTCAGGACAATTATCAAAAAGAGAACATAATACAAGGAGTAAGCACAATGAAAACCAGGAATGTACGTTGGATGCTTCTATTGCTGGTCGGCCTGTTCTTCATACTGCACGCGGGCGGTGGTCGAGCGATTGCGCAGCATACGATGCCTTCTGAGGATGTGATCGTGCAGTGGAATGATGTTTCGTTGAGTGCCATACAGACGGCGCAATACCGGGCGACACAGGCGTCGCGGGTTTTGGCGATGGTGCATGCGGCGATGTTCGATACGATCAACAACATCGACAAGACCTGCCAGCCGTATCACATCGATGCATCGGCGCCTTCTGTGATCTCGCGCGAAGCAGCCGTCGCCGCCGCGGCACATCGGGTTCTTGAAAACCTTTTCCCCGCGCAGCAGGCGGCCTTCGACGCCGCCCTCGACGAAAGTCTCATGCATGTCCCCGGCGGCGCAGCCGCAAATAACGGACGGTCTTTTGGAACGTCCATCGCAGATCAGATACTTGCCCTAAGGGCCAACGACCATTCGGACGACATGGTCCCTTACACCCCCGGTTTGGAACCCGGCCAGTGGCGGCCAACCCCTCCCGACGAGATGCCTGCGATGGCACCGCACTGGGCGACTGTGACGCCCTTTGCAATGACCGGCAACACTCAGTTCCGGCCCGTGCCTCCGCCGGCTCTGGACAGCGCCGAATACGCTGAGGAACTCAATGACATTAAAGCTATAGGCGCCAAGGTTAGCGGTGTTCGCAGCCAGGAACAGAGCGACGTTGCCATGTTCTGGATGGACATGCCGGGAACGATTACGACCGTTGGCCGATGGAACAAGATCGCCCAGCACGTGGCTGCCCAGCGGCTGACGAACATGTGGCAGAATGCCCGGCTGTTCGCCCTGCTCAATATCACGCTGGCTGATGCAGGAATCGCCGCTTGGGACAGCAAGTACGAGTACAACTTCTGGCGGCCGATCACGGCAATTCGCGAGGCCGACACGGACGACAATCCGCTGACAGATGCCGAAGAGGACTGGGAGCCGTTTATCATGACGCCGGCTTTTCCCGAGTACGTCTCGGCTCACAGCCTCTTCAGCGCGGCAGCGGCTGGCGTTTTGGCGGACTTCTTCGGAACCGACAACATCGATTTCGACATCCATCCATACATGATGCATGGGACGCCGCGGACGTATCACAGCTTCGCGCAAGCTGCCGAAGAGGCCGGCATGAGCAGAATCTACGGCGGCATTCACTTCATTAGCGGCAACGTCAATGCCCTAACCGCCGGTCACGCCCTTGCACAATACGTCGTCGATAACTTCCTGCGGCCCCTCAACTTGGCGCCGGATGCGGTTCGTCTTCGCGTCTCCGGCGGGGACGGTTTTGTCAATATGGCTGACGGACGGCTGATGTACATGTTCGGCTTTGGCAACCTCACCGGTGTGCCCGATGATCTCGCGATGGAAGCCGGCATGTTGGCGGCCGAATTCCCCGGCCCGACGATCGTCGTGAAGGAGGGCCAACAGGTCTACCTCGATCTGACGAACGTCGGGATGCTCGTCCGGCCGGACCTGTTCGACCCGCACACCGTTCACTGGCACGGGTTCGCCAACGCGGCGCCCGTGTTCGACGGCGTGCCGGACGCCTCCATCTCCATCAACATGGGCGCGACGCTGACCTACTACTACAATGTCGTCGACCCGGGGACGTACATGTGGCACTGCCACGTGGAAGCGACCGAACACATGCAGATGGGCATGTTGGGCAACCTCTACGTGCTGCCCAGACAAAACGAACTGGCGGACGGCGCGGACCTGAACGGGTTCACGCACCGAACCGGCTACCGGTACATATACAACGACGGCGACGGCTCGACGTTCCATCACGTGGATTATCCGCTGCAGTTGAGCAGCTTCGATCCCGAGTTCCACGATGCCAGCTTCGCCGTGCAGCCGCTGCCTTTTGCCCTGATGAAGGACACTTACCCCATGATCAACGGGCGCGGCTACCCGGATACGGTCAACCCGGCCGTGCTCTGGAATACCGCCGACGAGGAAGGCTATATGGCCAGACCGTCCCAGCCGGTCAACTCGCTCATAAAAGCCGTTGTGGGAGAAAAGATCGCTTTGCGGTTATCCAACCTGTCCACAACGGATTACTATACGTTCAAGATTCCGGGCATTCCGATGAAGGTGGTCGGAACCGGCGCTCGTCTGTTGCGAGGACCCGACGGCAAGGATACCTCTTACTGGACGACCTCCGTTACGTTAGGCGGCGGCCAGGCGTATGACGTGATTTTGGATACCGCGGGGATCGCCCCGGGCGTGTATGTCGCCTATGCGGCGGAGTTGAACCAGCTCAGCAATGACACCGAAGACTACGGCGGAATTATGACAGAGATTCACCTGTCGGCCGGGCAATAATTCAAAACGGCGCAAATTAAAGAATGGAGATTCGATCATGAAAAGAATGCAGACCACAATATTCATCAGAATGTTCTTAGGCGCAGCAGCCGCCATTATGGTTGCAGCGCCCAACACCTCGGCTCTTGGGCCCATAGCGGAGTTCAATCTGACGTCAAGAACAGGCTACATAAGCACACCCGACGGCGGCGCATATTTCATGTGGGGTTTCGGCCTTGACGGCGGCCCCATGCAGTACACCGGACCGGTGCTGGATGTCAATGAGGGCGACAACGTTGTCGTCAACCTGACCAATCAGCTTGCGGCGCCGACCTCCATCGTCTTTCCGGGCCAGACGGACGTGACGGCGACCGGCGACGCCGACGGCTTGCTGACAAAGGAAGCCGCCGCTAACGGCGGCACGGCACAATACAACTTCACGGCTTCGCATCCTGGCACGTACCTGTATCACAGCGGAACAAATCCGGAACTGCAAATCGAGATGGGACTGATCGGCGCCCTCATCGTGCGGCCCTCTCAGCAGCCTGAGGGTCAGAAGTGGGCCTACAACCACGAGGATTCGGCGTACGATTACGAGTACATGTTCCTGCTCACGGAGATGGACCCAAAGATCCACGACATGATGCAGTGCGGCAAGGGCGACCAGATCGACCTGACCACCTACTTCCCTGTGTTGTGGTTCATCAACGGCCGCTGCGCCCCGGACACCATGATGGCCGCGAATGACCCATTGCTTCCCACGCAGCCGCACAACTGTATGCCGCGGATGCACCCCGGTGACAGGCTTCTCATGCGGATGCTGGGCGGAAGCCGGGACTATCACCCGTTTCATACGCACGGTAACAACTTCCTGCTCATCGCTCAAGACGGCCGGCTGCTGTCCAGTGCCCCCGGCTCGGGCGCCGACCTTGCGATCTCCAACTTTACCCAGACGGTTGCCCCCGGCGGAACATACGATGCGATCTTCACCTGGACCGGCGAAAAGCTGGGCTGGGACATTTACGGGCATGGCCCCGATGATCCTATGGAGCCCCACGAGTACGGTCCCGATCACGGCAAACCGTTCCCCGTGCAACTGCCCGACAAGAAGGACCTCACCTTCGGCATGCATTGGAGTGGCAGTCCCTTCCTCGGCTCTATGGGAAGCCTGCCGCCCGGCGAAGGTGGCTTCAACATGAACGCCGGCTACTTCTATATGTGGCATTCGCACAAAGAAAAAGAAATGGTCAACAACGACATCTTTCCCGGCGGCATGATGACGATGCTTGTTATTGAACCACACGGGGTGGTGATCGAGGACGGTCACGGCCACTGACAAAGGCGAACAAATACACACGGGCATATGCCCACTCAATAAATCAGGAGATCAAAATGACAACCCAGGTAAGTACGATACGGAACAGTAAGATCGCCATGCTGGCGCTGATGCTGGTGTGCATACCGGCAAGCAGCCTCGTGGCAGTTACGGAAATCTATTTGCGGGCGGAGGCAACCACCATCACAATGCCTGACGGCCGCGTCATCGGCATGTGGGGATTTGCACAGGACTCCGCATTCGGAGCCCATGACGGCCTCGTTACCGTCCCCGGACCGTGTCTCGCGATTGATCCGGAGGAAACGCACCTCGTTATTCATCTGGAGAACAATCTGCCCGAGCCGGTTTCAATCATCATTCCGGGCCAGATCGCCGCGGTCGCCCCAGTTTCTTTCGTGGACGATCAAGGTCGCCAGCGCATCAAGTCGTTCACCCATGAGACGCCAAGCGACAACGCCGCTCCCGTCTCCTATGAATGGACAGATCTGCGTCCTGGCACATTTCTCTATCAGAGCGGCAGTCACCCGGCCGTACAGGTCCAGATGGGCCTCTACGGGTGTCTTACCAAAAACTTCGCCGAGGGCGCCGTCAAACAGGCTTATGAGGGGACTCAGTACGATCGGGAGTCGGTGCTGGTGTTCAGCGAAATCGACCCTGCCTTGCACGACGCTGTTGTCGCCGACGATTTCGGGCCCGGAAAGTCAATGACCAGCACAATGGATTACGTTCCGAAGTACTTCCTCATAAATGGTCAGGCCTTTACGACCGCACAGGCGCCGATACCCGTTGGCCATGTGAACGAACGCATCCTGCTGCGGCTGGTCAACGCCGGCATTCAAAGCCATGTGCCGGTTCTGCACAACCTGCGCGCATCGGAAATCGCCGAAGACGGTTTTTCTTTCACCTACGCTGCCGACAGGTATGCGATTGACCTGCCGCCGGCCAAGACCAGGGACGTGCTCATTGTCCCGGCTGCCGCAGGTACGTATCCCATGTATGACCGCGCCCTTCGTCTGACAAACAATGCGGCACTGGGCGGCGGCATGATGGCCCGACTGGAAATCGCCGAAGAGCCTGCCCCGCAGGCAGCCCTGCTGGCAGTCGAGACGAAGAGATCGGCACCCACCGTTACGAAAAAGCCCGACCCCGAGACAAAGACCGCCGCGCCGAAAGCTGGCAGAACTGCTGTCGCCTCGACGACCGGGCCAAGCGCGGACTTCGACGCCAATGGAACGGTTGACGCCAAAGACGTATTCATCTTCGTGCGCTACTGGCGGGCCAAGGATCTGGCAATCGAGGACAACCTCGCCGATCTCAACGGCGACGGCCGGCTGGATGATGAAGACGTCATTCTCATGAGGAATGCGTTCCGGCCAGGCCTTGAAGAAAAACAGCCTGTCCGCAAAGCGGCCGCGTCACAGGCACGAGCCAGGTAACCGCGGAATGCAAAGAGGAACCATGAAACGCAGACAATTGAAATTCTGGGCGATGATCGGTGTGGCATTGACATGCGGCTGCATGAACTCCCATACCGACATCGCTCGAGACGATAAACCCGCCCCTGCAATCGCACCGGCGGAGCAGCACGGAGTTGAAGTGGAAAGAATCAGCCTCTCGGCCGCGGGCTACATGCTCGACTTCCGGTATCGGGTGCTCGACCCGGTACTGGCGGCCAGGCTGATGGAGCGCAAGGCGGAATGCTACGTCGTCGATCAGAAGAGCGGGGCCAGAATGATCGTGCCCGCGCCGCCCAAAGTCGGTTCGCTGCGGCAAAGGACGTCTGTGCCGGTCGAGGGCAAGACGTACTTTGTCATGTTTGCCAATCCCGGACGCCTCATCCAGGCGAAGGACAAGGTAACCGTGGTCATCGATGATCTCAAGCTAACGGATCTGGTGGTCCAGTAAGGCCAGGCGTATGAAGGTGGTTGGGTTCATATGTAAACTATGGATCGTTTGCGCCGCGTTATGCATGCTGACGTCCAACGTCACAACCGCCCAGACCATCAGTCCGGCATTGGATGACCGCCTGCATCGAGTCGACCAAAACGAGCGCATGCGCGTCCTCGTGCAGATGCGCCGCCGGGTCCGCCCGGAAACGTTTCAGCGCAGCACAAGAGCAAGACAACAGATGATCGAAACGATGCGACGCCGGACGGAGACAGACCAGCGACCGTTACGGCTTATCCTGGAACAGGAAGGGGTCACCGACGTAACGTCCCTCTGGATCAACAATACGCTCGCCGTGTCCGCCACGCCCGCCGTCATTCGCCGCCTGGCCCGATCGCCGCAAGTGGTCGGGATCAGGCCCGACGAGGTCGTGACCATGGGGTCAAAACAGCCCGCGGGCGAGGCTGGGCCCTCATGGCACCTCGATGCCGTTGGCGCACCGTGGCTGTGGTCGCTCGGATTCGACGGAACCGGCATCGTCGTGGCCAGCATGGATACGGGGGTGGACGTCTATCACCCGGACCTCGGGCCCCGGTGGCGCGGCGGCGACAACAGTTGGAAAGACGTACACAATCAGTATTCTCTGCCACATGACTATGATGGCCACGGAACGGCAACGATGGGCATCATGGTCGGCGGATGGCATAGTGGCGATCCCATCGGCGCGGCCCCCGGCGCCCAATGGATCGCCGTCAAGATCTTCGACGACAACGGCAACGCTCTGTACAGCAAGATCCACGAGGGCTTCCAGTGGCTTTTGGATCCGGACGGTGACCCCAATACAGCGGATGCGCCGGATGTCGTGAATAACTCGTGGGGGCTGCACGATGCGGTGAACAAATGTATTGATGAGTTTCAGCACGATATTGACATGCTGAAGGCGGCGGGAATTGCGGTGGTGTTTGCGGCGGGCAATGCAGGCCCCGCGGAAGGTACGAGTGTCAGCCCGGCCAATCACCCGAGCAACCTGTCCGTCGGGGCGATCCGCACAGACGGCTCGATCGCCTTCTTCAGCAGCCGCGGCCCCGCTCCCTGCAGCGGCGCGATCTTCCCCAGCCTCACGGCTCCGGGGATGAGCATTCGAAGCGCCGACCTCACGGGAGACGGGGCCATTTTAGATTCCTACGCCGATGTGTCGGGGACGTCGCATGCGGCGGCGCTGGTTTCGGGAGGTCTGGCGGTGTTGATGAGCGCGTTTCCGGCGATGGAGGCCGCCCGGCTGGAAAGGGCGCTTGTCCTGTCGGCGTTCTTGCCGCCGGGCGCGGCGGCAGACAATGCGTACGGCCACGGCATGCTCAACCTGCCGGCGGCATACGCACTGGCGGCCTCCGCGCGGCCGGAGGATCTGGACGGGGATTTCGCGTTCGGGCTTTCGGATCTGGTGGTGTTGGCCGACGAATGGCTTTTTCCGGCATGCGTCTATTGCAGGGGCGATCTCAACAACGATGGCGTCGTCAACCTGAGCGACTTCGCACATTTGGCAGCATATTTCGGGCAATGACTTCACTTCAGGAGTGAACATGGTATTTGAAAGAGGCAGCGCTATGGTTAGCAGAATTCCACACATGATGTTCATGGCATTCTTCTGCGTTCCGGCAATCGGGGTCGATGTCTGCCGGTCCCAGATCATTGGGGAGCACGCGGCGATCACCGCTTATGAGGGACCTCGGACCTGTATTCGGTGTCACGAAAAAAAAGCTCTGGACATGCTCGGCTCGGTGCACTACCAGTGGACGGGCGAGACGCCGCAGGTGACGAATATTCCGGGAAGCGCCGGCAAGGCCGATCTGGGATTCAACACGTACTGTGGAACGGCGGTCACGTCGCGGCGGATTGCATGCTGGTCGTGTCATGCGGGGGCCGGCAAAACGCCAAACGGCGAAGCGACGTTCGCACAGGCCGCCAACATCGACTGCCTGACGTGCCACAGCGCGATGTACAAGCGCAAGGCGGTTGCGCCCTATCCGGCGGCGGATGTCAATCTGGATCGGCGTGTGGATGCGGCGGACCTGGCGCGGCTGACCGATGTGTGGCTGGCGACGGGGTGCAGCCCTGCGACCGGGTGCGATTACACCGATCTGTCGGGTGACGGGCGTGTGGGTCTGGAGGATTTCGGGTTGTTTGCGATGGACTGGCTGACCTGCACCGATGCGACGGCACCCTGTAACTTCCAGTGGACGGAAACCGTGATGCGGACCGACTATCTCGGCGTGTCCCGCAGTTGGACGCTTCCCATTGAAAACGAAAACGGGGACTTTCAGTATGGGCCGGACGCGGTGGCGATGGCGATCGACATCGTTGGGGCGGCGCAGACGGTGCACCTGCCGACGCGGCAGACGTGCCTGAGTTGTCACGCGTATGCAGCCGGCACCGATTGCGGCAAGCGCGGCGACATGGGTACCGGAAGCGTCGCTCCGCCCGTTGATGTGGACGTTCACATGTCCGAGCAGGGTGAGAATTTCTCCTGCCAGAGGTGTCATGCAACAGAGAACCACAGGATACTGGGACGTGGACTCGATATAAGGCCCAGCGAACGCGCGGAGATCATGACCTGCCTGACCGGCGCGTGCCATACGCCGATGCCGCACAACAACAGCCAACTTGATCGCCACACGGCCCACGTCGCCTGCCAGACTTGCCACATCCCGCAGTTCGCCAAACTCAACAGCACGGAAATGGAGCGAGACTGGACAAAGCCGCAATGGGCTCCCGGCCTGTTCGGCGGGCAGGGCGGGTACAAACCGGAAGAAATCCGGCAGATGTTCGTGACGCCGAGCTACCGCTGGTATGACGGCACAAGCCGCGTGTACGCTCTCGGCCAGGTCCCCGTAGCCAATGCCGACGGACAGTACGAGTTCGGAGTGCCAAACGGCGACGTGGCCTCACCGGGCGCGAAGATCCATCCCATGAAAGAGCACACCTCCAACTCCGCACGTCACGACGCAACAGGAATAATTATCCCCCATGCCACCAGCGAGTACTTCTTCACGGGCGACTTCGACCATGGAGTTCAAAAGGGCATGCAACTGACCGGCATGAGCGGCGCTTGGACACTCGTCCCGGTGCACACGTACCAGACGATCAATCATGGCGTGGAACCAGCGGGCAATGCACTTGCATGCGGGCAGTGTCATGCTTCTTATTCCGGCGGCCCGGTTCGAATGGACCTTGAGTCGCTCGGTTACACTCTAAAAGGCAATACATCCGCGGTCTGCACGCAGTGCCATGGGCCCGAAGAAATGAAGCCATTTGGCTCGCTTCACAAGAAACATGTCGATGACAAGCGGTTCGATTGCTCCTGGTGCCACGCCTTCTCGCGGCCGGAGAGAAACCTAAGGCTGCCGCAATCGACAATCTGATGCAAAGGATGATGCGCATGATCGCGACAACCGTCCGACAAATCCGATCACTCGGACCAGCGCTGGTGCTATTGCTTGCATCTTGCATAACCCAAGCGGCCATCCTCGCCGATTCCGTTAATGACTGGCACGCATCATATAGTAACGATGGCATTCTGGACCAAGGGGAATTCGGGTGGGAGTACGGCAACATCAGCAACTTCACCGGTATGGACGCCGCGTTTTATGGCTGGCACCGGAGCGTTTTCTACTGGGACAAGGCCCGCGGCGTCTCCATCTTCTGGCCGGCCGGCTTCGTTCCGCCAGACGTCGCCTGGGGCCAGGGCGGCGATTCGACCGGCTGCCGGCCGGCGATGCACTGGGCTGACGGCTCCTATGCGTGGGCCGGCGAGATGACCAACCGGTGGGCTGCCGTACGACGCTGGACGAGCAGCTACACCGGGGCCGTGGACATTGCTGGAACCGTGGGACGGTACTTCCATTTCTCAGAGGTGCCTGGGTGGGACATTCTCTTCGCCGTGGCGATCAACGCACAGACTCTGGAATCACCCGTCATCTACAGCCGCTACCTGGCTTGGAATGACGACAGCTCGTATGATTTCTTCATCCCTGGCGTTGGTCTCAAATCAGGTTCTACGGTCGATTTTCTTTGCATACCAGTTTCGGGCAGCGCAAGCAACAGCCATGTCCGTATCGAGGCCGTCATCAGCGAGTCGACCGACGTGCAGTCCTCCGACCTCGATGGCAATGGCTTTACAAATCTCCGCGATTTCGAAATCCTGGCCTCCAACTGGCTCCGGAGTGATTGCGGTGACAACGACTGGTGCGACGGGGCAGACCTCAATCGCGACTGGAGCACCGACCTGATCGACGTGTCGCAACTCGCGGCCGACTGGCTCAAGCCGACATTCCCACGGGCGGATTTCAACAATGACTACGCGGTAGACATGAATGACATTGCCGTATTCGCCCGCTACTGGAAGGCCGAGAATTGTCACACAAACGCATGGTGCCAGGGCTGCGATATGAACCATAGCGGCGGCGTCGACCTGGTGGACTTGAGCGAATTCTTGGACAACTGGCTCACCAGCGTCCCCGTCGCGCTTCGGCCATAAGGAGTTGTACGCGGGTGAAGCACCACGACCATCCGAAGAGAACGCCTTTAATGATATGCATCATCAAGGGTCTCTGCCCGAATTGCAGGGCCTCCATGACAGAGGTCGACAGGCTCTTCGAAAATGGTGCCCTATTCATCTGGCACGAATGCCCGCAGGCATGTTGTGAGGGCCAATGGTTGGACAAAAAGTGCTACCAAAACGTCCATATCTCACCTGACCCACCTGCTTACGCCTGGATCAGTCCAATAAGGACGTATACTGCCTCGCCCTCGAACCCTGACGATCCATGTGGCAAGTGGCTTGTACGCCCGAGGGGGGAACTCCTCTGGAGCCACCCCGTACTTTAAAAATGCCGACCCAGGCAGTAAATTTGTAAGCTGGTTTGTAATCATGATTCTTCCTTGCACGTAAGTCTTGCGGCGAAAACGATTTATGACAAATGGCTGGTGGCTGATAGATTGAAAATCCGTGTGTCGGCGGGTCAGGTATGTTGCCGTGCTCTCGCAGAGAAAGACTCGGAACTTCGCGACTCACTACACTTCTGATCTACAGTTTTACGGTTGCGTTTACAGACAATGATGCCGTGCTGCTGTGTTCTTTCACCGCTCCAAACCGTGTCAAGTAGGCTTAGCCGAAGAACCTTTGTCTGGCGTCAAGCATAATTGACTTCCCGTAGCTTGCGGCTCATTGCGGTCTTGTCAAGATTGTTAGCTGCTAACGTCAACTGGCCCTTGACCTTATCGAGAACATCGCCAAATTTGCCAAATTCTGTTTTAACTGCCCCTAAAATGCGCCACACTTCGCTAGAACGCTGTTCTATAGCCAAGGTATGGAAGCCCATACGATGACTGTTAAGGGCGGCAGCAAGGGTTGTTAGCCCCGCTGCTACCACTCTATAATTTTCTTGTAGAGTGGCATGCATATTCGTTGCCACAAAAACAGGCACAGTTATGAACACTGTGAGCGGAATGCCGATATAATTCGTCAGAGCCTCGTGACTTGGGCTCGCGGAGATAGCGATGGGCGACGACATAATTATCCTGATCAGCGAAGATGACCGCGGCCATTTTATCCTGATCAAGCACGGCCTGCGAAATGCGGGGATAGACAACGAAATCGTCTGGTTTTGCGACGGGCAGGAGACGCTGGACTACATCTACACCCCGGAAGGCGAAGTTAAACTTGCCGCCGACAAACGATACATACTGCTGCTGGACATCCGCATGCCGAAAATCGACGGCATAGAGATCCTCGAAGAACTGAGGAAAGACGAACGGCTGAAGGACCTGCCCATCGTAATGGTGACCTCCAGCGATAATCCGGACAACGTGCGCCTGTGCAGAAGTCGCGGCTGCGACGGCTACATAGTCAAACCGCTGGACGGCGAAGCAATTGAACTGATTCGCAATCTGGGCGCAGCTACCCGGCGAAAACAGCACAGCCGCTGAAAGTGAATGCTCGCCGTTACGATTACGCGATCAGATGTATTCGTTGATCAAATTCTCCAGCATTTCGACCCGGCCGGACGTATTTGGTTGGATATCGCCTTTCTTGAGTATGTAATCGCTGCATTGTCTGAGGCTTATCTTGCCGGCCTCGATGTCGGAGCCGATACCGCTGTCCCAGCTTGCATATCGCTCTTTGACGAAATCGCTCAAGACTTTGTCTCCGTGAATCGCCGCGGCAATCTTCAGGCCTCGGGCGAACGCGTCCATGCCGCCGATATGTGCATGGAACAGGTCGACCGGTTCGAAGCTCTCGCGTGCGACGTGGGCGTCGAAGTTGAGTCCGCCGGTTGTGAAACCGCCCATTTTCAGGAGGGTCAGCATCGCGAACGTGGTGTCGTAGAGGTCGGTGGGGAACTGGTCGGTGTCCCAGCCGAGTAGCAAGTCGCCGCGGTTGGCGTCTATCGAGCCGAGAATGCCGTTTGCGGCGGCGAATTCGAGTTCGTGGATGAAGGTGTGACCGGCGAGAGTCGCATGGTTGGCCTCAATGTTGAGTTTGAGGTGGTCGACAAGGTCGTACTTCTGGAGGAATGCGTAGCAGGCTGCGGCGTCAGAATCATACTGGTGCTTGGTGGGCTCTTTCGGTTTGGGTTCGATGTAGAACTGGCCGGTGAAGCCGATCTCCTTCTTAAAGTTGACAGCCATGTGGAGAAAGCGGGCGAGGTGATCCAGTTCGCGACCCATATCGGTATTCAGCAGGGTCTTGTAACCTTCACGACCGCCCCAAAAGACGTAGCCCTGGCCTCCAAGATACTTTGTGACCTCTATGGCCTTGGCGACCTGGGCGGCGGCGTAGGCGAAGACATCGGCATTGGGGCTTGTTGCGGCACCGTGCATGTAGCGGGGGTGGGCAAAGAGGCAGGCGGTGCCCCAAAGGAGCTTGACGCCGGTACGGTCCTGCTCTTCCTTAAGAACCTTGACCACTGCATCGAGGTTCTTGTTGGATTCCGCCAGGCTTGCACCTTCAGGGGCAACATCCCGGTCGTGGAAGCAGTAGAAGCCAACTCCCAACTTCTCGAAGAACTCGAAAGCCGCTCGGACGCGGTTCTGGGCATTGGCGACGGTTTCGGTGCCGTCATCCCACGGCATGAGGCGTGTAGCCTGGCCGAACTGGTCTCCGCAGCCGTTTCGGAAGGCGTGCCAGTAGGCGACCGAGAAGCGAAGGTGATCGGCCATAGTCTTGCCGGCAACGACTTCGCCGGCGTTGTAGTGTTTGAAGGCGAGCGGATTAGAACTCTTGGGGCCTTCGTACTGGATTTTGGGTATGCCGCTGAATGCCTCTTTCATTTGTAAATGTCTCCTGAATGACAGAATCTATATACATGGTCGACTGAGCACATAAAAGCAGATTTCTGGCGAACTGTCAACAGTCCAACTGGTGCGGAATCGGTGTGGACGCACAGCGCTGCCGGGCCGGAACGCAAATTGTCTGTTGAGCTT
>Ga0334883_1003921_pt1 | contig 15025 bp, 14 predicted proteins | sample GraSluR1_MG_6_FD_207230 | JGI IMG/M metagenome (GOLD analysis project Ga0334883, IMG submission 207230) | Sludge microbial communities from methane-producing bioreactor in Wageningen University, Netherlands - Granular Sludge_09_05-R1 | ecosystem: Engineered > Bioreactor > Anaerobic >... | reverse complement strand
AACAAGAAGCCGGGGAGAGCACATCTTCCTCATCGCGAAAAGGATCTTCGGCTTTTCGAAGGTCAGGTACAAGGGACTGGCGAAGAACACCAACTTCGCTTTTGTTCTCTTTGCCCTGTCAAACCTGTACATGGTCCGAAGGGACCTGCTGGCGTTGACAGGGGCGTAGTGTATCCAAAAACAGGCAAAAGACCATAATAAACCAGAAATAGCAATAAAAAATGCAAAAAAGCTGCCCATATAGCATGAATATGATGTAAAAAGTACACAGAAAACGGATTCGGCTGTCAAGGTTCAACTGTTGGACGCTGGATCAGTTCTTGTTCAGAGGTTCCTTAGCTTTTGCAGTACTGTGTCCGTGCCATGTCGAGAAGCCCGATTTTTTTCAGGACGGTTTCGGTCAGCAGCATTGTGAGAAAGACCGTGCCCGAAGTACGCCCGATAGAGACTTCACCGCAGACCGTCGCCAGGTTTTTGATTTCGTCGGGCGGAAGCCCTGTGAGCTTGGCAGCCCGTTCCACGGCGTTCTCTATGGCCAGGTTCAGGTTTTGTCCGCTGCCGACCACCTGGACGGGGAATCTTTTTTCCATTTGGGCTGGTTCCTTTTTCAAAAGGGCTGAAGCGGTGGCGTATTCTGCTTCCGTAAAGGGCTGGAACCGCTGATCCACGAGGTCTGGTCTGGGGATGATGACCGGACCTTCGAGCGCAAACCCCTTGATGATCTTGACCCGAAGGGTGACCCGGGCGCTGATGTCGAGGGTATGGCCTGCCAGTTCGCCGTTTCCCTGGGTGAGGTGGACGTCTCCGATATAGACTCCGGCTCCCTGTATCTTTACAGGCGAGAGAATCACGCAGCCCTCGCTTACGGTGTTGATGTCCATGTGGGCGTCGGTGATGTCCGATGCTGAGACGTTTTCGAAGAGCTCTGTTTTGTTGAGGGAATCAATGAGGTCACCGGAGTTTTTCGATGAGGGAATGGCCCTGGCGGGGGAGCAGCCTATATTCCCTATCATGGGGCAGGAACGGAGGATCATGTCTTCGATATCCGCCTTCGCCAGTATAGTCGCCGGGTTCTGCTGCGATCCCCGGGGCAGGTACACGTCGCCCCTTTCGGTTTTTCGTGCCGCTTCCTCCGCCATTTCAGCCGGTAGGCTGACGGCAAGTTTTGTCGCCTCATCAATGACGACGGTGTATCCGTTGGCGATATCCTGGGGGATGATGCTCTGCCCGCATCCGCTGCATTTGATCGCCTCGGCCCCGATGCCTTTTAATACGGTCTTCGGGTAGTATGTGCCGCAGGCAGGGCACTTGGCATGGAGCGATGGGTCCTTGCCGAAGTTTTCGGGGTTTTTTCTGCCCGTTCCCGAGGCCGCATAATCGGAAAGGACTTCAATGCGTTCCACGAACAGGGCGATGGTATCACCGGGTTCGGTTCCCGCGACCTCTACGGGGCAGGTCACTTCGTGTCCGCTTTTAAGATGGGGAGTTATCATGGGGCCCCAGCATCCCGGAGGGGTTTCTGCGATGATTACGTCACCGTCGTGTACTTTGCCGCACATTTCTGAGGATCCGCCCACGATATCGGTGTATTTTTCGACTGTATAGGAGTTCTGGTTATTCATGGCGATGAGGTTTTCCTCCCTTGGAAGTTCTTGTATGAAAAGGGTGAACCTCTGAGCAGAAAGTTCACCCTTTTCCATTGCGTGTGTTATTGGAAATTCTGTTCAGTGCTTTTTTTATCGGACGTTATTCGAAAATCTTCTCCATAAAAGCACTGTCGTTCGGTTTTGTGACCTTGCTGACGACCACCATGACTACGGCAGAGACCACGAGGCCCCACACCAGCGGGTTAAAGCCGAATGGGTTCGGGTTGGGCTGGGCGTAGAGGACGAGCAGGGTTACAAATCCGGAGATCATGGACAGGAGACCGCCCATGGGGGTGCCGCCCTTCCAGAAGAACCCGAGGATGATGGGTACTGTGAATGACGCGGCGAATCCGGAAATGGCGAACATGACGATGTCCTGCAGGAACTTGGGCGGGTTGAACGACAGCACCATGACAACTGCGCTTATGGCGATAGTGGCGATATAGCTGGTCATCTTGATCGCCTTTTCACTGGCGTTGGGGTTGAAGTTCCGCTGGTAGATGTCCTTCATTATTGCTCCGCTCGTGGAGATGATGAGCGAGGACACCGTGGACATGACTGCTGCGAAAGGCGCAGAAAGCAGTATGCCTGCCAGTACGCTGCCGGTATACTGAAGCACTATTGTGGGGAAGATCCTGTCAGGAACGTCGATCTGGGGGATAAGCGCCCGGGCTGCGAGGGCACTCACAAACAGGGACATGAACCACACCAGGGTGATGAGGCTTATGAGCGCACCGGACCGTTTCAGGGACATCATGTTCTTGACGGTGAAGATCCTGGTGACGACGTGAGGCTGGGCCATAACGGCAACGCCGAGGATGAAGAACGTTGAGAACGCCGTGGGAAGGGGAAGGAAGTTCTTCGGGCCCGGAGGCGTGATAAGGTTGGGATCGAGCTGCGCCAGCTGGCGGGTGATCTCGGGAAGGCCACCGGCAGCTTTCACCATTATAAATGCGATAACGATAGATCCTCCCAGCATGACGATGCCCTGGAGAAGAGTGTTGTACGCCACGCCGCGGATACCGCCGATGGTGGTATAGAGACCCACTATCACTGCGAAGGAGATTATCGCCCACATGTAGGGGATGCCGATGAATGTCTCGAGAATGCGTGCTGCTGCAATATATTGGGAAACCATGTAGGCGACGCCGAAGACAAGGATCGAGATCGCGGCGATGATGCCCATGAGGCGGCTCTGGAATCTTTCAACGAAGAGGTCGGGGAGAGTGACGCAGTTGTGTTCGGCTGCGAAACGGGAGATCCTGCGCCCGATTGCAAGCATTCCTATCATTCCGAGTACGCCTGCGCCTGCCTGCCAGAGAAGAGCGGTCCATCCCATGGCGTAGTAGACTGCGGGGGTCCCGATAAATGTGCCGCCGCTCGTCCATGATGTCGCCCACATGAAGGCTACGATCCAGGGGCCGAAAGACCGTCCGGCGACGTAGTATTCCTCGGAGAAGTTTTTGGCGTTCTTACGTTTGTAGTATGCATAGAACGAAATGCCGATAAGAACCACGAAGTAGCATACGAAGACCATAAGAGTGACTGGAGATGCCCGCATTATTTTTCATCTCCTTCCATGACGAAGAAACCGTAGACTATGGTGAGCAGGACCATCAGGACCCAGGGGATGACGACTCCGAAAAGGACCCATGAGGGGATCCCCCAGATAATGGTGATTTCCTCCACCGGCTTGTTGTATCCGAGGAAGTAAGAGATAGCGCATGACAAGAGTATGTAGATCATTGTTGTCGAAAAGGCGAATTTGAATTCTTTCAGCGACAGGGCGTAACTGCTTTTTCCCTGTTCTGTTGACGTCTTCTGCAAAAGAAGCCACTCCTCTCTAAAGTTATTCTGAACTGGGTGAGAATGCTGCACTCTTCCACTCTGAAAACAGGGAGTCGTTCAGGGGAGCTCCCAGTTTCAGCGATATGGACCGGGCACACTCAACGGACAAGGAGATCATTCTGGAAAGTTGCTTCTCGTTGATCGTGAATTTGAGTCCGGCCAGGGCCAATCCGGCCACAACCTGTCCGGTGCTGTCAAAGACCGGCGCGCCTATTGCGAGTACTCCATTGTCAACTTCTTCGTCGCTCAGCGAATACCCCCTTTCCCGTATTGTGTGTGCTTCCCGGAGCATTTGCTTCCATGTTTTCGTTTTTGCCGTGAACCGTTCCTCAGTTCCTGCGGTAATAGTCTTCACCTGCTGTTCCGGAAGGTAGGCAAAAACCGCCTTTGCAGCTGCTCCGCTGTTGTAGGGAATAACCTTCCCTATGTCACAGTAAAACCGGACGTTTTCTGAACCGTCGACACGATCGATAAATACAAGGTGCGTTTCTTTTCTGAGGGCAAAAGTGACAGTTTTCCCTGATTCCAGGGCAAGGTTCTGCAGAAAGGGGTGGGCGGCGTCCTTCACGTTCAAATTTTTGAGAAAAAAGGCCCCAAGCTCGAGGACCCGGGAATCAAGACTGTATTTTTTTGTTTCATTGTTGAAAGCAACAAGGTGGTGTTCGCGGAGGGAGAGAAGGATTTTATATACCGTGCTCTTGTTGATGCCTGCAGCACGGCTTATTTCTGTCAGTCCAAGTTCGGTGCGCTGGGTGTCGATCCACACAAAGAGAACGTTCAACACGTTTTCGGCCGAGTGGAGAAGCTCCAAGAGAATCACCTCACTGGTGGTATATAGCAACCGCTATTTCTGTAGGACAACCCTATTGTATTTTTTTCACCTTTTCGTGTCAAGCGGGAAATTTTATTTCTTTTCGTTTCTTTAAGGGCAGTGAGAAATCAGATGCTCCTGAAAAACGAAGAACACGGGGGAAAATCTTATCCCGTGTTCTTCGTGTACTCTTTCGTTGATCCTGGCGATCAGCAGCCAAATTGTCGTTTGATTCTCTGCCCGGTCCTTTCAAGAGGTTGATCGTGAAGGGGAGCGCTGTTACTTCCCGAGAAAATCGAATGGTTCCGCTTCCTCGAAGAGCGAGGAGGTATCCCCTGCGTAAAACTGGCCATTCTTCATTGTGAGAGCCCTGGTCGACGAACCCTCCGAGAAATCGATTTTTTTCATGTCGACCCAGAAGATGTTGGGCTGAGTGGTGGACTCAAAGTAAAATACACGGTTCTTGTGGTCCGAGACCGTGCGCCACAGGGTGGACGAGATGTTCGGTTTCTCGGCCGTTGTGATGCCGAGAGGCACGGAGATGTTCCTGATGACGCTGAATGTTCCGGCCACTGCGGTTTGGATATCCGCAGTCTTCGGGATAGCGTCCAGGTAGAAGGAAGCCCGCACGAAACGGTCGGCCGAACGGTTTGTTCCCGGAAGCATCGCAAGCCCGCCGATCTCTTTCCAGTAGGCGTTGAGTGCGAGCTGCTGCTCGTACAGCGGTGAGTTCGTCATGACTATATGGTCCCTGCTGTGGTGGATAACGAGTTTTCCTTTGACATATTCAAATATGGCACTGTCGCCGGACGAGTCAGAGAGTGCAAGATGAGCTGTCGCCGGGTGACCCCGCCCGGGCATTATAACGGAGACAATGCTGAATTCTTCTTTTTTCAGTGTCTCGACGGCTTCCTTTACCGTGGAGAAGCTGTCGAGTACATACTGCAGCCATGCGGAAAGGCTCATGGAAGGTTTACCGGGCGTTTTCCCGGGATATTCCGACTCGGCCAGCCAGAGGAAGTTGGCTGTGAGACCCTTTTCATTCATTCCATCTACTGAAGCAGCATCAAAAATGGATACGATAACGCTTCCATATTTCGATGTCCACTCGAACGGGGCGTCCTTGAACACACCGTCCCGCTTCATTCCCCTCGGGAAGATCCAAAGACCGGATTTCACATCCTCCATCCAGTCCATGGTCCTGCCCGTAAGAACGGTATTCTCCGGGCCATGGTACAACACGCGGGAGCACGCTTCCGCAGGTGAAACGGTGACACATGCAATTGCAAGGAGCCCCAAAACCGCTGCCAACTTCAACTTCAACTTCATTCTCCATGCACCTCCATAACAATATATTTGCACAATATTCATTTTACAGTACCATTTTTTTCGGTCCAGGTCCAGGAAATCATGGGATTTTTTGTTTTCAGCCGGATGTGCTATGTTTATCAAAAGAGCTGTGCAGACGGGGCAGGAACTTGAATACGCAGCATGTTGTCACGGAGTGAAACCCCGATAAATGCTGATGTTTTTAGGAGGCGAGATCCAATTGGAAAAGAGCAGGTTTCCCTATCTTGAGCTTACCGGGTCACCGCGGGAGCGGGGCAGGCAGTACGGCGCGGCCTGCAGGCCGCGTATCCAGTCGAGCATCACGAACTACGAGGGGATGTTCGAGGCGTTCAGCGGGATCAGCTGGAAGAAGGCGAGAAAAACAGCGGCAGGGTTTATTGGGCCGATTCGGGACTACTGCCCGAAGGTGCTGGAGGAGATGGAGGGCATCGCAGAGGGGGCGGGACTGGACTTCGAGGATATTCTTACCCTGAACGCCCGGAGCGAGATCGTGCTCGCAAGTCAGACCGACGGCTGTACGTCATTCGGGCTGGCTCCCCGCGTCTCCGGGGACGGGAAGACTTATGTCAGCCAGAACTGGGACTGGATCCGCAGCCAGGAGGATTCACTGGTGGTGATCCGCCTCGAACAGGAGGATGAACCCACCATACTCATGATCGCAGAGGCAGGAATGGTGGGGGGAAAGGGGATCAACAGCGCGGGGCTTGGGCTTGCGCTGAACGCACTGACCACAGGCCGCGGCAGGATTGGCGTGCCGGTCCACGTGCTGCTTCGGGGGATCCTCGACTCCCGCACTCTTTCCGATGCCGTCCAGGCGGTTGCCGTTCCCGAGCGGGCGAGTTCGGGAAATTTCCTGGTGGGCAGTTCCGAAGGAGAGATAATAGATATCGAGTCTGCCCCCGAGGATTACTGGGTCTTCTACGGGGAAAAAGGGTGGCTGACCCATACGAACCATTTCTTTGCGCCGAACCTTGTAAGCAGGGTGGAGGACAGGGGAAAGACTCTGCTGCCGGACACGTTCCAGCGCCTGGGGCGCATCAACGTGCTCATCGGGGAGCGGGAGGGAAGCATAGGCTATGACTGCTGCAGGGAGTTCCTTGCCGACCACCGGAACCATCCCGATTCCATCTGCCGCCACGAGGACCCCCGTGATCCGGAGGGGAAACAGATGGCTTCGGTGTACGGAATGATCCTGGACCTGACGGAAGGCACGGTCTGGTTCAGCGATTCGAACCCGTGCGAATCGGATTTCCGGCCGTTCAGGCTGAACTCGTAGGGCGATTTTTCCGGCCCTGCGATATTGAAGAGAATATTACGTGATGGGGAGTGGGAGCAGTGATCGTTCATTGGACTGAACTGACGAAGGACCAGTTTGGAGAGTTGAAGGAGAGCTCTGTAGTTGCGGTGAATTTTTCATCCACGGAGCAGCATTCGAACCATTTGCCCGTTGGCACCGACGGCTATATCGGCGAGGCGGTGCTGCTGGAGGCTGCGCGGAGGGCAAAAGGCACGGTGGTGGTGATGCCTGCGGTGCGGTACGGCTATTCCCCTCACCACAGGTTCGCCCCGGGGTACGTGACGCTCGGCCAGGATGTGCTGACCGCCCTGTGCAGGGACGTGTGCGGATGCGTGGCGGACAATGGCTTCCGGAAGATGGTTATAATGAACTCCCACGGAGGAAACATGGCGGCTCTTCACTCAGCGGTGAACGAGATAGGGGAGGAGTACGAGGGGAGGCTGGATCTCGCTCTCTTCAGGTACTGGGACCTTGTGGGGGACGTGGTGGCACGGGTGAGGGAATCCGCCGTCGGAGGCACATCCCATGCAGGGGAGTTCGAGACGTCACTGATGATGTATCTCAGGCCGGACATCGTCCATCCCGAACTGATCGAGGAGTGCTCCCCGGTGCCGTCGGACGCCTACAACGAGACCGATCTTGCCGGAAAGAAGAAGTACGTGTCCTTCTACAGCTTTGACCGGTTCAATGCCTCGGGACACATCGGTCAGCCCCATCTCGCGAGTCCTGAGAAGGGAAAGATGTTTTTCGAGGGAGCGGCCGCAGCTGTAGCGGAGTTCCTCGATTTCTGGAGAGAAAACTATTAGGCTTTTCAACGGATATTGAGGGAGAACGAAACCGGTAATTTAAACTGTTGGCCGGACGTGTTTCGGAAAGAGGAGGAGAGAAAATGAGCAAACGTGTACTTGTTCCGCTTGCGGATGGATTCGAGGAGATCGAGGCAATCACGCCCATTGACGTGCTTCGGCGTGCGGGGGCGGATGTGACCGTGCCCTCCGTCCGGGGGCTTTCCGTGAAGGGTTCACACGGCATCACTGTGCAGGCCGAGATGACGTTGGGCGACTGTGCGACTATGGAGTTCGACCTGATCGTACTCCCCGGCGGCATGCCCGGGGCAGCTCACCTTGCCGAGTCGGGTATGCTCTGCGAAATGCTGAAAAAGCACCATGAAAACAACCGGCCCCTGGCGGCCATCTGCGCTGCTCCTGCAGTGGTCCTGAACCCCCTGGGGCTCCTTGGGAAGGAGCAGGTGGCCTGCCATCCGTCTTTCAGGTCGAAGCTGGACGATGCCAACCGCACCGAAGAACGCATCTGCGTGGGGGACAGGTTGGTTACAGCGGCGGGGCCAGGCGTGGCCATGGAGTTTGCCCTTGCCCTGGTGGAGCTTCTCGTGAGCAGGGAAAAGGCCGAAGAGCTTGCGAAGGCCATGGTGGTGAAATAAGGGGAAAGCGTTTACAGTACAGGAAATCGAGTTTCGCAAGAAAACGATGCCTGCTATTCTGGGGCCGAAACGATGGATGTCAAGCCGAACGAATGCAGGGCTGCCCGAAATTTGAGGGCTTGACGGGAGAATAATGGGACGCATGCCTGGATAAATCGGAATGTTGATGTTGACATTTTATAAAATATCATGTTGACAGAATTAAAAATCCGGGCTATTTTTAAATAGATCAAACTGTTTCGAAACAGTGTCAGCCTTTTGCATTCTCGTATCCTGGAAGTGCCTGAGCTGCAGCCTGTTTCTGGTCATATCGGCTTTTGACTGATCGATTCGTTCCGCAGTGGGGAGGAATTGTATGAATATCGGTTTTTCCACAGGTTTTTTGCGCCCTGATTCCCTGGAAACAATGGTGAATGTCTGTAGAGAGTCAAAAATCAGCCGGGTCGAATTATGGGAACATGACGGTTTTTTCGCGGAATCTGTTGATCCACTGGTGATCCGTCAGCGGTTCGATGAGGAAGGCATAATCGTCAATTCAGTTCATGCACCTTTCCCGGATGGAGCTCTTCTGCCGCCGTCCAACAGGGAGCTATATCTCTTAAGTTTCGAGAAAGCCTGCAGCAAGGGAAAAACATATGGGGCATCCTATGTTGTTTTCCACCCCGCGGTTATTGAGGGCGAGGGCTATACAGGCACGGAAGAGCTTCATTCCCTTGAACAGACACTTCTTCTCTGGAAAGAAGTGGTGAAAATAGCCGGACGTTACGGCCTGAAGACGGCGTTCGAGAACCTGCCCAGGTGCAGGGCATGGCCGGAAGGGCTCACACCGGTACAGATTTCAGGACTCCTGAAATCTGGAGGGGTGGAGAACTCCGGCATCTGCCTGGATATATCCCACGTTTTCGCATTGAATATTTCCGATCAGATTTATGAAATTCTTCCCACACTAAGTCTTTTGGGTGTTCATGTGTCCGACGGCATAAAGGACAACTGTAAAGACCGTCACCTTCCCCCGGGGGAGGGGGATTTTGACTGGGAACGATTCATGGGTATTACGTCCGGACGTCATGCCTCCATTTCCCTTATAATAGAAGTCAACAGCCCTTATCTCGACGGGAAGCTTCTGGGCAAAGTGTCCCGGTTTTTGTCAGGCAAAAGATAAATCGTGCAGATGAGTTTCCCGGCGGTATGGCTGTGTTTTATCAAAGCCCGGAATTCAGAGAAAAGGGGCGCAGCTGTTTTCCGGGGAGTTAACGGAAGTGTTTTATTGGTTCAAACATATCGCAAAGGGGAGGGTTTCTTTTGAGAAAACTGGTAATTGCTGCGATGATTTGTGCGCTGCTTTTGTGTGGTACTGGAGTACCTGTTTCTGCGGCTGCCGAACATGTCCTGGTATTCGGCCATGTGCAACCGACGGACCATCCGTACCACCTGATGGCTGAAAAGTTCAAGGAAGAACTTGAGGCGATGAGCGGAGGCCGGGTAGAGGTGGAAATTCACCCGGGCGGTTCACTCGGAAATGAACGGGATCTTGTGGAAGGCCTGAAGCTCGGGACAGTGGATGTTTCAACCATTACATCCGCCCTTACGGCCACATTTGTTCGCGAATTTGGGGTTTTCAGCCTGCCGTTCCTTTTCGAGAGTTTTGAGCAGATGTACAAGGTAATGGACAGCCCCGTGGGGGATGAATTCGCTGCGCACCTTGAGCGTGAGGGGCTTGTCAAACTGGGTTTCAACAGCGGCGGAGCACGGAGCATGTATGCTTCAAAACCTGTGAACAGTCTTGAGGATCTTCAGAAGATGAAGATCAGGACTATGGAAGATCCCGTTTATGTGGAAACGTGGAATAACCTCGGCGCTCTTGCCACTCCCCTTCCCTGGGGAGACGTCTACACTGCCCTTGATACCGGGATGGTGGACGGTGCGGAAGGGGCAATGATCAGCTATAAGTCAATGGGATTCTACGATCCGGCACCTTACATCACTGTTATCAACTATATTTTCAGCTGGCATAATTTCATGATGTCCAAAGCCGCATTGGAAAAACTGCCGGAAGACCTTCAGGTGATGGTACTCGCTGCAGGGAAAAAAGCCCAGGATTATCAGAGAGCACTCGTTGTGGAGCAGGAAAAGAGCCTGCTTGGCGTACTCGAAAAAGAGCACGGATGCACGGTCATTTACCCGAAAGACCTGGCAGTGTGGCGCGAGAAGGCGATGCCTGTGTACGAAAAAAGGGCCGCGGAACTGGGCGGAATGGAACTTGTCGAAAGAATTCAGAAGGCCGGGCAATAGAAAAGCCAACGGGGAGGGGGCATTTCTCCTCCCCTTTTGTTTTGATACGGAGGAAAGCCGATCGTGTATAAAGCATACGTTTTCATGATGTGTAGTACCGGGCTGACGGCTGCGCTGATTCTTCTGGCAATAGTCGTTTTGATATTTTTGCAGGTGCTTTTTCGGTACGTCATACATCAACCGCTTTCATGGACAGTGGAGCTGTCAAGGTTCCTTTTCGCATGGGTTTCAATGCTCGGAGCAGCGGCAGCGGCTCCGGAGATTTTCGACCAGGGAATGGATCTGCTTGTAAGGAAATTTTCTGAGAAAACACAGGCTGTTGTTGATGCGGCCGCACGTATTTTCACGGCTTTGACCGTGTCTGCATTGATAATTTATGCCGTTGACCTGGTCGGCAAAGTTCATTCGCAGATCTCTTCAGTTCTCAGGATACGGATGAGCTTTGTATATGCGGCAATTCCTGCAGGGCTGATCCTGTTTCTTGTAATTTTTTTACTGGATTCCCTGATCCTCTATAAAAAAGTTGAACAAAGTGCCGGAGAGTCATTCATATCAAAATTGAAACGTGTGGCGGGGGAGTAGAAAATGGGCACAATAGTTTTGTTTGGCCTGTTCGCCGTTTTTTTGGTGATCAAAATACCGATTCCGTTTTCCCTTGCGTTAAGCGGTATATTTACCCTGGTTTTCGTAACAGGAAGACCTGTTATAGTGGTGGTGCAGCGGATGGCCACCAGCATGGAGTCATTTTCCCTTCTTGCCATACCGCTCTTTATCCTTGCAGGTGAAATTATCAACAGAAGCGGTGCGGGGGAACGGCTCGTAAAGTTTGCAAACCAGCTTGTCGGGCATATAACCGGGGGCCTCGCCCACAGCAATATACTGGCGAGCATGTTTTTCGGCGGAATTTCCGGTTCGGCATCGGCGGATACGGCGGCCATAGGGTCGATTCTTATCCCGGCGATGTCGAAATCAGGGTATTCAAAAGAGTTCGCTACTGCCGTCACTATAACGTCCTCACCCATCGGAAACCTCATCCCTCCGAGCATAACACTGGTAATTTTCGGCTGGCTCGCCGGAGTTCAGATTTCACGGCTTTTTATTGCCGGCATAGTTCCCGGAATCCTCGTGGGTTTAATGCTGATGACTGTTGCCTACGTAATTTCGAAAAAACATAACTACGGCAGCAGGCAGCAATTTGATCTGAAAGAACTCTGGAGATCATTTATTGATGCAGTTCCCGCGCTTGTTCTTCCGATCATTATCCTCGGAGGAATGTTTACGGGAATCTTCACTGCGACCGAAGCTGCGGCTGTTGCCGTGGTATATAGTTTTTTCATCAGCATTTTCATATACAAGAAGCCTCGCCTGGCGGAACTGCCCTCAGTTTTTGTCAAATCATGCAAGCTTTCAGGGAGTGTTGTTCTTCTGATAGCAATGACAGGCGGTTTCGGATGGATCATGAGCATCGAAAAGATCCCCCTGTATCTCAGCAACGCTTTCCTTTCCATCACTCCGAACGGACTTATGTTTTTGTTCTCAGTGATAGTTATTTCACTTATCGTAGGGTGTTTCCTGACGCCGACCTCTGCCCTTGTGCTTCTGGTCCCCATTCTGATGCCCGTCGCGCAAAGTTTCAGGCTGGATCCTCTGCATTTTGGAATGGTGCTTGTTTCTGCGCTGGTTGTCGGACATGTGACCCCTCCGGTAGGTCTCTGCCTGTATATAGGGTCAAGTATCAGCGGTATCCCTGTTTCAAAGCTTATCAAGCCGACAATGCCGTTTTTCTGCGTGCTCATTCTGTTGAGTATTCTCATCGCTCTTTTCCCGGGTATCGTTCTCACGCTGCCGAAAATGTTGCTGTAGCGGTTTATTTCGAACGGGTTGGCGAAGAAAAATCTTTGAAAGACTGCTTCACAGGTGAGGAAGTACAGCGCTGGCAAAAGGGTACAGTTCGGGGTAATATGGGTTCTGCTGATTCAGAGGAATCGATTATTTGGGAGGGTGCGGTCATCTAACCGCCCCTCCTTTCTTCACAGAAGACAATGAGACGGGGTATATTTTTTAAGGGCGTGATGGATTCGTGGAGCATTCGGTGTTTTTGGGAACAGGGATCTTTTTCGTTGGGATCATTGCGGGGTTTTTCAACACCATTGGCGGCGGAGGGTCTCTGCTGGTCCTGCCGTTTCTTTCTTTTCTCGGGATGGACGTCGCCCTGGCGAACGGGACCAACCGGATCGCCATCGTGCTTCAGTGTTTCACGGGGGCCGAGACGTACCGGAGAAAGAACGTCCTGTCCCTTCGGATCGCCCTTCCTCTTGCGGGCATAACGACACTCGGTTCCATCGTCGGGACATTCCTGGCCATTAATATCGACAGGGAGTTCCTGAACCTGTCCGTGGCGGCCCTTATATCTCTCATGGCGGTGCTGCTGGTCTTCAAGCCGGAGATGTGGGAGAAGCAGCACGAGACCCGTTTGTCGAAGACAGCTGTTTTTTTCATTTTCTTCGCTATCGGTATATACGGAGGATTCATCCAGGCTGGTGTGGGGTTTTTCCTCACCTGGGGGCTCGCCCTCGCCGCAGGGGTCGACCTGATCAGGGGAAATGCCATAAAAATGGTGATAGTGGGGCTTTACAACATCGTGAGTCTTGCCATTTTCTACAGGAGCGGTCTTGTAGATATTCCCGTCGGCCTTATCCTGGCGGCGGGAAGCATGGTGGGCGCTGTTGCCGGCGCAAAGTTCGCCGTGGCGAAAGGGAACAGCTGGATCCGGTGGATCCTTGCCTCGGTTGTCATTCTGAGCGCCGTGAAGATGGTGTTCGATGTTTTGAGCTGAAGGCCCCGAAAAGGATTTTTGTTAGATTTCTCCTCCGGTTGGATCATTTCGGTTGTGTAACACTTATTGACTTTCCCCCTTGTTTTTATTGACCTGAAAGTCCATTGATACTACAATCAAAAAGAACGGTTCAGGGAATGACAGGAAGCTCAGGGGACGCACCAACAGGAAAGCAGTTCATTATCGAAATCCTCAGGAGGGATAGTGGATGAAAAGATGTGTGCTCGTGCTCTTTGTTCTTGCCGCGCTTCTCGCAGCCTCCACCGCTTTTGCCGCCCCGGCAAACCCGGTGCTCCGCGTCATTACGTGGGCGGGATACGCCCCGCAGGAACTTCTTGACAAGTTCACCGCAGAAACCGGGTACAATGTGGAAATTACGCTGAGCAACAACGAGGAAATGATCAGCAAGCTCCGTGCGACACGTGGCGGCGGATTCGACCTCGCCCAGCCGTCACAGGACAGGATATCGTCCGTGGTGGAACAGTACAGGATCTACCAGCCCATCGATTATTCCCGCATAAACGAGGAACAGATAGACCCCTCTCTTCTAAACGCAGTGAAAAAGAACACGCTTGTGGACGGAAAATCCTATGCCGTCCCCCATGTCTACGGTACCGAGGGGCTTGTGATCAACAGGGCCAAGGCGCCTGACGTGAAGGATTTCAAGGATCTTCTCGACCCGAAGTATGCGGGCAGGGTGTCGTACCGGTTGAAGAGGCCTACTCTCATCGGCATGGGCTTTTCACTGGGGTACGACCCGTTCTCCCTCTACGGGAAACCGGAAGAGTACCAGCAGTTCCTCGACGAGATGGAGAAAGTTCTCATCGCCGGGAAGCCCTCTGTGAAAACCTACTGGGACAACGGAGACCAGCTGCTGCAGCTGCTCCGTTCCGGAGAGGTCTGGGCGGCGTCCGCGTGGGAACAGGCCGGATGGAAGCTTCACGGGGAGAATCCTGACATAGACTATCTCGCTCCCGCGAGCGGCGCGCTCGCATGGGTGGATACCTTTGCCATCCCCGCCCGTTCCGAAAACCTTGAAGGGGCCTACGCCTACATCAATTTCATGCTCCGGCCCGAGAACGCGGCATTTTTCACCAATCGTGAGACGTACGGCACGGCTTCGAAGGAAGCTGTGAACTTCCTCGATCCCGAGATCAAGGCCAATTTCACCAGGGGACTTCCGCCCGAAGTGCTGGCGAAGATCAACTGGTACCCCACGGTTCCCGCCGGGATAGAGGAGATGGAGGGCCGGACGCTGGACAAGGTGAAGGCCGCAAGGTAGCAGTATTCCAGTACGATTTCCAGGCCGCCGGTGCCCCTCAGGGGCTGCCGGCGGTCCCATAATTGAGGTGACCTCTCCCATGCCCTTTGCGCTGTCAGTTCGCGGCCTCACCAAAAGATTCGGAAACTTCACGGCAGTAGATAACGTGTCCTTCGACGTGGAAGACGGCAACTTTTTTTCTATTCTCGGTCCGTCGGGGTGCGGCAAGACGACCCTCCTGCG
>Ga0334883_1003919_pt1 | contig 15035 bp, 15 predicted proteins | sample GraSluR1_MG_6_FD_207230 | JGI IMG/M metagenome (GOLD analysis project Ga0334883, IMG submission 207230) | Sludge microbial communities from methane-producing bioreactor in Wageningen University, Netherlands - Granular Sludge_09_05-R1 | ecosystem: Engineered > Bioreactor > Anaerobic >... | reverse complement strand
CAATCTGTTAAGGTTCCAGCTCGGTGTATCTACCGACACAAGGCTCATTCTTACAGAGACACTTGAATCGCTTACGGAGGAGATTAATGTTGAGGCTATCCTGTCGCGTGATTTTGATCTGAATAACAATGTTGATTACAGATTAATTGAAGGACAGGAGATGCTGTCGGCCCTCGACCTGAAATCGCGGAAAGCATCAACGCTTCCGACTCTTGCAGGTTTCTACAATTACGGAACGAATGGTATGGGCGATAAGATCTCCGAACTCAGATGGTTTCCGAACTCGATGACCGGCCTGCAGGTTTCGCTCCCTCTCTTTGCAAGTGGTCAGCGTTACATGCAGATCCGGAAGGCTCAGATTAACCTCGACAGGGCCAGGACTACAAAAGCCCTGATGAGTGACCAGCTGAAGATCCAGGAAAAGCAGCTGAGATATAATCTGATAAGTGCAAACCTTCAGTATCAGAGCCAGAGAGATAATGTTGAAGTATCAAAAAGGGTATATGCCAGTATGGAGAACAAATACAGGCAGGGAATGGCCTCGAGCCTTGAGCTGACCCAGGCAAACTCAATATATCTGCAGGCAGAGAATAATTATCTGACGGCATTGATGAACCTCTTACAGACAAAACTTTCATTGGATAAACTTTTGAATAACATTTAATTAATCAGGAAAATTAATAATCAGGAGATGAAATACAGATTGACAATTCCGGCAATAGTAACAGGTATAATAATCATCACTGCCTGTTCTTCAGAAGGCGGCAGAACCAATCCTTCGGCGGGATCTGCAACGGATACCGAAAAGGCATTGATACCCGTAAGAGTTATGACACTGCAAAAAACAAAGATTGCGAGAACAATTGACTATACGTCCACGGTTCTGGCATATGAGGAGGTAAATGTTGCCCCCTCTGCTCCCGGGCGGATAGAGAAAATATATGTTGAAACAGGTGACAGGATAAGCAAAGGGGATAACCTTTTTCTGATGGACCGCACACAGCTTTACCAGCTCCAGCTTCAGCTCAGCAGCCTGGAGAAGGATCTGAGCCGGATGGACACTCTGCTCAGGGCAGGAAGTGCCAAACAGCAGGCTTATGATCAGATGAAGATGCAGTATGACGTATTGGAGACAAATGTTGACTTCATGGAACAGAACACCCTGCTTAAGGCCCCGTTTAGCGGGATTGTCACTGGCAGATATTTTGAGGACGGAGAAATGTATTCAGGAACTCCCACAACTCCAACAGGGCGCTCTGCCGTTGTAACGGTTATGCAGGTGAATCCCCTGAAAGTGAAGGTCGGTATTTCCGAACAATATTATCCCCTTATCAAGGAAGGAATGAAGGCTGTTATAACTGCTGATGTTTATCCCGGGGAGAAATTTTCAGGGACAATTTTCCGTGTGGCCCCGACGATCAGTCCCGATACCCGCTCCTTTATAGCAGAAATAGAGGTTCCTAACAGAAACAATCTCCTTAAACCAGGCATGTTTGTAAGGGTCTCGATGGATCTCGGGGAGGTTGAGACCTTCGTTGTTCCGGCCAATACGGTCATGCTGCAGGAAGGAACCAACATAAGGTATGTTTTCCTGGCTGACGGGGGAACGGCAAAACGTGTGGAAGTGCTGTTGGGAAAAAGGTTTGACGACATGCTTGAGATATTATCGGATAATATTAAGCCGGGCGATCAGATAATTACTGACGGACAGGCGCGTATGCTAAATGAAGACAGAATTGAAGTTGTAAACTGACTGACAGATTTCAAAAAGATTAACAATGAGCATATATAGTACATCTGTAAAAAAACCCGTAACAACGATCCTGATTTTTGTTGCTGTGATTGTTATTGGTCTTTACTCTCTGGTTCAGCTTCCGGTAGATCTCTATCCGGAAATTGAACTGCCGTTTGTTACGGTAATCACAACTTATCCCGGAGCGAGTGCGACGGATATTGAAAATAACGTCACGCGAACACTTGAGGATGCCCTCAACTCTGTGAGTAATCTTAAGGAGATAACATCCAGATCGAGTGACGGTCTGTCGGTGATCTTCCTGAGCTTTGAGTACGGATCGAACCTTGATGAGGCCTCAAATGACATACGGAGTAACCTCAATTTCGTTACGAGATTTCTTCCTGAAGATTCCGAGGATCCTTCAATAGTGAAGTTCAATTCAAGCATGATGCCGATAATTTTCTTTGCAATTACAGCCAGTGAAAGTTATGCCGGTCTTGAAAAAATACTTGACGAAAAGATTGTCAATCCCCTTAACAGGATAGAGGGGGTGGGTGCGGTTACCCTTACAGGCGTACCGGGCCGCCGTATCTATATAGATGTAGACCCCCGCAAGATGGAGGCCTATAATCTTACTATCGAACAGATTGGTGCGGTACTGAGGGCTGAGAACATGAATATGCCGGCAGGCTATATCGAGATGGGGCAGACAGATTATCCGCTTCGTATTCAGGGAGAATTTCCTGAAAGCGATCTTCTGAGGGATATAGTCATCAGTCATTTTAACGGCAATGCAGTCTATCTGAAGGATATCGCAGAGATTCGGGACACATTCCGCGAGTCAAAGCTCGACACCAAGATAAACGGCTCACTGGGCATGGGGCTCTTTGTACAGAAGCAGTCGGGTGGCAATACAGTCAAGGTAACAAAGGAGATTGAGAACACTCTTGAGGTGCTAAAGAGAGATCTTCCTCCGGATGTCGAAATAGAGAAGCTCTTCTCCAGCGCGTCATTCATAACGGATTCAATCAATAACCTTTCCGAAACACTGATGTTCGCCGCAATATTTGTGATTCTGGTGGTCCTGTTTTTCCTTGGCAGGTGGAGAGCTACACTTATAATTATCCTGACAATACCCATTTCACTTATTGTGGCATTCATCTACCTTTTCGTCACCAATGCCTCCATTAATATCATCTCACTTACCTCGCTCTCAATTGCAATAGGGATGGTGGTTGATGATGCGATTGTGGTTCTTGAGAATATCACCAAGCATATTGAAAGGGGCAGCAGGCCGCGCGAAGCAGCCATTTACGCCACTAACGAGGTATGGCTTGCTGTTATTGTAACCACTCTCACTGTCGTTGCAGTCTTCTTCCCGCTTACTTTTGTAAAGGGTCTCACCGGTGTACTTTTCAAGCAGCTCGGTATGATAGTGACCATTACGGTGGTCACCTCGACAATTGCTGCCATTACTTTCACGCCTACACTCAGCTCGCTGATGCTGAGACTTTCTCCGATAAAACAAGATGCCTCTTTCTGGAGCTATGACGGCAGCATAAGAAAGGGCCTTGATAAGTTTGACAATTTCTATGAGAAGACGCTTAACTGGGCGTTGCATCATAAAACGTTTGTATCAATTATTGCCCTCGTGGTTTTCGTAGGATCGATGAGTCTCTTCACTTTTGTTGACACCGAGTTTTTTCCTGAGGCAGATGAATCCAGGATATCGATAAACATAGAGTTGCAGACCGGAACCCGGGTGGATAACAGTATCAGGGTTGCCGACAGGATTGACAGTCTCCTTGCCGCAAGATACCCCGAGATAGATCTTATATCAACTTCTACGGGAAGTGATGATCAGGGAGGCTTCTCCTCGATATTCGGAGCCGGCGGCACACATATTATAACCCATAGCCTGAGACTGGTCCCGGTCGATGAACGTGAAAGGGATGTCTGGGAAATCGCTGAAGAGATACGCAACGACCTTTCCGTTTACCCTGAGATCATTAATTATAACGTTACAACGGGTGACGGTGGGGGCGGTTTTGGAGGAAATACTGTTGATGTTGAGGTTTATGGCTACGATATTGCAGCCACAAATATCGTCGCACAGGAACTTGCAGACAAGATCCGGGTCATTCAGGGTGCAACGGATGTAACAATCAGCCGCGACAAGTCGAAACCTGAGCTTCAGATCATTCTTGATCAGGCAAAGATGATAAGCAACGGACTCAACACTGCCACTGTTGCCACAGCTGTCAGGAACAGGGTCGACGGACTTACGGCAACCAGATTGAGGCAGTCGGGCAATGAATATGATATTGTTGTACGGTTTACAAAAGACGCAAGGAGTTCACTCACCGATATTGAGAATATAGGGATAACCAATCCTATGGGAAGGATAGTGAGACTTGGCGAGATAGCCGAGATAAAGGAATACTGGGCTCCGCCTCAGATAGAGCGCAAGCGGAAGGAGAGGATAGTGACAGTGTCGCTGACGCCATATCAGCGTTCACTTACCGATCTGCAAAGGGAGATACAGAAAGCAATTGACTCGACTCCAAAGCCTTCAGGGGTGATGGTTCAGATATCAGGAGCGATTGAAGAACAGATGGAAGCATTTATGGATATTGGGATGCTGTTAATAGTAAGTCTTATTCTTGTCTACCTGGTAATGGCCTCACAGTTCGAATCGCTGAGGATGCCGCTGATAATAATGTTCTCGATACCTTTTGCCTTCTCCGGTGTGGCGATGGGGCTCTTTTTCACCAGCACGCCGTTAAGTGTGATATCGGCTATGGGAGCAGTGCTGCTGATTGGGATAGTGGTGAAGAATGCCATAGTCCTTGTTGACTTCATCAATCTCATGCGCGAAAGGGGCAACGATCTCTACAGCGCCATACTCATATCGGGTAGATCGCGTCTGAGGCCGGTTCTGATGACCTCTGCCACAACCATACTGGCAATGTTCCCTCTTGCAATAAGCGCAGGCTCGGGGGCTGAGCTCTGGCGGCCGATGGGGATTGCGGTTATAGGCGGACTAATCTTCTCAACGTTCGTAACGCTTGTCCTTGTACCTGTTGTATATGCCATTTTCGTTACAAGGAAAGAAAGGTGGAAATACCGTGAAGCCTACAGCGAACTGCAGTACCTGAACGGTAATAACGGCAACGCTGAATAAACAATTTAAGAAGCAAGTATATGAAAGCTATAATGATTATATATAACCAGGCACATACCGAAAAAGTAGAGTATGTTCTTGACAGGCTTGGTGTAAGGGGCTATACGCTCTGGGAAAATGTACAGGGCAGGGGCACCGGTACCGGTGTCCCTCACCTGGGCACCCATACCTGGCCCGAGATAAATAAAAGTCTGCTTACTGTGGTTGAAGATGACCTTGTAGGGAAGATACTCGACAAGGTTAAGAAGATTGACTCGGTAAGCGAGGATGTCGGCATCCGGGCATTCGTGTGGGATATTGTGCAGACGGTATAGGGGGGTATTAGGGGCATTGCATGCAATGCCCCTACATTAAATTTATTCCTCCTCTTCTTCTTCAGAGTAGGCTTTGATAACAGCTTCCTGAACGTCGGACGGAACCTGTGTATAATCGGCGAATTTCATGGTATAGAAAGCTCTTCCTCCTGTTATTGAGCTAAGGGCTGTCGAATATTTATTCATTTCTGCCAGAGGGACCTTGGCCTTGATAATCTCAAACCGCTTTTCGCTCGACATTCCCAGCACCATCCCCCTCCTTCCCTGCAGGTCGCTGATAACATCTCCCATACGGTCGGAGGGAACCATTATCTCAACATCATAAACAGGTTCAAGGATCTTGGGACCGGCATTTTTGAATGCCATGCTGAAAGCGTTACGGCCTGCCAGCCTGAAAGAGATCTCGTTTGAATCAACGGGGTGCATCTTACCGTCATACACATAAACCCTGATGTCTCTTGCATAGGAGCCGGTAAGCGGCCCTACTTCCATCTTTTCCATTATACCCTTAAGGATTGCAGGCATAAAACGGGCATCAATTGATCCTCCGACGATACAATTCACATATACCAGCTTACCTCCCCACTGAAGTTCGATGACCTCCTTGTCCCTCACTGAAAGCTTTATTTCCTTGCCCCCTGTCCGGGATACTGACAGCTCCGGAGACCCCTCTTCATAAGGCTCTATGATCATGTGCACCTCTCCAAACTGGCCGGCACCTCCTGATTGTTTCTTGTGCCGGTAATCGGCCTGGGCTGACCTGGTGATTGTTTCGCGATATGGTATTTTGGGAACATTGAAATTTGACGGGATCTTATAGATATTGTCAAGATGCCACTTCATTATGTTCAGATGATATTCTCCCTGACCATGCACGATAATCTGCTTCAGCTCTTTGGAATATTCGATTATTATTGTCGGATCCTCAAGGTGAATCTTGTTAAGTGCCTCCCCCAGCTTCTCGTCATCACTCTCGCTCTGTGCCTTTATTGCAACCCGGTATTTGGGTTCGGGGAATTTCATCCCTTCGTACTTCCAGTCGTTGCCCGGTGCATTGAGAGTATGTCCGGTCTTTGTGTTCTTCAGCTTAACAAAGGCTCCGATATCTCCCGGATAGAGTTCAGAAATCCTTGCACGGTTCTTTCCGGCGCATACATAAAGCTGTGAGAGCCTCTCCCGGGTTCCGTTGTTGCTGTTAATCACATCGAGGTTCTCGGTTACTTTGCCCGAAAGGACCTTGAAATAGTTGATCTCGCCAATATGTTCTTCAATGGATGATTTGAAGATAAATACTGATGCCGGTCCGCTGGTTGCGGGTTTGACTTCATTCCCTTTACTGTTGACAGGTGGAGGCATATCGGTTATGGCAGGTGCCTCGTTTATTATGAATCCTGCGAGGGAGTCAATACCCGTATTATGCTTTGCAGAGATGCAGAATACCGGGAAAACCGATCTGGTCTGGATCCCTCTGGCAATTCCCTTCCTTATCTCTTCCTCGGTGAGGGTATCGTTTGCAAAGAACGATTCCATAAGCGACTCGTCACTCTCGGCGGCTTTCTCGACAAGTTCATTATGCAGTTCTGTGGCTCTGTCAAGTTGATCGGCAGGTATTTCGGAGACCTTCCCGACTCCCCCCTCTTTCGGATACTGCAGCATCTTCATCAGAAAGATGTCAATCACCGAATTAAATCCAACTCCTTCATTGACAGGATACTGTGTAAGCATTACATTATTGCTCAGGCGCTCCTTCATCATCTCCACCGACTTTTCAAAGTTGGCTTTCTCATGATCGAGGCCGTTGACAACAATTATTAAGGGTTTATTCATATTCTCCGCATGGCGGAAGTGGATCTCAGTCCCGACCTCCACACCATTCTGTACATTAACAACAAGTACCGTACACTCGGCAGCATAGAGTGAAGAAATGACTCCTCCGCTGAAATCATCGAGCCCGGGAGTGTCAAGGATATTAATTTTCTTATTCTGGATTTCAGTATACAAGACTGTTGAAAAGACTGAATTTCCGTTCTCCTGTTCAATAGGCCTGTAATCTGATACAGTATTCCCTGATTCCACCGTACCTCTGCGCTCAATAATGCCGCCATTGAAGAGCATAGCTTCAGCCAGAGTGGTCTTCCCTGAACCTGAGTTTCCCAGAAGGGCAATGTTCCTTATCTGGTCGGTCTGGTATGTTTTCATATCGTTCCGGATGTTATATTTATAATAATTAGTGTCATGCGGAATTTGAGGGGACAAAAATAATAATTTTTTGAATCAGTTGTGGAAAGATGGTGTAATTCCAAAATTATTATTTTCTTTGCATCAGTTTTTTGAAAACCAGGAGTACCGGTTTTTTCTTCAAGGTAAGTTTACAAAAATTTTCATCAGGAGAAAGTCGGGAAGGAACCTGTTAACAACTTACATCATTGTTAAGAAATATCGGGTTAAGATCAGGCTCAACGGCTCATTAATGCTGGTGATATTGCATTTGGTGCCGGGAATGAAGACTGGTATAAAAAATTTGAATTGCAAACTTGTGAAATAAGAAATAAAAACAATACCTTTGCAAACCATTTTTTCAGAGTTAATTAAAGCTTAAATAATTGGATTTATGCCGACAATTCAGCAGTTAGTAAGAAAAGGCAGGAAGAAGCTGGTAGATAAAAGTAAGGCTCCTGCTCTGGATTCATGTCCTCAGAGACGAGGCGTTTGTGTGCGTGTTTATACAACCACGCCGAAGAAACCCAACTCTGCCATGAGGAAGGTGGCCAGGGTAAGGCTTACCAATCAGAAGGAAGTCAATGCCTATATCCCCGGCGAGGGGCATAATCTTCAGGAGCACTCCATAGTACTTATCAGGGGCGGAAGGGTTAAGGATCTGCCCGGCGTAAGATATCACCTTGTAAGGGGAGCTCTCGACACCTCTGGTGTTGACGGCCGTACCCAGCGGAGATCAAAATATGGCACCAAAAGGCCAAAGAAATAACAACAGTTAAAGGAATACGATAATGAGAAAAACAAAACCAAAGAAGAGGATTCTGTTACCGGACCCGAAATACAACGATCCGTATGTGACAAGGTTTGTAAATAATCTTATGTATGATGGAAAGAAGAACCTCGCTTTTAAGATTTTCTATGATTCCCTTGAAATTGTTGGTGATAAATTGAAGGGTGAAGACAAGACCCCGCTCGAGATTTTCAAGCAGGCCCTGGATAATGTAACGCCCCAGGTTGAGGTAAAAGCCCGCCGCGTAGGAGGTGCAACATTTCAGGTCCCGATGGAGATACGTCCCGACAGGAAGGTAAGCATCAGCATAAAGAACATGATATCCTTTGCCAGGAAAAGGGCAGGACATTCGATGGCTGAAAGGCTTGCCGCTGAGCTGATGGCTGCTTACAAACTTGAAGGCGGGGCGTATAAGAAGAAAGAAGATACACACCGGATGGCTGAGGCCAACAAAGCCTTTGCCCATTTCCGTTTCTGATTTTAAATTCGGCTGGCAGAAGAAGTATGAACAGCAACCTGAAATATACCAGAAACATCGGAATCATGGCTCACATCGATGCCGGAAAGACCACCACGACAGAACGTATTCTGTTCTACACCGGTCGTACGCATCGAATGGGTGAGGTACATGATGGCAATGCTCAGATGGACTGGATGATTCAGGAGCAGGAGAGGGGTATAACCATAACATCAGCCGCAACAACAACCTACTGGAAATACAGGGGGGAAGAGTATAAGATAAATATTATCGACACACCCGGGCATGTTGATTTTACTGTAGAGGTTGAAAGATCCCTCAGGGTGCTCGATGGTGCTGTCGCTGTCTTTTGTGCCGTCGGAGGTGTTGAGCCCCAGTCAGAAACAGTCTGGAGGCAGGCAAATAAGTACGGGGTGCCGAGGCTTGCCTTTATAAATAAAATGGACCGTGCCGGTGCCGATTTTTCAGGGGTGGTACACCAGATAAAGAAAAAACTGGGAGCCAGACCGGTTCCCGTACAGATACCGATAGGCTCGGAAGATGAATTCCGGGGTGTGGTCGATCTCATCAGAATGAAAGCCTTAGTATATTATGAAAACGATATTACGGGCTCCGGTTTTGAGATTGAGGATATCCCTGAAGAGCTTATGGATGAAGCACATGAGTGGAGACACAAACTAATTGACGCCATAGCAGATACTGATGATGTAATTCTGGCCGGGTACGTTGAGGATCACAATTCGATTACCGATGAGCAGATACTCAATGCAGTGAGACTATCAACAATCAGGGGAAATATCGTACCGGTAACATGCGGTGCTGCTTTTAAGAATAAAGGTATACAGAGTCTTCTTGACGCAATTGCCGCATTTCTGCCGTCACCGGTCGACATTGGAGCGGTGAAGGGAATTGATCCGAGGAACGACAACGAAATAGTACGCAATCCTGATGATAATGATCCATTTGCAGCTCTTGCATTTAAGATAGCCACCGATCCCTTTGTCGGGAGGCTCGTCTTCCTGCGTATCTATTCCGGTATCCTGAAAGCGGGCGACATAGTACTGAATATCAGAACAGGAAAGAGGGAAAGGATAAACCGGCTTTTCCAGATGCATGCCAACAAGCAGAGTCCGAGAGACTCTATCTCAGCCGGGGATATATGCGCCGGTGTAGGATTCAAAGACCTTAAAACAGGCGATACCCTGTGTGCAATACATAAACCTATTCTGCTGGAGTCGATGGATTTCCCCGAGCCGGTGATAGGAGTGGCAATTGAACCAAAAACGCAGGCTGATGTGGAAAGGCTCTCGATTGCCCTAAGCAAGCTTGCAGAAGAGGATCCCACTTTCCAGGTAAAAGCTGATCCCGACAGTGGACAGACAATTATCAACGGTATGGGAGAACTTCACCTCGAGATACTGGTCGATCGCCTCAAAAGGGAATTCAAGGTGGAATGCAACCAGGGAGTCCCGCTGGTTGCCTATAAAGAGGCTATCACCTTACAGGCCGATTTTCGCGAAGTGTTCAGGAAACAGACAGGAGGGAAGGGAAAATTTGCCGATATATCTTTCACCCTTATGCCAGCCGAAGATAATATAAGAGGACTTCAGTTTATCAATGAAGTGAAGGGAGGTAATATCCCGAAAGAGTTTATCCCTTCTGTGGAGAAAGGATTCAGGGAGGCGATGTCTAACGGCCCGCTTGCCGGATTCCCGATGGATAACCTTAAGGTGCTGCTTAAGGATGGCTCGTGGCACCCGGTCGACTCCGATACACTGTCATTCGAGATAGCCGCAAAACAGGCCTTCAGAAAATATTCGGGAAAATGCAATCCGGTCCTTCTCGAACCTATTATGTCAACAGAGGTTGTGACACCCGAAGAGTATGTCGGGGATGTTATAGCCGATTTTAACAGAAGACGTGGAAAGGTTGAAGGAATGGAGACCAAAGCAGGCTCAAGGGTAATAAGGGCCAAGGTACCTCTGGCCGAAAAATTCGGCTATGTTACAGTTCTCAGGACAATCACCTCAGGCAGAGCAACATCGACAATGGAATTTTCTCATTATGAAGAGGTCCCGGGTGAAATAGCCAGAAGAATAATTGAAATTACAAAAGGAAAATTTTTTTAATGAAAAGATATGAGTCAGAAAATTCGTATTAAACTGAAATCTTACGATCACAACCTGGTGGACAAGTCTGCCGAGAAGATCGTAAAAACGGTAAAATCAACCGGTGCTGTGGTGAGCGGCCCGATACCGCTTCCTACTCACAAGAAGATTTATACTGTTCTCCGTTCTCCGTTTGTGAACAAAAAAGCAAGAGAACAATTTCAGCTTTCTTCTTATAAAAGGTTGCTTGATATTTACAGCTCAACGCCAAAGACCATCGATGCTCTGATGAAGCTTGAGCTCCCGAGCGGGGTTGAGGTTGAAATTAAAGTGTGAAACCAGAAAAGTTAGAGAGATATGCAGGGATTAATTGGAAAAAAAGTAGGAATGACCTCCGTCTTTGATGAGAACGGAAGGCTTATACCCTGTACCGTGCTTCAGGCCGGTCCGTGTATGGTCACGCAGGTAAAGACAGTGGAGAATGACGGCTACAATGCTGTGCAGCTGGGATTCGATGAGAAGAAGGAGAAGCACACGACCAAAGCAGAAATGGGCCACTTCCAAAAGGCAGGTGTAACACCGAAAAGGAAACTTGTCGAGTTCACAGGCTTTCCGGCGGGAGAAGTTAAACCGGGAGATGTGCTGACAGCCGAACTCTTCAGGCCCGATACATGGCTTGATGTAAGGGGATGGTCAAAAGGCAAGGGATTCCAGGGAGTGGTAAAACGTCATGGATTCGCAGGCGTTGGAGGCCAGACACACGGACAGCATAACAGGGGAAGGGCACCGGGTTCTCTCGGAGCTTCATCATTCCCTTCACGCGTATTTCCCGGTATGAGAATGGCGGGCCGTATGGGAGGCCGAAAAGTGATGGCGATGAGCGCGAAAATTATAAAACTTATGCCGGAGAATAACCTGCTTTTAGTACAGGGAGCGGTTCCGGGACCAAATGGTGGTTACGTAATAATTACAAAATAATGGAATTAGCGATTCTTAATATTGAAGGAAAAGAGACCGGGAGAAAAATAAGTCTGAATGACTCCATTTTCGGTATTGAACCTAACGACCATGCTATTTACCTTGATACAAAACAATTTCTTGCCACTAACAGGCAGGGAACCCATAAATCAAAGGAACGGGGAGAGATAGCTGGCAGTACAAGAAAGATTAAAAGGCAAAAGGGTACAGGGACAGCCCGGGCCGGCAGTATAAAAAACCCCCTTTTCCGCGGCGGTGGCCGTATCTTTGGTCCCAGCCCCAGATTCTACGGATTCAAGCTTAACCGTAAAGTCAAGCAACTGGCAAGAAAATCAGCACTTTCCTATAAAGCGACATCCAACAATATCATCATCCTTGAGGATTTCTCGCTGGAGGCCCCCAAAACAAAAGAGATGCTGAAAATTGGAACCAGTCTCAACCTGATCAAGAAAAATTCAGTCTTTGTTTTACCGGAACAAAATAAAAATATATATTTGTCATCCCGAAATGCGCAAGGCGTCGAGGTTATAATTGCCAGTGAATTAAGTACATATGCAATTATGAAAGCTTCAACACTTATACTAACGGAGAGAGCAGTTGACGTTTTGCAGTCAACTTTTGGAAATTAGAAAATTTTGAACGATGAATATTTTACTTAAACCGATAGTAACGGAAAAGATGACGAAACAGGGCGATGTGTTTAATCGCTACGGATTCATTGTTGCCAGGAGTGCCAACAAGATACAGATCAAAAGAGCTGTAGAGGAGCTCTACGGTGTTACTGTTGAATCCGTGAATACAATGACCTACGGTGGAAAAGTAATGACCCGGAATACAAAGTCCGGGGTACTGGCCGGAAGAAGGGCAACCACTAAAAAGGCAGTCGTAACCCTTGCAGAGGGCAATAAAATTGATTTCTACAGCAATATTTAAACAGCTTTATGGCAGTCAGAAAGATAAAACCTGTTACACCAGGACAGAGACACAAGATCATCAGTGCATTTGACACCCTTACCGGCACTCTGCCGGAGAAATCCCTCCTGCGGCCTTTAAAGAAATCCGGGGGAAGGAACGTTAACGGTAAGCAAACCATGAGATATATCGGGGGCGGTCATAAAAGGATGTACAGAGTGATTGATTTCAGGAGGGATAAGGATGGTATGCCGGCCACAGTGAAGTCAATAGAGTACGATCCCAACAGGTCTTCACGCATAGCTCTGGTATGTTATGCAGACGGCGAGAAAAGATATATTATCGCTCCGGCGGGCCTTCTGAAAGGGCAGACGGTGATGTCGGGCAGGGAAGCACCTCCCGAGATAGGCAATGCCTTGTTTCTTAGCGATATACCTCTCGGAACCATTGTACATAACATAGAACTGAAGCCGGGCAGGGGCGGATCGCTGGCAAGAAGTGCCGGTACCTATGCCCAGCTGTCGGCACGCGAAGGAAAGTATGCCACGATAAAGCTGCCCTCCGGAGAAACAAGAGCTATCCTTACCTCATGCAGGGCCACTATCGGAACGGTGTCGAATCCTGATCATAACCTCGAGAGGTCGGGAAAAGCCGGACGTTCGCGCTGGCAGGGGCGCAGGCCAAGGGTGAGAGGCGTTGCCATGAACCCGGTCGATCATCCTATGGGCGGAGGCGAAGGAAGAGCATCAGGAGGCCATCCGAGATCAAGAAAGGGAATGCCGGCCAAGGGATATAAAACCCGCAATATAAAGAAATACTCGGCGAAGCATATAATTGAAAGAAGGAAGAAATAACTGATACATCATGAGCAGATCTATTAAAAAAGGACCGTTTATCGATTATAAACTCGAGAAGAGGATCCTTGAGATGAACCAGGGACATAAGAAAACAGTACTCAAGACATGGTCGAGAAGATCTGTGATCTCTCCGGATTTTGTGGGTCAAACAATAGCAGTTCATAACGGGAACAAGTTTATACCGGTCTATATTACTGAGAATATGGTTGGTCATAAGCTTGGTGAGTTTTCGCCAACCCGTATCTTCAGGGGACACGCAGGTAAGAAATAAGGGGATATAGTACTTTGAAAAACTAGCAGAAATGGGTGCAAGAAAAAGAAACAGAGCAGAAGAGCGCAAGGAAGCAGCGAAGAGCAGATATCAGGCGGTTCTCAGAGAGTGTCCCACATCCCCGAGGAAGATGAGGCTTGTAACGGACATGATAAGCGGTATGGAAGTTAACAGGGCGCTTGACGTGCTGAAGTTCTCTCCCCAGGAAGCATCACGCAGGCTTGAAAAACTTCTGTTGTCGGCAATAGCTAACTGGCAGGCAAAAAACGAAGGCGTCAGGGTAGAGGAGAGCGGACTCTTCATTAAGGAGATCAGTGTCGATGGAGGCCGTATGCTTAAAAGGCTGCAGACAGCTCCGCAGGGGAGGGCATACCGGGTAAGGAAAAGATCTAATCATGTCACTCTGGTACTCGACAGCATGAAAAATGAAATTGAAAACAGCACAAAATAATATAGATGGGACAAAAAGTAAATCCGATAAGTAACAGGCTTGGCATCATCAAAGGGTGGGATTCAAACTGGTTTGGGGGAAAAGATTTCTCCGGAAAACTGGTTGAAGATACCAGGATAAGGGAATATCTGAATGCACGTCTGGCAAAAGCCAGTATCTCCAGGATTATTATTGAGCGTACCCTCAAGCTGATAACCGTAACTGTAAACACGGCCCGGCCCGGAATAATTATCGGAAAGGGAGGACAGGAGGTTGACAAGCTCAAGGAAGAGCTCAAGAAAATAACAAAGAAAGAGGTTCAGATTAACATATTTGAGGTAAAGCGTCCCGAACTTGATGCAAATATCGTCGCCAATAATATTGCGCGACAGGTAGAGGGTAAGATATCCTACCGCCGGGCAATAAAAATGGCAATTGCCTCCACCATGAGGATGGGTGCCGAAGGCATCAAGGTGCTGATATCAGGCCGCCTGGGAGGTGCAGAGATGGCACGCAGTGAGACCTATAAAGAGGGTAGAATACCTCTGCATACTTTCCGTGCCGATATCGATTATGCCCTGGCCGAAGCACACACCAAAGTGGGCCGTATCGGAATAAAAGTCTGGATCTGTAACGGGGAGATATACGGGAAAAGGGACCTCAGTCCCAATATTGGTGCAAGGAACGCAAAGAGCAAAGGACTGAAAAGAAAAACAAGAAAATAACAGGGAAGGATTCTTACAATATATTAATTTTTGAGC
>Ga0334883_1003913_pt1 | contig 15063 bp, 10 predicted proteins | sample GraSluR1_MG_6_FD_207230 | JGI IMG/M metagenome (GOLD analysis project Ga0334883, IMG submission 207230) | Sludge microbial communities from methane-producing bioreactor in Wageningen University, Netherlands - Granular Sludge_09_05-R1 | ecosystem: Engineered > Bioreactor > Anaerobic >... | reverse complement strand
TCTGTTCATCGAGCGGGCTGACCAGCTGAGCGCCGCGTCCCGGGCCGGTGACCATGCGTCCGCCAAGGTAGACCTTGTAGCCGTTGTCGCGGGCAGGGTTGTGGGAGGCGGTGATCATCACCCCCGCATCGGTGTCCAGGTCATTGATGGCGAAGGCGAGCACCGGGGTGGGAGTCGCGTGTGGAAGCAGGAATGCGCGTCCGCCTGCGGCCACCACCACACCGGCAACGGTGCGCGCGAACTCCCAGGAGCGATGCCGGGCGTCGTGCCCGATCACGACGTGTATGTCATCGCCCACGGTGCGCCGCAAGACCTCGCAGAGCCCGGCGGTGGCACGGATCACCACGGCGGTGTTCATCCGGTTCGGACCGGCGCCGATCGCTCCCCGCAGACCCGCGGTGCCGAACCTCAGCATTCCGGACATCCGATCGTCCAGTTCATCGGCAGCCCGCCGATCACCCGATTCGGCGCGATCGACGAGGCTCCGCAGTTCGGCCCGGTCGCCGGCGTCCGGATCATGCTCGATCCACTCGCGTGCGCTGGCTGCTGCTTGCATGGCCACCCCTTGGCTGAGCATCGGTCTATCCTGAGGGCTACGCCCTACGGGCCATTCTTCCCCGATCTGCACACCAGTGAGAGGACCCCTGCACGCATGGCCACTCCGCACATCGCAGCCGAGCCCGGCGATTTCGCCTCAGCCGTGCTGATGCCCGGCGACCCCAAGCGCGCCGAGCGGATCGCGACGCTGCTGATGCCCGACGCCCGCCTGGTCACCGATGTCCGCGGCATGCTCGGCTTCACCGGCACCGTCGACGGCCGCCCGCTGAGCGTGCTGGGCTCGGGCATGGGACAGCCCTCGATCACGATCTACGCCACTGAACTGTTCTCACTATTCGGCGTACAACGGATCATCCGGGTCGGTACCTGCGGCGCCATCTCGCCGCGCGTGCGCATCGGCGATGTGATCATCGCGAACGGCGCCCACACCACCTCGAACATCAACCAACTGCGGCTGCCCGGGCTCAACTTCTCGTCGGTGGCCGACTTCGGCCTGACCCGCGCCGCCGTCGATGCGGTCTCGTCGCTGAGCAGGCAGGACGCGCCGCAGGTGCACGTCGGCATGGTGGTCTCCGACGATCACTTCTATCTGGCCAATCCCGATCCGCAATGGTGGGCCAAGCTCGCCCGGTACGGGGTGCTCGGGGTCGACATGGAGGCTGCTGCGCTGTTCGCGACCGCCAACGAGTTCGGGAAACAGGCGCTCGCGGTGCTGACCGCCTCCGACCAGCTGGTCGATCCGATCGATCCGTCATCGCGGATGTCGCCCGAGCAGCGCGAAACCCGCTTCGCCGGCGCCCTGAGGCTGGCCGTCGCCGCAGCCTTCAGCTGACCGCGGTCGCCGATGCGCCCCACTTGGGTCTGATTGTCTGCACCCCCTGCAGATAACTTGACCCAAGTGCGGCGGTTTCACTCCTGCCAGGTGAAGACCACCTCGGGACGGCCCGATCCCGTGGCCCGCTGGCTGCGTGCGACACGTCCCTCATCGGCGAGGTACTGCAGATAGCGCCTGGCGGTGACCCGTGAGGTTCCCAACGAGCGGGCCACGTCGGAGGCGCTCATCCCGGCAGGAGATGCCTCCCGCAGCACGGCGATCACCTGCTCGAGCATCTCGCCGGCAAGTCCTTTCGGCGGCAACCCGGCGCCAACGGCCGGTCGGCGCAGATCACGAAAGACCGCGTCCACGCCCCGCTGCGTGGTGAGCCCGGACGAGTCGAGTCGGGCTCGGTAATGCTGATACGCCTCCAGTCGCTCACGCAGGTCGGCGAATGTGAACGGCTTCAGCAGATATCCGACGACTCCGAGCCCGACGGCGCTGCGCACCAGTCGCGCTTCCCGCGCCGCGGTGATGGTCAGGATGTCGGTCGATCCGCCCGCCGCCCGGATGCATCGGACGATGTCGAGCCCGTTGCCGTCCGGAAGATTGAGGTCCAGCAGGATCAGGTCGACGTCGTGGCTGCGCAGTACACGCAAGGTTTCTTGCACCGTACCGGTGATGCCCGCGACATCGAAGCCGGGCACACGACGCACGTAGGCGGCGTGCCCCTCGGCAGCCAGCGGCTCATCGTCGACGATCAGGACGCGCAGGTCACTCATCGAGTTCCTCCGGCTGCTCGTCCGGGTTTGTGCTCAACGGCAGCTGCACCTCGAAGACCGCGCCGGCCCCCGGGCTCACCTGGATCCGGCCGCCCAGCTGCTCCACGGTCTGCCGCACCAGCGCCAGCCCGATCCCCCGCCCGATCGGTCCGTCGGTAGCCTTCGTCGACCAGCCGGGCTCGAACGCGTGCGCCAACCCCTCCGCGTCCAGTCCAGGCCCGGTATCGCTGACCGTCAGTCGCACCTGCCCGGCGCCTACCTCCGCGTCGACCACCACCAGCTTCTCGGCGGACGGCGCGGCGGCGTCGATCGCATTGTCGATGAGGTTGCCCAGGATCGTCACGCCGGCCCGCGCACCCAGTGCCCCGGCCGGTAGGTAGGCATCGTCGTCGAGGTCCAGACGAACCCCGCGCTCGGCAGCCTGCGCGATCTTGCCGAGCAGCAGCGCGGCTACCGAGGGCTCCTCGATAGCTGCCAGCACTGCGTCACGCTGCCGCTGGGTCGCCCGTAGCTCCTCGGTGGCGAACTGCAGCGCCTGCTCGGTGCGTCCCAGCTCAATGAGCGTGGTCACCGTGTGCATGCGATTGGCCGACTCATGAGCCTGGGCGTGCAGGGCATCCGCCAGGCTGCGGGCGGCACCGAGCTGACCGGTCACCGCCTCCAGCTCGGTGCGGTCACGCAGCGTGGTGAGCGTGGCCGCGCGACGGCCCTGCCGCACAACCTCGCGCGAGGAGACCAGCAGCACCCGCCCACCGCGCACCTGCGGGGTATCGACGTGCTCGCCGGTCGCACACAGCATCCGCGCCAGATCATCGGGCAGCCCCAGATCGGCCAGCCTGCGTCCGGCGACGTCGTCGCTGAAACCCAGCAGCCGCCGTGCCTCGTCATTGATCACCTCGACGCGGCCGTCTGCACCGACGATGATCAGCCCCTCACGAACCGCGTGCAACACCGCTTCGTGGTGGTCGTGCAGGCGTTGCAGATCGGCGGCGTTCAGCCCGAGGGTCTGGCGGCGCACCCGGTAGGCCACCACCAGCGCAGCCGCACCCGACAAGACGCCCGCAGCCAGCCCCGCCACCACGATCTGCGGCATCAGGGCACGCAGCTGAGCGGTCACCTTTTCCCGCAACACACCGACCGAAACCAGGCCGATGACCTGCCCATGGGCCAGCACCGGAACCACCGCCCTAGTGGAGGGTCCCAGTGTTCCGACATACTCCTCGACAACGGTGCCGCCCGCCTGAGCGCCGGCGATCGTGCCCACGAACATCTCCCCCACCTGAGCAGGGTCGGGATGGGTGTAGCGCAGCCCGGAAGGCGACATGATCACCACGAAGTCCGCGCCGGTCAGTGCCCGCTCATGCTCGGCGAACCCTGCCAGCGCGGCCGCCGGATCATCGGCCATCAGGCCTTCCCGGACGTCATCGGTTGCGGCGATCGTGGTCGCGATGCTGATGACCTTCTCGGCTGCGGTCGCCTCGACCTGGCGGCGTGCCTGGACATAGGCCATCGCGACCGAGAGTGCGACGACCAGCACAGCGACGCCGCTGAGAACGGCGAGCACATGCGCGGCAACACTGCGAGGAACTGTGAACACTATGAACACAAGGATGCCCTGTACGGACTCCGCATAACAGGCTGGGTGGCATCCATCACGCCGTAGTGGTGGTGTCGAAGGAGTCTGGCAATGGTTGCTCTGCATACAGTGATCGCGATTGCGGCGGTCATCTTCCTCATCATCAAACTGAAGTTCGATCCCATCGTCGCCCTGGTGCTCGGCGCGCTGTATCTCGGCCTGGCCAGCGGCATCGGTCTCATGGAGACGGTCTCGGCCATCACCACCGGTTTCGGCGACATCATGGCCGATATCGGTCTGCTGATCGGATTCGGGGTGCTCATCGGAGCCATGCTGAACAAGGTCGGCGCCTTCGAGATGATGGTGCAGGCGCTGGTGCGCGCTGTGCCCGCGAAGAGGCTGCCGTATGCGCTGGCTGCCGTGCTGGCGACCATCGCGCCGTCGATCTACGTGGACGTGCAGGTCGTGCTCGCCGCCCCGGTGGCGCGCTCGTCCGCGAAGTACCTGGGCAAGGGTGGACGTCCCTGGCTCGCCGGTGCGCTCGGCATCGGCATCTTCGCGGGCTATGTCTTCGTGGTGCCGGGTCTGGCGGCCATCTCGATCGTCGGCCTGCTCGACCTGACCATGGGAACCTATCTGCTGTTCGGCATCGTCATCGGCCCGCTCACCGCCATGATCACCATCTGGCTCTACCACCGCATGCTGATCATGGGCTGGTGGAACGAGGAAAAGGACGAGGAGGATCGCGACGACAACCTGACCGATGTCGAGCCTGCCGCGGCGCTCGCCGAGGGTAAGCGTCCGAGCCTGCTGCTGGCGATGAGCCCAATCCTGGTTCCACTGCTGATGATCGCGTTCGGGGCCTTCGCCGGGCTGGCGGGACTGGACGTGCCGATCATCAACTTCATCGGCGATGCCACGGTCGCGCTGTTCACCGGGCTGCTGATCGCGTATGGCATGGCCCGCCACTATGTGAAGGCCGAGGAGACCGCCGATGCGTTCACCGCCGGCCTGCGCACCAGCGGTGAGATTCTGCTGGTCACCGGTGTTGGCGGTTCACTGGGCGCTGTGATCAAGGCCACCGGGCTGGCCGATCTGTTGGGCGATCTGTTCTCGGCCGAGCAGGGCATGTCTGTCGTGCTGATCATCCTGCTGGCCTGGTTCGTGGCCGCGCTGATGCACCTGGCCATCGGCTCGGTTTCGGTTGCGGCGATCACCGCCGCCGGCATTCTGGCTCCGATCGTCGGCAGCCTGCCGGTCGCGCCGGTGATCGTCGGACTGGCGATCGCGTCCGGATCGCTGTTTGCGCTCCAGGTCAACAGCAACTTCTTCTGGCTGTACAAGTCGCTGCTCGGCCTGTCGACGCAGGGCACCTTGAAGACCATGACCACCGTGACGGCCATGGGTTCGCTGGTCTCGTTGCCGATTGTCATGGCAGCGTCCCTGATCCCCATCGGCTGAGGCCGAGCGGCGCCCCGATGCGCGGACTCGGGTCGGGTCTTCTGCGGCCCCTGCAGATAATCCGACCCGAGAACCGGTTCGCCGGCACGGTGCTTGAATGGAAGCATGAAGGCAGTCATCGCTACCGCCGCCGGCGGACCCGAAGTCCTCGAATACACCGATGTTCCCGAGCCGGTCGCCGGCCCGGGGCAGGTCCTGGTCAAGGTGGACGCCGCAGGCGTGAACTTCATCGATACCTACCGACGATCGGGCATCTACAAGATGAACTTCCCGCATGTCGTCGGCTCCGAGGGTTCCGGTCACATCGTGGCGCTGGGCCAAGATGTGACCGATGTCGCGGTCGGAGACACGGTCGCCTGGGCGTCCGCACCGGGCTCGTATGCCGAATACGTCGTGGTGGACGACAAGGAGTTGCTGCCGGTGCCGGAGGGCATGGACATGCGGGTGGCCGGCGCCCTGCCGCTGCAGGGCATGACCGCGCACTACCTGTGCCGCTCGACCTATCCGGTGAGCGAAGGCACCGTCGCGCTGGTCCATGCGGCGGCCGGCGGGGTCGGCGGCCTGCTGACCCAGCTGATCACCTCCCACGGTGGACGCGTGATCGCCACCGCCGGGACCCCGGAGAAAGCCGATCTGGCCAGGTCTTATGGCGCCAAGGAGGCGATCGTCTACACCGAGGTCGGTGATCTGGCCACCGAGTTGCCGCGCCGGGTGCGGGTATTGGCCGGTGGCGGCGTGGATGTCGTCTTCGACGGAGTCGGCAAGGCGACCTTCGATGCGTCCCTGGCGAGCCTGCGGCCGCGCGGCATGATGGTGCTGTTCGGCGGCTCGTCGGGTCAGGTGCCGCCGTTCGATCTGCAACGGCTGAACAGCGGCGGATCGCTGTTCATCACCCGCCCCACTCTGGCCCATTACACGCTGACCAGGCAGGAGACGCTTTGGCGGGCCGACGAGATGTTCGGTGCGGCAGCCTCCGGGCGGCTGAAGGTACGCATCGGCGAGACCTTCTCGCTGGCTGACGCCGCCCAGGCGCACCGGGCGCTGGAGTCACGCCAGACCACTGGCAAGGTGCTGCTCGTTCCGTAACCGCGTGATGTCCGTGGCTGAGGTGCGGCGGATCCGCCGACGAGTCGCACCTCAGCGGGCGCCTGTTCCTTGACTTCGTGTGGGCGCCTGTCCCTTGACTTCGTGCGGGGCGCCTGTTCCTCGGCTTCCTGCCGGTAGGTTCCCGGAGTGGCCGATCCACCCCCGGATTCGCATCTCAGCGGGCAGCTGCGCGCCTGATCAGTTTGCGGATCTCGTCGAACCACAGCACCGATGAGGCCATCGCGACGCAGACTCCCCAGTGCGTCAGATCCAGCGACGCCGTGCCGAAAGCCGTCTGCAAGAAACCGACCTGCACCACGAGCACCTGCAGCACCACGCCCAGCGCCAGGGACCCCCACAGCCACGGGTTGACGAACAGATGGTGGAAGGCCGAGATGTTCTCGGAGCGCGAGTTGAGCGTGTTGAACAGCTGGGCCATCACCAAGGTGGTGAAGCCCGCGGTACGCGCCACCGTCAGCGAATCGTTGCCGGCGACCAGCCCGCCGGGCAGGAAGATGTCGATGGTCAGCAGCGTCGCCAACGCCATCACCAGGCCGATCGACGCCACTCCCGACCACATCGCCTTATTGATCACCGGTTCGTCAGGACGACGAGGTTTGCGGGCCATCACGTCTTCGACCGAGGGATCCACTCCCATCGCCAATGCCGGGCCGGAATCGGTGACCAGGTTGATCCACAGAATCTGGGTGGCCAACAGCGGCAGCACCACGGCCGCCCCGGCGTCGCTGGTCAGGCCGAGTATCCCGGCGAACGCGACCCCCAGGAAGATGGTCAGTACCTCGCCCATATTGGACGAGAGCAGGTAGCGCAGGAACTTGCGGATGTTGTCGAAGATGCGGCGTCCCTCACGTACCGCCTCCACGATGGTCGCGAAGTTGTCGTCGGCGAGCACCATGGTGCCGGCATCCTTGGTCACCTGGGTGCCGGTGACACCCATCGCCACGCCGATGTCGGCGGCCCGCAGCGCGGGGGCGTCATTGACTCCGTCCCCGGTCATCGCCACTGTCTCGCCCTGGGCCTGCAGCGCCCGCACGATCCGCATCTTGTGCGACGGCGCCACCCGCGCGTAGACGGTCACCTCCTCGACGACCTGCTTCAGTTGGTCGTCGTCCAGGGCGGTCAGTTCGGCGCCGGTCAGCACCCGCGCGCCTTCGGGTGCGATACCCAGATCGGCGGCGATCCGCCCGGCTGTTGCGGGATGGTCACCGGTGATCATCAGGATGCGGATCCCGGCCCGATGCGCCTCGCGGACCGCTCGCGCGGCTTCCGGACGTGCAGGGTCGATGATGCCCACCACGCCCGCGAGGGTGAAGTCGGTCTCCAGGGCTCCCAGCCGGCCGGCGCGTTCTTCGTCGTCGCCGTGCCGGGTGGCCTCGAACTGTTCGCGCGACACATCCCGGACGCCCACCGCCAGGGTGCGCAGCGCGCGTGAACTCATGTCCTCGATCTCGGCCAGCACCCGGTCACGGTGGTCCTGGTTCATGGGGACGGACCGGTCGCCGACACGTACCCGCGTGCACAGCTCCAGCAGCACATCGGGCGCGCCCTTGACGACCATCGTGATTGAGCCGTGGGCGTCGTCGGCGTAGAAGACGCTCATCAGCTTGCGTTCGGAGGTGAAGGGCAGCACGCCGATGCGCTCGAATCGTCCCTCACGGGAACCCTGGACGCCCAGCTTGCGTTCGGCGACCAGGAAGGCGCCCTCGGTGGGATCACCGAGAACATGCCAGCTGCCGTCCTCGGCCTGAGCCAACTCGGAATCGGAGGCCATCACCCCGCCCGACAGCACCAGCGTCACTTCGCTGGCGAGTTCGCCGGACAGCTTCTCGGTGTCGGGCACGCCGTCGCGGTCGAGGTCCGGCGACACCTCTCCGCTCGGCTCGTAGCCGACCCCGGTCACCATGGTCGCCCCGGACGCGGTCGCCACTTCCTGAATGGTCATCTCCGAGCGGGTCAGGGTTCCGGTCTTGTCGGAACAGATAACGGTCGCCGATCCGAGGGTCTCCACGCTGGTCAACTTCTTGACCACCGCATTGTGGGCGGCCATCCGCTGCACACCCAGCGCCAGGACGACCGACAGGATCGCCGGGAGCCCCTCCGGCACGGCCGCCACCGCCAGCGACACCCCCAGCAGCAGGGTCTCGATGAAGTCCTCGACAGTGTGTACGTTGCCCAGCAGCACCAGGGCCACGATCACCACCACGGCGATGATCAGCACCGCGATGCCGAGGACCTTCGAGACCTTGGTGATCTCGCGCTGAAGTGGGGTCGGGGCGTCCTCGACCGAGGCGAGCATCTGCGCGATGGCGCCCATTTCGGTGTGGATGCCGGTGGCGGTGACCACTGCCTGACCACTGCCCTGGGCCACCGAGGTGCCGCGGAAGACCATGTTCGTGCGATCGGCCAGTTCGGCCGCCGGCCCGACGGGGTCGGTCGACTTGGAGACCGGTTCGGATTCTCCGGTGAGCGACGATTCGATGATTCGCAGCGCATCGGCGCTGATCAGCCGGGCGTCGGCCGGTATCTGGTCGCCCTCGCCCAGCGCGATGAGATCGCCCCTGACCAGCTCGGACGAGGCGATTTCCGCGCGCCTGCCGTCGCGGATGACCAACGTGGTGGCCTTGGTCATCTCCCTCAGCGCGGCCACCGCCTCGTCCGCGCGGTTCTCCTGCACCAGCCCGATGACCGCGTTCAGCAGCAGCACGGCGAAGATGACGATCGAATCGATGGGGGCGCCCTCGGCCCCCTCCAGTATCCAGGCGGCAGCCGAGATCACGATGGCCACCAGCAGCAGCACGACCAGCGGGTCGGCGAACTGGGTGAACAGCCGTTTCCACCAGGGTGTGGCAGGGGCAGTCTCGAGCTCGTTGGGACCGTCGGCGGCCAGCCGCTCGGCTGCGGCCGCGGAACTCAGGCCGGCGGCAGCATCGGTGGCGAGTTCCTGCACGACCTGGTCGGCCGGGCAGGCGAAAGGTGGCAGCGGATTGCGTTCGAGATCGTGTTGCGGGCCTGGGACAGATGCCGGCATATCCATAGGCCCATCTAACCAGGGGTGGACGCAACCAGGGCCGGGCGCAGCAGCACCCGGCCCTGTCAGTTGGTGACGTCAGTTGGTCACGTCAGTGCCCGCAGGTCACCTCAGGCCTTCTCGACGTGGACATGCAGGCCCGTCTCGGCGTCATCGACCCAGCCCTGGCCGACCGCGCCCTGCGTGGTCACCGTGGCCAGCACCTCGTCGGCGATCTGCCTCAGGTGCCCGGCGACCGCCTTGGCCATCTCCGGATCGTCGGCAGCCCACTCCAGGCGGATGCGGTCGCTGACGTCCAGCCCGGATGCCTTGCGGGTCTCCTGGATGAAACGGATCGCCTCGCGGACCAGACCTGCCGAGACGAGCTCGGGGGTCAGCTCCAGATCGAGGGCGATCGTCTGACCGTCCTCCTCGACCACCGACCAGCCCTGGCGGGGACGCTCGGTGATGAAGACATCGTCGGCGCCGAGCTCGACCTCGCCGACACCCTCGACATCCAGCTTCACCACACCGCCGGCGGCCAGCCGGCGGGACAGCTCCGCGGCATCGGCGGCAGCCACCGCCTTGGCGACCGTCGGGGTCTGTTTGCCGTAGCGCTTGCCGAGTGCCCGGAAGTTCGCCTTCGCCGAGTAGTCGACGACATCTCCGGCCGCGTGGAAGGTTTCGACCGAGCCGATGTTGAGCTCGGCGGTGATCTCGGCGAGCAGCGCGTCCCGCAGCTGGGTACGAGCTCCCGAACTGATCAGCGCACGCCGTAGCGGCTGCCTGGTCTTGACCTTGGCATCGGCGCGGGCGGCGCGTCCCAACTCGACCAGCCGACGAGCCAGTTTCATGGCCGAAGCCAGCCCGGTGTCGATCAGGGACTCATCGGCCACCGGCCAGCTGGTCAGATGAACCGAGTCGAGGCCATCGGGATCGGTCGACACGAACAGATCCTGCCAGACCCGCTCGGTGATGAACGGGACGATCGGCGCCATCAACCGGGTCAGCTGATTCAGGGTCTCGTGCAACGTCCACAAGGCCCCCGGGTCACCGGTCCAGAAACGGCGCCGGCTACGGCGAACGTACCAATTGGAGAGGTTGTCGATGAACTCCTGCAAGAGCACACCGGCATGCTGGGTGTCGAAGTTCTCCAGGTCTGCGGTGACATCCACGATGAGCTGCTGGGTGGCCGAGACCAGCCAGCGATCCAGCACGTGGCGTTCTGCCACCGCCGGAGCCGAACCGGTCGGCGTCCAGCCGTTCGCCCGGGCGTAGAGGCTTTGGAAGGCGACGGTATTCCAGTAGGTCAGCAGCACCTTGCGGACGGTCTCCTGCAGTGCCCCGGCGCCGACTCGGCGAGCCGACCACGGCGAACCGGAGCAGGCCATGAACCAGCGCACCGCGTCCGCGCCGTGCTCGTCCATCAGCGGGATCGGCTCCAAGATGTTGCCCAGATGCTTGCTCATCTTGCGGCCGTCCTCGGCGAGGATGTGGCCCAAGCACAGCACATTGCGGTAGCTCGACTGGTCGAAGACCAGCGTGCCGACCGCCATCAGCGTGTAGAACCAGCCGCGGGTCTGATCGATGGCCTCGCAGATGAAATCGGCCGGGTAGTGCTGCTCGAACTTCTCCTTCGAACCCTCCACGTAGGGGTAACCCCATTGCGCGAATGGCATGGAGCCGGAATCGAACCAGGCGTCGATCACCTCGGGAACGCGGCGGTAGGTGCCCGCCTGGCCTGCGATGGTGAAGGTGATGTCATCGACGAACGGACGATGCGGATCAAGCTCACTCAGGTCCAGACCGGCCAGTTCACCCAACTCGGCGCGGGAGCCGACGCAGACCATCTTGGCTGGGTCCGCGTCGTTACGCCAGATCGGCAGCGGAGTGCCCCAGTAGCGGCTGCGGCTCAGCGCCCAGTCGATGTTGTTGTTCAGCCAGTCACCGTAGCGGCCGTGCTTGATGGTGTCGGGGTACCAGTTGGTTTCCTCGTTCTCGCGCAGCAACCGGTCCTTGATGCGGGTGGTGCGGATGTACCAGGACGGCTGGGCGTAATAGATCAGCGGGGTGCCGCAGCGCCAGCAGTGCGGATAGGAGTGCGTGTACGGCTGGAGCTTCCACAACAGGCCGCGAGCTTCGAGGTCGGCAACCAGTGCCTGGTCGGCGGTCTTGAAGAAGACGCCGCCCACCAGCGGGACGGTCGGCTCGAAGGTGCCGTCGGAGCGGATCGGGTTGAGCATCTCCAGGCCGTAGGCACGGCAGATCGCCATGTCGTCGGCGCCGAAGGCGGGCGCCTGATGCACCAGGCCGGTGCCGTCGGCGGTGGTGACATAGTCGGCGAGCACCACGAAGTTGGCCCGGTCCTTGAACGGCACCAGCTCGAAGGGACGCTGATAGTCCCAGTACTCCATCTCGGCCCCGGTGATCTGGTCGACGATCTGCCAGACCGGCTTGCCGTCATCATCGGTGATCGAGCCGAGCACGGTTTCGAACAGCGGCTCGGCGACCACCAGCTGGGAAGCGCCGTCGGTGGCACGCACGTAGCTGACCTCGGGATGCACCGCGACCGCGGTGTTGCTGACCAGCGTCCACGGGGTGGTCGTCCAGACCAGCAGGTCGGCGCCCTGCCAGGGACCGCTGGTCAGCGGGAAACGGACGTAGACCGAGGGGTCGGAGACGTCCTCGTATCCCTGCGAGACCTCGTGATCGCTCAGCGCGGTCTGGTCCTTCGGGCAGTAGGGGGCGACCCGGTAGTCCTCGGCCAGCAGGCCCTCGTCGAAGATCTTCTTGAGGGCCCACCACTCCGACTCGACGTAGTGCGGGTCCATCGTCCAGTAGGCGTCGTCGAGGTTGACCCAGTAACCCATCCGGTTGGTGAGCTCCGCGAACTCGCCGACATAGCGGGACACCGAAGTGCGGCACAGCTCATTGAACTTGGCTACGCCGAACGCCTCGATCTCGGACTTGTCGTCGATGCCGAGTTCTTGCTCGACGGCCAGCTCGACGGGCAGGCCGTGGCAGTCCCAGCCGGCCTTGCGGTCGACGCGTCGGCCCTGCATCGTCTTGAAGCGGGGAAAGACGTCCTTGAAGACGCGGGCCTCGATGTGGTGGGTGCCCGGGTGCCCGTTCGCGGTCGGCGGGCCTTCGAAGAAGGTCCACCGCTTGCCGTCCTTGGTAGCCTCCCAGCTGCGGCGGAACGTGTCGTTCCGCTTCCACAGCTCGAGGATCTGATGGTCCATCGATGGCAGATCGAGTTGCGCGGGCACGGCACGGTAGCCGTCAGCAGGCTGCTGCACCTCTTGGTCGCTCATGAAGAATTCCCTCGTCGAAAACCGATCAAGGGACGAACGCGCCGGTCGGGCGTCCGCGGTACCACCCCTGTTGGGATGCGAAGCATCCCCACTTCATTCGCGCCCTGCGGCCGGTTCTAGTGAGCCGGTCTCCCGGCCGTTCTTCCGGCAGCTCCGAGGTGATGGCCTCATCTGCGCCGTGCAGCAGCGGATTCCAGTGTAGGCGGCCACCCGGCCGTCGAAGAAACCGACTCCGCTGCCGAGACGCAGCCGAGCCGATATTGGGTCCACCTATATATCCCTACGCGCTACAGCGGTACCCAATCATGCCGAGAGGTTCGCAACGCTGCCCGAATCGCCGGCCGGTGCGACCGATCGCGCCCCGACGACGATCGCCTTGTGACTCGCCTCGCTCCCGGGCAACTACTGTTGAATCATGAGCCACGACGATGACTTCCAGGATGCGCCGCGGCAGCGGGCGGGCGATGCCGATCGCCAGCAGGCGATCGAAGCGCTGACCCGCGCCTGGCGCGAGGGGCGCATCACCCGCGACGAATTCCAGGAGCGCAGCCCACAGGCACTGGGCGCGGTCTACCTCGATGAGCTGGACGATCTGCTGTCCGACCTCGGCGGCCTGACCGCGTCCCCGGCGCCACAAGCGGTGGAGCCCGGCGTTGTCAGCTACCAGTCTCCGGTGCCCGCAGGTGATCTGATCATTCAGGACAGCTGGCAGTCCGAGCCCGACGAACCGGCGTTGCCGGCGGTCTACGCACCCGAGGGAACCAAGGGATCGGCGCTGTCGGTCGGGGTCATGAGCGGCGTCGACCGGGCAGGCGAGTGGACGGTCGCCCCCACCCATGTCTCGATCGCGGTGATGGGCGGCACCTCCATCGACCTGCGTGAGGCGATCTTCACCAGCGACACCACGATCGTTACCTGCTTCGCCATCATGGGGGGCACCGATGTCATCGTGCCGCCCGAGATGGACGTCGAGGTCAACGGAATCGGTTTCATGGGCGGTTTCGGCTGGGAGAAGCCGCGCTACGTCAAGGCCACCCGGCCGGCACCCGAAGGCAATCCCCGCGTGATCATCAACGGGCTCGGCTTCTGGGGTGCGGTGAACATCGTCCGGCTGGAGCGCGGCGAAGAATACGATGGTCAGTCGACGTAGCGGCGGCCACTGAACGCCCGCCCCAACGTCACCTCGTCGGCGTACTCGAGGTCGGCACCCACCGGCAGACCCGACGCCAGCCGGGTGATCCGGATGCCCGGGGTCTGGCCGAGCAGCCGGCTGAGATAGGTGGCGGTCGCTTCGCCCTCCAGGTTGGGGTTGGTCGCCAGGATCACCTCGGTGATCGCGGCGTCGCTGAGCCTGCGCACCAGTTCGGCGATGTGCAGGTCGCCCGGCCCGCGACCGGCGATCGGGCTGATCGAGCCGCCGAGCACGTGGTAGCGACCCCGGAACTCCCGGGTGCGTTCGATCGCCACCACATCCTTGCTCTCCTCCACCACACAGATGGACGAGGCGTCGCGCTTGGGGTCGCGGCAGATGCGGCAGACGTCCTGATCGGTGACGTTAAAACAGATCTCGCAGAAACGCACCTTCTGCTTGACCTCGATCAGCGCCTGGGCGAGGCGTTCAACGTCCTCGGCGGGCTGGTCGAGCAGCCAGAAGGCGATGCGCTGAGCACTCTTCGGGCCGATCCCGGGCAGGCGTCCCAGTTCATCGATCAGGTCTTGGACGGGACCGTCGTACAACTAACTCAAGCCTCTCAGAATCCGAGGCCGCCGAGATCGGGCATCAACGCCTGTGCCTGATTGGCGGCCTGGGTGCCGGCATCCCGCACCGCGGCGATGATCAGGTCACTGAGCGACTCGAGGTCGTCGAGGTCGACGGCACCCGGCTCGATCGTGAGACCGACCAGCTCGCCGGCACCGGTGACGACCGCTTGGACGAGATCGCCGCCCGCGCTGCCGGTGAAGACCGAGTTCGCCAGGTCCTCCTGGGCCTGCTGCAGTTGCGCCTGCATGGCCTGGGCCTGCTGCAACAGCGCGTTCATGTCCATTCCTTCGGGGAACATGGATGTCCTTTCGTTGCGGACTTAGGTTTCTTGCTCGTCGATGATCTGGGCGCCGAGCTGGCGCATCAGTAGCTCCGCGGCGTCCACGCCCGACTCATCGAGCACCACGTCCTCAGCTGTGACGATATCGCCCATATCGGCCTCGGGGGTCTCCGGTCGCCGGTTCTGGCCATCGTGCGGGCTGCTGCCGCGCTCCGGCGCTGCCTGCCGACGATCCTCGTCATGGACCGCCTGGTAGTGATGTGGCACCGGCTGCGGCTCATGGTCGGGTTCGTCGCCGGGTTGGGAGGGTGCCGCCTGCTGATGCTGACCGGCTGCCGAGGGGCCTCCGTCCACAGCCGCCGAGATACGAAGATCTGCGCCCAGGACCGCGATCAGGCACTC
>Ga0334883_1003905_pt1 | contig 15106 bp, 9 predicted proteins | sample GraSluR1_MG_6_FD_207230 | JGI IMG/M metagenome (GOLD analysis project Ga0334883, IMG submission 207230) | Sludge microbial communities from methane-producing bioreactor in Wageningen University, Netherlands - Granular Sludge_09_05-R1 | ecosystem: Engineered > Bioreactor > Anaerobic > Unclassified... | reverse complement strand
AAGTAAGCTCTCTTTCGGATGCAACTAAAATTTCATATGATAATGATGGGAAAGGTGACCATTCAGCGATAAAACTATTCGGAACTAATTGCAGATCAAAGTGGGGGCCCTGGCCTTTAGTTGATCATGCTGTTGATTATGGTCCCGATATTTACAACATGTCAATTCGAGAGTATTACGCCCCATTCAAAGTCAACGGTCCCCAACTGGTTTGCTCCGGCAGCACTGCAACATTCACCACTCCCGACTATGTTGATTGCACCTTTAACTGGACATACAACACCAACCTGTTAGATTATGTTTCCGGGCAAGGTACTAAAACATTTGTTGTTAAACCCAAATATTCATACAGCCAGGGACAGGCCTGGGTAAAATTGGAGTTAACGATTGATCTTGATGATGATGTTACTAGAGAAATTACAAAAAATGTTTGGGTAGGCATCCCAACCAATGATAATATTGAATTTGGGGTATTTCAACAACCTCCTCCAAACGATCAAGTGCCCATTTTACATGGAGCCGATATTGGAGTAGGGTCAAACACGGATGCAATGAGCCAGGGAGTTACAGGTTATATTTGGGATTTTATGTCGTGGTCTCCATATATTACAGGTTATCAAGAGTATATGGGTTATGACAATGGTTCGGCACTCATCTGCTTAACCACGAGCGCACCTTCGCAACAAATAGTTCGGGTTAGCGCCGTAAATGCATGCGGAAGCGATGATCTAATGGGAAAAGTAAAAATGTTTTATGCCGTTGACCCTTTTAAACTGCTTTTTTCACCGAACCCTACCACCGGCGAAACTACCCTCACCATTGAATCCGCTTCCAAACAAAAAACCTTCGACGAAACCGCCGAATGGGACCTGGAAGTTTATTCGGAAACGCACCTGTTGAAAACCAAACAAACCGGCCTGCGCGGGCAAATCGCCAAAATACAAACCGCCGGCTGGAAAGAGGGCGTTTACCTGGTGCGGGTAAACTATAACGACGAAGTTTTAACAGGCAAGTTGTTGGTTAAAAGGTAACAGTACTAACCCTGACGGGGCTTGAAGCCCCGTCAGAGTTAAAACCGGGAGCTTCTTATCAAATTGTTGATTTTTTAGTACATTTAAAACCGAAAATCAACTGTCAACAGGTGAATGAAAAAAGGTTTTGCCACCATAAAAGACATTGCCCGGGAGTTAAAAGTTTCTCCGTCAACGGTTTCAAGGGCGCTGAAAGATCATCCCGACATTAGCGGGGAGACCAAACGCGCTGTGAACGAACTGGCCGAAAAACTAAACTACCAACCCAACGCCGTTGCACTCAGCCTCAAACAACAACGCAGCAACACCATTGGCGTGATTATTCCAGAAATTGTGCATTACTTTTTTTCGTCGGTTATCAGCGGCATTGAAGATGTGGCTTACGAGGCCGGGTTTAACGTCATCATTTGCCAGTCGAACGAAATGGCCGACCGCGAAAAAGCCAACGTAAAAACCCTGCTGGCCAGCCAGGTTGACGGAATCCTGGTTTCGGTTTCAAAAGAGACCAAAGATTTCAGCCACCTGGAAAAAATCCGCAAAAACGAAGTCCCGTTGATTTTTTACGACCGTATTGTTCCCGGGTTCGTAGCCGACCAGGTGATTATCGACGATTTTGATGCAGCCTACCGCGCCACCCGTCACCTTGTTGATTCGGGCAGAAAACGCATTGCCCACTTTGCCGGGCCTCAAAACCTGCTCATTGGCCAGCAACGTAAGGAGGGCTACAAAAAAGCACTGGAAGATGCGAAAATCCATTTAGGCGAAACCCTGGTTTACGATGCCGATAATTTTGAAAAAGCCCGGTTGGCAGTGCTGAAAATCCTGGAATCAGGAATAGATATTGACGGCATTTTTGCAGTAAACGACCTCACCGCCATTGGCGCCATGCAAACCCTGCAAAAGCGAAGAATCAAAATTCCGGACGAAGTGGCCATTGTTGGCTTCTCCGACGGACGGTTTTCAGGAATTACCGACCCCACACTTACTTCGGTCGATCAGCACGGCTACGAAATGGGAACGGTTGCCACCCGCATGCTGCTGAAACGGATTCTGTCAAAAGAAGACTACCCCTGCGAAACCAAAGTGTTAAATGCCAATTTGATAGTAAGAGGTTCAAGCCAGATTTCTTAACCAGGACGCGCGTCCCGATAGCTATTAGGATTAGTCGCGCATTTTCGATTCAATGCGCGATTAAAAATCGCGCCTCCCAAATTTTTTTCCGCAAACGTTTGAAACAAGCCTTTCAGCCCAAAATGTTCCCATTTTCAGTAGTTTAGCGCAAAAATAAATTTGGAGTTTCCATATTTTATCACTTATATTTGTTCCGGCAAAACATCATACGTTACTTCACAAATACAGAGCAGGCAAACATCCGTTTGCTGCAATTTTTTCATTGCAGTCAGTTATAACATAAAATTGTTGTTATGAGTAAGAAACCTGCTCTAAGCTTTTGGCAAATCTGGAACATGAGTTTCGGTTTTCTGGGCATCCAGTTTGGATTTGCCCTGCAAAATGCCAATGTCAGCCGCATTTTTGAAACCCTGGGCGCCGAGGTGGAAAACATTCCCATATTGTGGATTGCCGCTCCGGTAACCGGTCTGGTGGTGCAGCCAATCATCGGGCACATGAGCGACAAAACCTGGAACCGGTTGGGGCGCCGTCGTCCCTACTTTCTCTTCGGGGCTATTTTTGCATCGATTGCGCTTATTATGATGCCCAATTCGCCTGCATTATGGGTGGCCGCCGGAATGCTCTGGGTGATGGATGCCTCTCTCAATGTGTCCATGGAGCCATTTCGCGCCTTTGTGGGCGACATGCTGCCCAACGAACAGCGCACCCGCGGTTTTGCCATGCAAAGTTTTTTCATCGGTACCGGCGCAGTTGTGGGCTCCATGCTGCCTTATGTAATGACCAACTGGCTGAATGTTCCCAACACAGCCCCGGAGGGTGTCATTCCACCTTCCGTGCGGTGGTCGTTCTACATTGGTGCACTGGCATTTTTTCTTGCCATACTATGGACCATTCTTTCCACCAAAGAATATCCGCCCGAAAAAATGCGGGAATACGAAAAAACCGAAAGGGAAACCAACAAAGTGGCCAGAGATTACAGGGAAGACCCGGTTCCCCGGCAAAAATTTACTTCGCTGGGCAGTATCTTTGGAATTACCGGACTGATTGTGGTTGTTTTAACCCGTTGGTTTGAACTGAAAAACGAACTCTACATTTTGGGCGGTCTGCTTATTGCCTTCTTTTTTCTGATGCTGCTGGTTTATGCCCTGAAATCGAAAAACCGGGAGAAAAATGCGCTGGTGGAAATTTTTTCCGACCTCATCCGAATGCCCGCCACCATGAAACAACTGGCTGTAGTTCAGTTTTTTTCGTGGATGGGTTTGTTTGCCTTGTGGATTTATACCACAGCCGGCGTTACCAGTCACATTTATTTAACCACCGACACAACTTCCCTGGAATACAACACCGGCGCCGACTGGGTGAATGTGTTATTTGCCGTTTACAACGGAGTGGCTGCCCTGGTGGCCTTTTCGCTGCCGGTGCTGGCCAAATACACCAGCCGCAGAATGACTCATGCAATATGCCTGACGTTTGGCGCTGTGGGAATGGCATCGGTTTACCTTATTGGAAATCCGAATATGCTCATTCTGCCCATGATTGGAATCGGTATTGCCTGGGCCAGTATTTTATCTATGCCATACGCCATTCTCACCGGCTCGCTGCCTTCGCATAAAATGGGCATTTACATGGGCATTTTCAACTTTTTTATTGTCATTCCGCAAATTCTGGCAGCTACCATTCTGGGGTTCCTGGTACAAACTGTTTTTGGAGGGAAGGCTATTCTGGCACTGGTTTTCGGTGGAGGATCGCTTTTGCTCGCAGCAGTTTCAGTGCTGTTTGTAAAAGATGTGGCAGCAGGTGAAAAATAACTGCATTTAAACCGTACAAGAAATGAAGAAATACATCATTCATAACGAATGGAAAATTATAGAAGAAGGGTTTCGCCCGGAATATAACCGCATTTCCGAAAGTATTTTCAGCATTGGAAACGGCCGAATGGGCCAGCGGGCCAGTTTCGAGGAAAAATACTCGGGCGATTCACTTCAGGGAGCCTACATTGCCGGCATTTATTATCCCGACAAAACCCGCGTGGGATGGTGGAAAAACGGTTATCCGGAATACTTTGCCAAAATTATAAACTCCACCAACTGGATTGGCATCAACATTTGGGTGAACGGGCAGGAACTGGATTTGGCCAAAGCAAAAATTCTTGGCTTCCGCCGGGAACTCCAGATGCAACACGGACTGCTTTCACGCAGTTTTGAAGCAGAGTTGCCCAACGGAAACCGGGTTACAGTAACTTCTCAGCGCTTTGTCAGTATCGACGATTCGGAACTGGGCGCCATCCGGTATTCGGTAAAAGCAATGAACTTTTCCGGTGAAATTACCGTTTCGCCTTACCTCGACGGCGATGTGAAAAACGAAGACGCCAACTACGATGAAAAATTCTGGGTTGAAATTCAAAAGGAAATCAGCAACAATCAGGGATACCTGACGCTGGAAACGTTGAAGACAAAATTTCAGACTACCACCGGAATGTGGTTTCAAATCCTGAAAAACAACCAGCCGGTTTCTGCTGAAATTTCCAACACTGAAAATGAAAAATACGTTGGAGCCACACAAATAATTAATATCGAAAAAGGCGACGAAATTTGTATTGAAAAACTGGCAGCAACAGTTTCGTCAATGAGCTACAAAAAATCCGGATTGCTGAAAAAAGCCAAAGCCGCTATTGCCCGGGCACAAAAAGCCGGATTCGATTCCCTGTTCGAAAATCACAAAAACAAATGGCTGGAAAAATGGGAAACCAGCGACATTAAAATTGAAGACGACATGGCTGCGCAGCAAGGCATCCGGTTCAATATTTTTCAGTTGAACCAAACCTACACCGGAGAAGACGAACGGCTGAACATCGGCCCCAAAGGATTTACCGGCGAAAAATACGGCGGCGTAACCTATTGGGACACTGAAGCTTACTGTCTTCCATTTTATCTAAGTACAGCACCGGTTGAAGTTTCGCGCAACTTGCTGACCTACCGCCACAAACACCTGCAAAAAGCCATAGAAAATGCGCGAAAACTGGGATTCAACGGCAATGCGGCTTTGTATCCTATGGTTACCATAAACGGCGAAGAGTGCCACAACGAATGGGAAATTACGTTTGAAGAAATTCACCGTAACGGCGCCATCGCCTACGCCATATACAATTACGTAAACTATACCGGCGACAAGGAATATCTGGCACCCTACGGTTTTGAAGTGTTGCTGGCCATCAGCCGGTTTTGGAGCCAGCGGGTTAACTGGTCGGATGAGAAGCAAAAGTTTGTGATGCTGGGCGTAACCGGCCCCAACGAATATGAAAACAACGTGAATAACAACTTCCACACCAATTATATGGCGGTGTGGACGCTGAAATACACGCTGGAAGTTATCGATTTTCTGAAAAAGGAATTCCCGTTTCTGTTCGATGAACTGCTGAAAAAATGGAAATTCAACGAGCTTTCGGAAACCGCCCGCTGGCAGGAAATCATTGATAAAATGTATTTCCCCTATGATGAGGAAAACCGGCTATTCATGCAAAACGACGGATTTAAAGACAAAGAGTTGATTCCGGTTTCGAAGCTTCCCAAAGAAAACCTGCCCATCAACCAGAAATGGTCGTGGGACCGCATTCTGCGTTCGTGCTACATTAAGCAGGCCGATACGCTGCAAAGTTTGTTCTGGTTCGAAAACGATTTTTCGGCAGAAGACTTAAAACGTCATTTCGATTTTTACGAGCCTCTGACTGTGCATGAATCGTCGCTTTCGCCGTGTGTGCACTCCATTCTGGCCGCCAAAATCGGTTACGAGGAAAAATCGTACAAAATGTACCTGCGTACGGCCCGGCTCGATTTGGACGACTACAACAACGACACCGATGACGGCCTGCACATTACCAGCATGGGCGGCACCTGGATGGCTTTTGTAATGGGCTTTGGAGGCGTTCGCGTGAAAAACGGACGGCTCACTTTCCATCCGTTCCTTCCAAAAAAATGGAAAAGCTGGTCGTTCCGGATTAATTTCAGGGGAGCGCATCTGGAAGTCTCTATGAAAAAAGGCCTTTTCACCGTTGTCAATCATTCGGAAACACCGGGGCAGGTGAAAGTGTGGGACAAGCAAGTCACAATAAACGGAAACAGTAAAAAAGAATTCGAACAATAATATCGTTTTAAATTATTTGACGTTGTCAGATCCGGCAGTTGCCGGACGCTGACAAGTCTGCAGAAATTAACCTGTCAACGTCTTTAGACTTGACGGCGTTAACTAAACAACATAAATTAAAAACTAAAAAATGAAAAGAATTTTTGTATCTGCATTCATCATCCTCATCACACTCAACGTTTTTTCAGCAACCATTGATTTGCAACGTGTTGAACCGATGTTCTGGTGGGCCGGCATGAAATCGCCCGACCTGCAACTGATGGTTTACGGCGAAAGCATCGCAACCACAGAAGTTTCACTGGAATATCCCGGCGTTACCTTGTATTCGGTTTCAAAAGTAGAAAATCCCAACTATCTGTTTATCGATTTAAAACTGGATAAAAATGTAAAACCGGGCAGTTTCGATATTCAGTTTAAAAAAGACGGCAAAAACGTTGAAAGTTATTCTTACGAGTTGAAAGCCCGTGAAACAGGCTCGGCTGAAAGAATGGGGTTTAACACATCGGATGTGATTTACCTGATTACACCCGACCGGTTTGTAAACGGAAACCCGGACAACGACTGGGTGGAAGGGATGAAAGAAAAACCCAACCGCAACGACCGCGACGGGCGGCATGGCGGCGATATACGCGGCATTATCAATTCGCTGGATTATTTGCAGGATTTGGGATTTACGGCCGTGTGGCTCAATCCGGTGCTGGAAAACAACATGACACAGGTTTCGTATCATGGCTATTCCACAACCGATTTTTACCGGGTTGACCCGCGCTACGGTTCCAACGAAGAGTACCTGGAACTGAACGAAAAACTAGACAAACGAGGCATGAAACTGATTATGGATATGATTTTCAACCATTGCGGTTCGGAACACTGGTGGATGGACGATTTGCCCATGCCCGACTGGATAAACCACTTTCCCGAATATAAAATTACATCGCACCGGCGCACGGTAAACCAGGATCCGCACGCTTCGGAAGCCGACCGCAGCGCTATGGCTGACGGCTGGTTTGTGCCCACCATGCCCGACCTGAACCAGAAAAACCCGTTTATGGCTACCTACCTCATTCAGAACAGCATCTGGTGGATTGAATATGCCGGACTGGAAGGCATCAGGCAGGATACCTGGCCATACCCCGATAAAGAGATGATGGCTGTTTGGACCGAAAAAGTACTGGAAGAATACCCCAAATTCAACATTGTGGGCGAAGAGTGGAGCCTGAACCCGGCCATTGTCTCCTACTGGCAAAAAGGGAAAAACAACATCGACGGATACCACTGTTCCCTGCCCAGCCTGATGGATTTTCCGTTGCAGGATGCCGTCAGCCGCGGACTTCGCCAAGAAGAAACCTGGGGCTCGGGACTTGTGACCATGTATGAGAGTCTGGCCAACGATTTTTTGTATGCCAACCCGTGGAACCTGGTGATTTTCCCCGACAACCACGACATGTCGCGTATGTATATGCAACTGGGCGAAGATGTTGACCTGCTGAAAATGGCGATGGCGTATTTTCTGACCATGCGCGGAATTCCGCAGTTTTATTACGGCACTGAAGTTTTGATGACACATCCCGGCGACCACCACGGAGACATTCGTGCAGAGTTTCCCGGCGGCTGGGCCGACCATAAAGTAAATGCCATTACCGGAGAAGGCCTGACTGCCGCGCAGAAAGATATGCTGCAATACCTTTCCACCATTCAAAACTGGCGCAAAAACAAGGAAGTAATCCACCACGGCAAACTGATGCACTTTGTGCCCGAAGACGGCATTTACACATACTTCCGCTACAATGAAAATGAAACGGTGATGGTTGTTCTGAATAAAAACAACGCAGAAAAAACGCTTGCGACCGAACGTTTTGGCGAAATTTTGAAAGGCTATTCTTCCGGCAGGGAGGTTATTTCCGGAACCACTATTTCAAACCTTTCGGAACTAAAAATCTCGAAAAAGGCGGCGATGATTATTGAATTGAGATAGAAAAGGCCAGGTATTTTCAATTAAATTAGAAAGAAAATTACAATTATAACCTTATCAAAGCTCTCTCTAATCTTTGAAGGAAATAGTTGTTTTTTGGGACAACACTTTCCATAACTTCATATATCTTAAATAGTGAAATCACAACACAATCCGGAATATCAAATTCATAAGGCAAGATTAAAAAATGCAATTTATTTAGGAATGAATGTTTTAAAGTTTTTTCAATAATGTCAAAAATATATTTTTGCTTTAAAATTTGTTGGTGTAAAGAAAATTCAGACTCATTCATAAACACCTTACATTCAAAAATATATAATGATTCATTAGATAAAATCAAGATATCCGGCTTCACCTGCTTTCCCATCTTCTTTTCGAAAGCAGATGAGGGAATTTCTATCTTATAATAAGACAAATCTCTTTCAATATAGACTTCAGATATAAGTTGAATGTTTTCATTGATAGAAGACTTTATAGATATAAGGTTATTCGACAATAACTCTTGTTCAAAGGCTGAAAGACCTGAAAAATTATTATATGCAAAAAGGTAAGGTAAAATTGTTGCTGAATAATATCTTTCCTCCCTCGTTAAATCATCAAAACGAATCATTTTATTTTTTCCCATCTGGCCGGACTTTCTTTAGCCTCAGAGACTTGTTTTATTAAATTGGTTTCTACAGAAAAACGTTTAATCGCTTTCCCTATCACTGCCCGCCAATTTCTTTCTGAGTAGGATTTTATTCTTTTGACATCTTCAGGAAACCTTCTTTCCAGTTCTGAAATAACTTTAAGTGTAGTGAAATATTTCGAAGGAATTGCATTTACGCACAATTCGATTGCCTGGTTGGAAATCTCTTCATGTAGTGCCATGATATATTAATTAATTGATTTTCATTAAATAAAGTTACAACTTTAATCTTATAAACGATATAATTTTGTGAAAAAAATACCATTTTACTTGATTATTGGAGAAGTAATATATTTTTCCTTACTTTAACTGATGTTCGAATAACACATTTTATCATGAACAAAATCAAATCTTGCTCTGCAGTAACTTTTTTTCTTTTAATTTTTTTCAATGCTTTGGGAATACACTCAGATTCTTCTGCAAAAAATTTGAATATCACAGAACTTTTACCTGCACTAAAAATACAAGGCAATGTATTAAAGCATCTAAATGTTTCTAATGAATTAGTTATCAGCTGCCCCCCGCCCATCGAGGTGCAATGTATTACCGATGTGCCTGAACCTTATGCTACGTACGAAGAATTTGAAGCAGCTGGCGGCTCAGCCAGCAATTTTGTCGAATTCTATTATGAGAGTGCTTTTTCAGACGGATCTGCCTGCCCGGAAACCATTGCCCGCACATATTCATTTACCGATGCAGACGGAGTTACCCTGACGTGTCAGCAGCAAATTATTGTGGACGATACCGAAGCCCCAACTTTTGCAAGGGATGGTGAAGAGATGACAATAAACTGCGATGAATCTGTGACAATAGCAACTTACAGCAATATAAATGCGTTTATTGAAGCCACCGGCGCGGACGACAACTGCGGAATCGATTACAGTTATTTCCCGTCGCCGAGGTTAAGAAGACTGGGAAGATGTCCTGAGGTTAGGGAATATACCTACGAAATCAGGGACCTTTGCGAAAATTATGCGTACTATACTCAACGAGTAATTCTCGAAGATATTCCGCCCCGGCTTACAACCCTTCCAGCCACCCGCAGGGGTTGTACACTACCTCCGCCATTTACACATGCCAACTTTACAGGGTTAATGCACGATTGTGGAGCAAGCATTACCATGACAGTAAGCAATCCGGTAGTTGTTGTTCCGGGTTGTCCGGGCGAAATCAGGAGAACATATACCTTTACCACGGAATGTGGAGAATCCATTCAATGGACGGAACGCTTCTTTGTTGAAGATACTGCTCCGCCTGCATTTGTGCAATTGACGGCTCCGGTAACCATAGAATGTGATGAACCTTTACCGGCGGCATACAGCAGCTACAGTGAATTTGCAGTGGCAGGAGGCAAGGCTGAAGATGACTGCGGACTGGATGAAAGCACTTTTGCCTGGGTTAAAGATTCCATAGTTCAGGAAAACTGCCCCCAAATCATTGTCCGCACGTATGAAATTTACGACTGGTGCAGTAACCGGGCCACCTTTACCGATACGCTTTCCATTATAAATACAATTCCGCCGGTGGTTGAGTTTGTACCCGAACTGTTTGCTCCGTGTGAACCGCCTGAGCCATATACCCTGTTTGAAGATTTTGAAGCCGACGGAGGTATTGTTACCGCAGCCTTTGGAGAAATTGTGTCCATAGAAATGACCCGCCAGGAACGGGGTGAAACAGATTGTCCCGAAATTATTACACGTTATTACACTGTAACTGATGAATGTGGAAATGAGGTCTCCTTTACCCAAATCTTAACGGTGAACGATACGATTCCTCCGGAATTTGTGTTGCCGCCCGACATTGCAGGCGACGACCATACCGTGGTTCCGCCGCCTTATGCTTCGTGGGAAGAAGTGGACAGCGAAGAGGGTGGAATTGCATCGGACAACTGCCGTATTGAAACTTTTGAAATGTTGCCGGAAACCGATGAAATTGTGGGTGAACAACTGGTAATTACCCGTATTTACCGGGTTACCGACCCCTGTGGCAACACCGCCACCGATACCATGAGAATAACACTGCCCATTTCTGAACCGGTAATGGTATGCCCGCCTGCTTCTGCCTACCCGGTTTTCGATTGCGTTTCCAAATTGCCCGCTCAGCTCACCCTCGACGAATTTTTTGAACTGGGCGGCTCCGTATTCAGCTATTGTGGTATCGATTCCGCTTCTTTCCAAATGATAGACGAGCGGCCGTTCGGCAACAACTGCGACGGAGCCAGAATCCGTACGTATGAAATCACCGATTTATGCGGAAGAACAGTCTATTGTGAACACACCATCCGGTTCAGGGACGATGTTCCGCCTGTCCTTACCTGTCCGCCGAATGTGGTGGTGGAAGTGGGAGAAGCTGTTCCTGGATTGCCGTTGGGTGCCGGATTAGCGGTTTGGGAAAGAAATGGAGGAACTGCAAGTGATAATTGTAATCTTCGAGAGAACTTATTGCGATTAGAATATGAAAATACAAATCCAGGTATTGCAGCCGATACACTGTTACGCACTTTCCGTATAGGTGACGCCTGTGGTAATTTTGGTTATTGTACGCAAACCATTATCATCAAAAAAGACATCGACTTTGATTTCGACTGTCCGCCGTTGCCGGTGGTTGAGGTGGAATGTTTGGACGACCTGCCCGAACCGTATGCTTCCTATAAAGCTTTTGAAGAAGCAGGTGGAAACGCCTACAGCGAATGTGTGGTCGATACAGCCACCTTTACGCATCTGTACGATTTGCCTGGCGGAGACGAAAACTGCATAACCGCGGTTACCAGATATTACCAGATATCTGATGAATGTGGGACGTCCATCCTATGCACTCAGGTGTTTGTAATAAACGACCAGACAGCGCCCGTGCTTTCGGGAATTCCGCAGGATACCACGGTGGCCTGCATCGGCGATGTGCCGCCTGTTCCGGAGGTTACTGCCACCGATAACTGTGGCGGGGAAGTAACCATAACGTTTAGCGAAAGCGTTACCGACTCGGTTTGTGTAAACGGCCTCACACTTATTCGTACCTGGACCGCCACCGACGGCTGTGAAAACAGCGCTTCGGAAGTTCAGAGAATACGGGTGGACGATCAGATGCCGCCGGAAATCAGCTGTCCCGAAACCTTGACATTCAGCGCCGGTATGGATGAACTGGAGAGCCTCACCAGGCTGTCTTATTCCGAAACTAAACAACCGGTTTCACCGGATGATTATGAGACCATTGGCATTTCCGTGTCCGACAACTGCGCCGTCGATTCCGTTACTTACCGCGACGAATTATCCGGTATCTGTCCGCAGGTAGTTTCCCGCACATTCACCGTTTACGACGTTTGCGGAAATTCAGATGATTGCATCCAGACCATCGAGCTGTTTACCACTTTCAGTCCGGAATTCGAGCCCATCGGGCCGGTTTGCCAGTTTGCCGAACCGCCTGCGCTGCCGGAAACCGACCTGAACGGAGTTCCCGGCACCTGGAGCCCGGCGGTTGTTTCCACCGGCGAAGCAGGTATCTTTGAATTCGTATTTACACCGGATGAAGCCTACGGATGTATAGAGGAATTTACGTTGACCATAGAAATCTTACAGTCCATTATACCCGTATTTAATTCAATTGACCCAATTTCTCAGTTCAATTCTCCACCGGTTCTGCCTATAAATGATTTGATGGGTGTTTCTGGCCAATGGAATCCAGATGTTATTCTTACAGACTCAATAGGCTTGTTTGAATATGTCTTTTCTCCTTTCCCTGAATATGAGTGCGCTGAAACATTTATAATGGTTATTGAAATTACTTCACCTGAACCTCCGGAAATCAGTTGCCCTCCCGCCATGGAGGTTGAATGTTTTAACAATCCTTTTTCTTCTTTGTCAGAGTTTTTCAATGCAGGAGGAACTTACAGCTCCTATTGGGAAGCAGACTCTCTGGTATTAATTTCAGAAACAGTGAGTGAAGAAATATGTCCAGGCTTAATTACAAGAGATTATCAGATAATGAATACAAACGGAGATTTTTCAAATACCTGCACTCATCAGATTACAGTGAATGACCAGACCAATCCCAGGATTTTATGTCCTCCTGATATAACTGTTGATAAAAATCAAAATATTCCACCCCGCTTAACTATGGATGAATTTTTTGCTGCAGGTGGAGTTATTGCAGACAACTGCAAAATAGATACTTCATCTTTTGGTTTGATGTCGGAATTTCTAGATACCCTTTTAAATCCAGATGTTCTAAAACGCACTTATTATATTGCTGATGAATGTTTGAATTACAATATTTGTCTGCATCAAATAACAATTGAAAATGCAACACTTGTGGGTTTGATTGAAGATCCTGATATTTGGATGAATGTTTTTCCAAATCCCAATTATGGTCAATTCAATTTGCAATATAAATGGAACAGAGAAACCGAAGCTTCAGTTGAAATAATAAACGCATCCGGAAAAAATATTTTGAAAAAGAAATTACCGGCATCAAACAGCATGCTTACTGACGAAATTAACTTAAGCAAAGTTGCAACAGGTATTTACTACATTAACCTTTCAGATGGCAAAAATAAGCTGTCAAAAGCAATTATTATTAACTAAAAATACCTTTATAGTTTAAAATGATTGAAGGAGGATTTTATTGAGGTCGTGATATCCTGAACGAAAGAATTGTTAAAACAGATTGTTACACTTCTGCTGCATCCAGACAAAAACAAATAGGGTCAACGACTTGCCTGACTCCTTTGTTTTTCAATTTGTGGGTTGTACTGGATTCGAACCAGTGACCCCTACCCTGTCAAGGTAATGCTCTAAACCAACTGAGCTAACAACCCCTATGGCGGCAAAATTAGCACAAAAATTTCAGAAGACTGACAGGTTGAAACAGAATTTAGAAATTCTTTAGAAAAACCACCCGCCGAAAACTACGGTATTGTTCAATCACATTTTACCCACTATTTATTTATAATAAATCTATATTTGTTTATCATTTTAAATTTCAACGCAATGTTGTAATTTGCATGAACGATAGAAAAAATATTTTTAACAAAATAAAAGGGATATAAAAATGGAACAAAGAATAACCTTTTTTACACTGGGTGTAAATGATTTAAAAACTTCCATAGATTTCTATGAGAATAAATTTGACTGGAAACGTTCTGAATTGAGCAATGAGAATTTAATATTGTATACATTAAACGGGATTCATATTGCTCTGTACTCAAGAGAAGAATTAGCCAAAGATGCAACTGTTGATTCAACTGGTGACGGGTTCAAAGGTTTTACTATTTCACATAATGTTTGGAGTGAAAAAGAAGTTGATGATTTAATAGAATCATTAAGAAACAAAGGAGTTAAAATAGTGAAAGAACCCCAGAAAGTCTTTTGGGGTGGGTACAGCAGCTACATTGCAGACCCTGACGGAAATCTTTGGGAAATAGCATATAACCCGTATCTTAAAAAAGATTGAAAAATTCAAAATCTTTATATTTTAAAACTTGAATGAAAAACAGATTTATTTTTTTTACGCTTTTTTTTATTACATATTCAACAATATTTGCTAATGTTCCTTATGAAAAATTCTTCATTAATAATGATTTACCCAGGGAATTTTTAAAAAGAACAATTGGAATTCTAACTATTAATTCGGGTGTAAAAAGAAATATAACAGTTGATATTTATAACGATGACTTTTTGAAAACCAATATATTAAATTTAAGAGACAATAGTCAACCTATTAGTAATTTTGGTTACCATCCGCCCGAAGATACTTTGGTTTCAAATTTCAGGTATTTGGTAATTGATGAAAATGAAAGATTTTTAAAAATTGTTTATGACCACAACAATAAAAAATATGCCTGGGTTCTCAAAAAGCAACTAAATGAGCGTTTTTATCTCAAAACGAAATATATAAATGATTTAAAAACCAATTTTGGAGAGTTCCTTTCGTTGTTCGGTTTAACAACAAAAAACTTCAGAAAAATATATAATCAACCGACTGATGATTCGAATTTTGAAATTATATTTAAAAAGGACTTTTCAAACACGCTTATTAAGGGCATCTCTAAAAACCAATTGTTAATATAAACACTTGATTGTTAATATTTTAATTGATGAAATAGCTTATAAATTGCTTAACTTAGCAGTATTAAAATAAGCAACCATGAAA
>Ga0334883_1003903_pt1 | contig 15110 bp, 12 predicted proteins | sample GraSluR1_MG_6_FD_207230 | JGI IMG/M metagenome (GOLD analysis project Ga0334883, IMG submission 207230) | Sludge microbial communities from methane-producing bioreactor in Wageningen University, Netherlands - Granular Sludge_09_05-R1 | ecosystem: Engineered > Bioreactor > Anaerobic >... | reverse complement strand
TCCTCCAGCAGGATCGCGGCCTCGAAGACATCCGCCGCTGAAAGCGCAAAAGTCACATCAATCTCCCCTTTCGTCTCCGGTTCTCTCTCCGGCGGACCGCCGGTATTTAAGACGCTTGCACACTTTCACTCCACTCTTTACAGGCATTATGGTACTTTAATTCCTGAATATGTCAAGATGCCTCCATCTTGATCGGAAACGGTGGAACACCCGTTCCTGCTTTTATTATACAGCGAGCGCGCCGTTCCCCAAGGACGCGGCGCGCTCGCTTCCGAAACAGCCTCTCCGTCAGGCGCCGACGAAGATGGTTTTTTTGGTCGGTTTCGGCGCTTTGATCACCATGAATCGCAGCAGTTCATCGCCGGTGTTGTACCAGCAGTGCAGAATATCCTTGGGGCTTTCGACGAGCGTGTACTTTCCCACTTCCTGCTTCTCGTCGCCGATCTCGACCGTGCCCTTCCCGTCGAGGACGAAAAACGCGACGTCCACCGGCGTGATGTGCCGCTTCAGCGACTCCCCCGGTTGCAGCGCGATGATCGAAATCGCCGCGTCCTCGGTCTCGTACATGCCCCGCGCGTCCACCCTGTGCGCGGTCTCCGCTATCTTCTGCTCCTCATATTTTCTCGTGATAATCATACTCTTCTTCCTCCTTCACTCTGCAATTTCTCCTGCCGTCGACCGGCCCTCGCCGGCCTCTTCCACCGTCTTTCCGTCGCGGATCCTGTAGATCCTGCGGAAGGTCGGAATAATTTTCTCGTCGTGCGTCACCACAATGATCGCCGTCTCGTACTGGTGCGCCATCGAGTGCAGAATCCTGACCACGGAGAGGGCGCGCTCGCTGTCCAGAGGGGCGGTGGGCTCGTCGGCCAGGATGACCGGCGGATGATTCGCCAGCGCCCTGGCGATCGAGACGCGCTGCTGCTCTCCTCCGGAAAGTTGCGACGGCATGGCCGCCGCCCGGTGCGCGACGTCGAGCGCCTCCAGCAGCTCCATAGCCCGCTCCCGCGATTCGTCGTCGGGATGGCCGGCGAGCATCGGGAGCAGCGCGACGTTGTCCAGCGCATTGAGGAACGGAATGAGGTAGGGCGCCTGAAAGATGAACCCTATACTGTCGCGCCGCAGCATACGAAGGTCGGAGATCTTCCATCCGTCGTCGTAGATCGTCGTGCCGCCGAGCGTCATTTTTCCTCCCGTTGGTTCGATCACGGCGCCGAGGCACTTGAGCAGCGTACTCTTCCCCGATCCCGAAGGCCCGATGAGCCCGACGACCTCTCCGGGAGCCACTTCCATATCCACTCCCTTGAGCGCGTCCACAGCCGTCTCCCCCGATCCGTACCGTTTCCGAAGCGCTTGGATGCGTATCCCGCTCACAGGGGCCGCCTCCTACCCTATCGCTTCCGCAGGGTCCACCCCGACGGCGACCCGTATCGCGAGAAGACTTGCGAAGACGCACATCACGATCACGGCGGCGAAGCCCGTCGCCGCGTCGCGGACCTCCAGCAGCACATATTTCGGGAATTTCGGCGCCCAGAAGGTTGCCGAGACCTTGCCGATCATGAAGCCGAGGACGCCGAGGGCGATAGCCTGCTGCATGATCATGCCGACAATCGTCCGGTTCTTCGTGCCGATGAGCTTGAGCACCGCGATTTCCCTGATCTTCCCCAGGGTCAGCGTGTAGATGATGAAGGCGACGATGGCGGCGCTCACGACGGCGAGGATTACAAGCAGCATGGCGATCTGCTTCGACGACGTGGCGATCAGCTTCCCCAGCAGAATTTCCTCCATTTGCGCCCTGGTGTAGACTTCGAGGCGCATCCACCGCCGTATGTGTTCCGCCGTTTTCTCGGGATCGGCGCCCGGAAGGAGACGCACCAGGACGGCGTTGACATACGGGTTGACGCTCTGCGACGCGATGACGCCGTCGAGCATTCCGGGAACCCCGGGCCGGTTGAGCGACGGATTCGCCGCCGTCCGCCGCCGCTGCTGCAGAAGAGCGTCGTTGTCCTTGAGAAACTGCGCCTCCTGCGCGTCCTTCAGCGGGATGAAGACCATCGGATCGCCGCCGGACGAGACCATCCGCCGGGTGAGCCCGACAACGGTGTAGCTGTTCCTGCGGATGCGGATCGTATCCCCGAGGCGGAAGCCCGTCGCCTCATCGGCCACGGCCTCGTAGTGACTGCGGGCGAGATGCCTCCCCGCCGTCAGATACCCCGGCTGCCCCGGAGCGCCGGGTTCCCCCGGCTCGACCCCCGCGACCATCACCCGGGTATCCTCGCCTCCGCGCCGTACCTGCGTGGTGAGGTAGGTGACATTCGCTGCGCGCTCCACGCCCGGCATCCCGAAGACGCTCCTCCGGACGTCGTCGTAGATGCTCGACGACTCGGCATAGGGGCCGAGCGTCTCCCGCTGCACCACCCACAGGTCGGCGCCGCTGTTGTCGAGCAGCACCTTCGCGTCGTCCACCATGCCGCGGTACACACCGCCCATGGTGAGCGTCACGCCGATGAGCAGCCCCAGTCCGACGCTTGTGAGGACGAACTTCCCCCATCCGTGGAGAATATCCCGCCCGGCCAGGCTGATCATGCGCCGCCTCCCAGCCGCTCCACGATCTTCACTCTGCTTCGCGGAGTCAGCGCCTTCACGCTGTAGACCACGATGGACTCTCCCGCGTCGAGGCCTTCAAGAATTCGTACCCTTCCGTCGAGATCGCGCCGCCCTGTAACCACAGGACGAAACGCGATGGCCCCGTTCTTCATCACCCAGACGCCGAGACGGCCGTCGAAACGCCGGAGCGCCGCGTCGGGAACCACCGGACCCTCCGGGAGCGCGGGAAGACGAACCGTCACCTCGGCCAGCTCTCCGAGAGGGGGCAGCGTTCCGGGAGTGTGCTCGAAAACAACCTTCGCCACCAGTTCCTCGGTGATAGGGTCCGCAATCGGCTCGACGCGAAGGATATGCCCGGCAAAAATCTCGTCTGCGCGGGAACGGAGGACGATCTCCGCGGGAAGTCCTTTCCGCAGCCCCGAGGCCATCGACTGGTCGAACCGGACGGAGATCCTGAGTCCCTCGGTTTCTACTATCTGGAACACGGTCTGGCCCGCGACAACCGTACTCCCCGGTTCGGCCTCGCGTGTCGCCAGAAGACCTTTTACAGGCGACACAAGTTTCAAGTCCTCCTTGCGGGCGAGCAGCCCCTTCAGCTCGGCTCCGGCACGCGCCTGCTCCGCTCGGGCAGCCTCCGCATCGGCGCGCGCAGAGGTCCATGCGGCGGCGCTCGTCAGCCGCTCCTGTCTTTTAGCCTCGGCGGCCTCCACGCTCACCGCCTTCGTCTTCAGCAGATTTTCGTAACGCACGGCCTGCGTCTCGGCGTACTCTTTCCTCGCTTTCATCTCGACCACCCGGGAATCAGCCGCAGCGACGAGCGCCTCCAGTCGCCGTATCGCCGCCCGCTGCCCTTCGATCCGGTCGTTCAGGTCCACCGGGTCAAGCTCCCCTAAGATCTGGCCGGTTGCAACGCCTTCTCCGACCTGCGCATCGAGCCGGAGAAGCCTCCCCGCGGATGTCGCGCCCAATCTGTACACCGCACGGGACTCCACGACGCCGATACCGTAGAGCGCCGGGGAGACCGACTCGCTTTCGACCTCGGCCACCGTCACGGGAACGGGAGCCAGCGGTCCGGAGTTCGTCAGCGTGAAGACGAACAGCCCCGCCAGAACCAGCAACGATGCGGCGAGCAGCAAACTGCGGCCTCTCATCGATCCTCTCCTTCTCATGAGCGTCCGACCTCCTCGATCCCTCTCCTGAAGATGGCGAACGCGTCGGGAGCTCGGCGCAGCATCGTCTGCGAGTCGCCCGCGAGAAGCGACTGGATCACAAGCCCCTGGACGACGCCGATGAGCAGATGCGCAGCCTCATCGGAAGAGACGTCGCGCCGTATCTCCCCGCGCTCCTTTCCCTCATCAACAAGCAGGCGAAGGCGTTCCGCGTACCGTCTCATCAGCGTCTTGGCGATATTGCGGGGAGCGCTCTCCCCTGTGCGCTGCAGCTCGCCGAAGAGCAGCCTCGGAGCTCCCGGATGCTCCGCGACAAAGCGGACATTCGCGGTGAAAGCGGCCTCAAGAGCGGCAAGAGGCGTGGACGCTTCCTTGACAGAGCGTTCCACAAGCGAGAGAAGGCGCTCCGCGACCCACTCCATCACCGCGCTCCAGACGGCGTCCTTGCTCGGGAAGTGGCGGAAGAGCGCCCCCTGGGTCAGACGCATTCTCTCGGCGATGGAGGCCGTGGTAATCTCCGAAGGGTTCCCTTCGGCCGCCAGTTCAAGCACCGTCTCGACGATGACCGCGCGCCGCTCCTCCGCAGGAAGATGTTTTCCGTTGCCCGCCATGCCGATCCCTCCTCCGTCTTAAAGATAGTAATTGATTACTATTTTATGTGCGAACATTCATTCTGTCAAGACTCCGATACGTTTCTCCCGCTCCATGTACTCCGAAATAGAAAAAATGCAGGATAAAGCAAGGACAAAGCTTGCTAGGAAAAGGTTTTCCGTGTATTCTTTTGCATAGGGGAAAGAACATGATATAACTCTCTCCGCAGAATACAAAGCTCATTACAATTTCTTTTTCTTGACTCTCAAAGTACACTAAGTTCCATTCCCGGCCCGGGAAAGGCTTTCCCCGAAGTATGTTCGATGCTGTCGGATTTTTCCGTCGCGTCAAAAATTCTCGAGGGGGTATTGCGTGTGTCGAAAAGCATCGTGGCAAAGCTCGGGTTGTTGGTGGCGGCGAGCATGATCCTTCTGGCCGCTTCGCTCGCCTTCCTGGCGCAACGAGGAGTGGACCAGATGTCGCGTTCGGTCGAACAGGTAGCGGAGCGGATGCTCAACGAGGACATCAAGAACAAGAACGCGAACGACGAACGAAGCGCCGAGGCATACGGAAAGGCCATGTCCGGCTATCTTGCCTCCATTTCGGCCACGGCCCTCTGGGACTTCGACGAGGAATCGCTCCGGAACTACGCGAAGGACATGCTCAACGTACCGAACGTCGCCTACGCGGTGATCTTCGCCGCGGACGGCGCGTCCATGGCGGGTGAAAAGAAAGAGGCGGCGCACGTCAAGGCGTTCACCGCCGACATTCTTCGTGAAGGAAAGACGATAGGTTCGGTGGAGATCGGACTCGACACAACCTACCTTGCGGAACTCACGAAGGCCAGCGAACAGACCAGAGACCAGCTCATCGCCTCCTTCTCCAACGAAGCCGCCGAAGCGGAAGGGAGCATTATCCGCCGCATCCTTCTCTTCTCGCTCGGCATCGTTTCCCTCGTGCTCATTCTCAACGTCCTCGGTCTGCTTCGCGTCGTCGCCCCTCTGCGGCGCATGACCGACGTGGTCCGCGACCTCGGAGAGGGCGAGGGCGACCTTACCGTTTCCATCGCCGTCAAAACAAAGGATGAGGTGGGACGGCTCGGCATGTCCATGAACCAGTTCATCGAGAAGCTGGCCCGCCTGGTGATCGACGTGATCGGCATCGCCCGGAGGGTAGGCGGCGAAACGCGAATGCTCACCGATCTCTCGGAAAAATCGATGGACTCCATCGAGCTGGTGAACGGCGCGGTGGAGCAGATCGTCTCCCTCTCCGAGTCGAACGCGGCCGCTGTAGAGGAAACGAACGCGGGCGTCACCGAAATGTCCACGACGGCGATCGCGGTGGCCAAGGCCGCGGGGCAGTGCGTGGAATCCTCGGCAAAGACGTTCGCCTTCACGAAGGACGTGGCGCGCAGAATGGAGGAAGTGGTGATCGACATCGACGCGGTGAGCCTCCGCTCGCAGGAGAACAGGACGAAGATGTCCGCGCTTGCCGAGGCGGTGGATTCCATCGCGGGGTTCGTCGGCGCAATCACCGGCTTCGCCGATCAGACAAACCTGCTGGCCCTCAACGCGGCAATCGAGGCGGCGCGCGCGGGAGAAGCGGGACGCGGTTTCGCGGTAGTCGCCGACGAGGTCAGGAAGCTCGCGGAAGAGTCCAACCGAGCCGCAAGAGAGATCTCCAATCTGATGACGTCGCTTTCGGGGTATGCGAGCGAATCCATCAAGGCCACGGAGGAGGAAGAACAGACGCTCCGCATGGTGGTGGAAAAGACGGGGGCGCTGCAGAAGACGCTCGAATCCAGCATGAACGAACTGGGCTCCATGGACGCCGAGCTGAACAAGGTCTCCGATCTTGCCCGCACCCAGTCGCTTTCGAACATAGAGATGGCCGAGGCGGTCAACAGTATCGCGAAAGGCACGTCGGACATCGTGGAGCGATTGGAGGGAATCCGGAACTCCACCAGAGAGGCTCGCGAGGCGTTCGAATCCGTCACCGAGCAGGCGGGCGCCCTGCTCGAAGGTATGGAGGAGATGGAACGGCAACTCGGCCAGTTCAAGGTGTAAGAAGACACCGCATGATCACTCCGAAAAAGACTTCCGGGGGAGAGAGGCGTCGTAGACGCCCTCTCCCCGAATTTTTTCCCTTCGTTCCTTCTTCTGTTCTCGTGCGCTTTCCCCCGAAACAAACAGAAAAAAGAAACATTATTTCTCTACTTGACGAAAATCAAACTCAGGTTTAAAATCCCTCCATTGTTAAATTTTGTTTTGGAGGGATGTTTTATGTCAACAAAAGTTCAATGCGTTGTCTGCGAAGGAGACGTCGTGCTGCCCGCCGAGGTCATGGAGGGCGAGTTGCTTACCTGCCCCGACTGCGGGACCGAGCTCGAAGTGGTTTCTCTGAATCCCCTCACGATCGCCGAGGCCCCCGAGGTCCAGGAGGACTGGGGAGAGTAGATGGCACACTTCTTCATCTTCTACACCCGCCTCCGCACGGAGGAAAAGCTGCTGTTCAAAGCCGCCGAGGAGCGGGGGATTCCCTTTTCGGCGGTGAACGTGAGCGACGGAATGTGGCCGGATATTCCCGGCGCTTCCGGCGACGTGGCGCTCTGCCGGTGCGTGAGCCAGACGCAGAACTCGGCGCTCGCGGTGCTGCTGGAGTCGCGCGGCGTGCTCACGGTGAACTCCTCCGAAGTAATGGCCCTCTGCGCCGACAAGATCGTCACCGCCGCCAAGCTCGACGCCGCCGGAATTCCGCAGCCGGAGTACGCGGTGGCCTTCTCTCCGGAGGGGGCGATCAAGGGGGCGAAGCGTCTCGGCTACCCGCTGGTGATCAAACCTGCGACCGGAAGCTGGGGGCGTCTTCTGGCGAAGATCAACGACCGGGACGCGCTGGAGGCCGTCGCGGAGCACAAGGCGCACATGGGGGCGGCGCACTCCGTCCTCTTCATGCAGCAGTACGTCGAGAAGAAAGGCTTCGACCTCCGGGCGACGCTGCTTGGCGGCGAGCCGATCACGGTGATCAAGCGGTGCAGCGAGCACTGGATCACGAACACCGCGCGCGGCGCGACACCGGAGAAGTACCCTCTCTCGCCCGAGATCAAGGCGCTTCTGGGCAGGGTGCAGGACGCCATCGGCGGCGAGGTCCTCGCGGTCGACCTTTTCGAAACGCCGGAAGGCGGCTGGATGGTGAATGAAGTGAACGGACAGCCCGAGTTCCGCAGCTCGGACGGCGAACTCACGGGCGTCGATATCGCGGGGCGGCTCATGGAGCACGTCTGGTCCCTCGCGGCGCGGAATTGATTCGGAAGGGATGAAGACGATGTTTCGAGCGGTTGTCTGGGGAGCAAGCGGCATGGCGGGAGGCGAAGTCCTCCGGATTTTGGCGGCGCATCCGTCCATCGAGGCGGTCTGCGCGGTGTCGAGAGGCAAGCGGGGGCAGCCGGTCTGGCATACGCACCCTCATCTGCGGGCGTCGTTTCCCGAGCTGGCGTTCAGCGCGCCGGAAGAGGCTCTGAAGCACGAGGCGGACGTCGCCTTCCTGGCGCTCCCCCACGGCACGTCCCAGCCCCTTATAAAGGAATATCTCGACCGCGGGGGCAAGGTGGCAGACCTTTCCGGGGACGTCCGCCTGAAGAGCGCGGCGGACTACGAGAAGTGGTACGGCGCGGCCCCCCGTCATCCGGAGCTTCTGGAGCGCGCTGTCTACGGGCTTCCGGAGCTGCACCGCACGGAGCTGCAAGGAGCGTCCCTCGCGAGCGGCGTGGGGTGCAACGCCTCCTGCTCCATCCTCGGCCTCTACCCCCTCGCCCGAGCGGGAATCCTCGGGGACGTGCGCATCGAGGTCCGCGTGGGCTCCTCCGAGGCGGGCGCGACGCCGACGCTCGGCAGCCACCACCCCTACCGCAGCCGGACGCTCCGCGTCTACGAGCCGTTCCGTCACCGCCATCTCGCGGAGATTCTCCAGGAGCTGGATCTCTCCGAGGAGCGCGTCACTATGACGATGACGGCGGTCGAGATGATCCGCGGCGTCCAGATGATCGCCCAGATTTCGCTCTCCCGACCTGTGAAGGAAGCGGAGCTGTGGAAGCTGTACCGGGGAGCCTATGCGGACGAGCCGTTCGTCTCGCTCTGCCCGGCGCGCCCCTCGCACCTGCGCCTTCCGGACCCCAAGCTGGTCACGGGAAGCAACCGCGTCCTCACCGGCTTTTCGCTGCACGAGGACGGCACGCGGCTCGTTGTGGTCTGCGCGCTGGACAATCTGATGAAGGGCGCCGCCGGAAGCGCGGTCCAGTCGGCGAACCTTCTGCTCGGCCTGCCCGAAACCGAAGGGCTTGGTATGCTCCCAGTCTACCCGGCGTAGCGCACCATTCCATAGAAAGGAGCTTCTGCCATGAACACTCTGCATTCGGCACAAACTTTCCGGGGCGTGGTCAAAATAGGCGGCGCGCGCGGGAATACATTTCTTCCTCTTCTGGAGGAGCTGGCGGCGCGCGTCAAGCGCGGAGAGCAGTGGGCGCTCGTCCACGGCGCAAGCTCCATGATGGAGGACCTCTCCCGCGCGGTCGGGACGGAACCTCTCTACGTCACCAGCCCCGGCGGCTTCCGCAGCCGTTTCGTCGGCGAGAAGGAGCTGGCCATTTTCGAGGCGGCATGCTGCCGCTTCTCGGTCGACCTCGTGAGCGCGCTCGGCCGTCTCGGCGTCCGCGCCGTCCCGCTCTACCCATCGTCGGCGAAGGGCGCGTCCGCCAAACGGAAGGACTCTCTCCGGAGCGTCGAGAACGGTAAGGTCAGGATGCTTCGCGGGAATTACAGCGGCTCCATTACGTCGTTCGACCCGTCGGACGTCTTCGCCGTGTGGGAATCGGGCGGGCTTCCCCTCCTCCCCCCGCTGGCTTCGGACGAGACCGCAGCGGGATCGAACCTCAACGTGGACGGCGACCGTATGGCCGCTGCGACGGCGGCGGCGGTGAACGCGGACGTTCTCGCCATCCTCAGCAACGTTCCGGGGCTGCTCCGCGATCCGTCGGACCCGTCTTCGAAGGTGGAAAGCGGTACGCTCTCCGAGTGGGAGACGATCGAACTCTTCGCGCAGGGGAACATGAAGCGGAAGCTGCTGGCCGCGAAGGAAGCCCTCGAAGGGGGCGCGGAAACGGTGCTCATCGCGGACAGCCGAAGCGCGCAGCCGATCGAAGCCGGTCTTTCCGGAGGAGGTACCCTGCTGTGTCGGGGATCTATGGCAGCCGCGGGATAAGCATCGCGTCCGGAAAGGGCGCGACCGTCGGGGACAGCGAAGGACGGGAGTATCTCGACTTCTACTGCGGCAGCGGCGCGGCGCTCTTCGGCCACGCGCACCCTGCGCTGAAACAGGCGCTCGTCGAGGCGGCGGAACTGCCGTGGACCATCGGCCCCGGCATGGGGTCGGAGGTCCGCGACCGGTTCAAGGCGCGCCTGAACGGTTTCCTTCCGGGCCGCTCCGTCTTCTACTGCAACAGCGGCACGGAGGCGATAGAGGCCGCGCTAAAACTCGCCACGTCGCTCCGTCCGGAAAAAAAGAAGCTCCTCGCCCTGCGGCGCGCCTTCCACGGACGAACGATCGGGTCGCTCTCGCTCACTTTCAACCCGCAGTACCGGAAGGAGTGGGCGCATCTTCTGCCGCCCGTCCAGCACGTGAAGCCCGAGGAGTTGCCCGGCACGGTGGACGGAGACACCGCAGCCGTCTTCGTCGAGCCGGTGCAGGGCGAAGGCGGCGTCCACCCTCTGGCCCCGTCGCTCGGGGAGGCGATCACGGAGGCGTGCCGCACAGCGGGCGCGCTCCTGGTGAGCGACGAGATACAGAGCGGCTGGGGACGCTGCGGCGCGTTCTCCGCCAGTTCGCTCGCCGGACTGGAACCGGATATTCTCTGCTTCGCGAAGGGAGTCGCGGGAGGGATGCCGATCGGACTCACGCTCTGGAAGAAAGAACTGGGCGACTTCTCCGCCTCCGGACACGGCTCCACGTACGGCGGCAACCCGCTCTCCCTCGCCGTGGCGAACGCCTCGCTGAAGCTGCTTGAGGACGAAGGCTACCCTGAGAAAGCGAAAAACAACGGAGAGTTCTTCAGAAAACTGCTCTCCGGGATCGACTCGCCGTCGATTTCGGAAATCCGGGGCATGGGGCTGCTGAACGGCGTCGAGCTGACCGTCAAGGCCGTTCCCGTGGTGAAGCGAATGCAGGAGATGGGCGTGCTAGCGCTCCCCGCCGGGCCGTCGGTCGTCCGGTTTCTTCCCCCCTTCCCCGCCGTCGAAGAAGACTTCCGCAAGGCCGCGTCGGTCTTCGCCGAAGCGCTGAAGGAGGAAGGGCGGTGAACGTCGCCGTCGAACTGCTGTCGAACATCGTCGCCATCCCAAGCCTGAGCGGACGGGAAGAGCACGCGTGCGCGTTTCTTGCCGACGCGCTTCCTGCAGCGGGATGGGAGCGCGTGGAGATCGACGGCGCGGGAAGCGTCGTCGCCTCGCGCGGCTCCGGAAGCCGCGAACTCGTCCTCATGGGGCATATCGATACCGTGCCCGGCGGCCCGTCTCACTCGCTCGACGGGGACATTCTGCGCGGCAGAGGGAGCGTCGACGCGAAAGGTCCGCTCTGCGCCTTTGCCGTCGCAGGCGGACGCGCGCTGCTCGCTCCCGACTGGAAGATCACGCTCGTCGCCGCCACCGGCGAGGAGGCGGACTCCAGGGGCGCGCTCCACCGCATCCCGAAACACTCCCCCGCCGCCTGCATCATCGGCGAGCCCTCCGGCGCGGACGGCGTCACCATCGGATACAGGGGAAGCCTCCGCATCGCCCTCTCGGCCGAGGACGGAGGCGCGCACCGGAGCGGCGACGCGGGCCCCATCACCGCGGTCGTACGAGCCGCGGCGGACATCCTCTCCTTCGTGGAGGCCGTCGACTCTCCGGAATTGCCGGTCATTCAACGGCCCTCGGGCGCCGTCGTCTCCATGCACGGCGAGGAGAACGGCCGCCGGCTGGGCCGGAGCGATCTCGACATCCGCCTTCCCGAGGGAAGCGATCCGCAGAAGTGGATCGAACACGTCGTGGAACTTGCCGGACGCCGTGACGTCAATGCGCGCGTCCTGGCCGTCACTCCGGCCCACGTCGCGGACAAGAACAACCCGGCGGCCAGGGCGCTGCGCCTCGCCGTCCGGAAGAACGGCCTGAACCCGCGCCTCCTTGCAAAGGGCGGCACCGCCGACTTCAATCTCGCCGCCGCCTGGAACTGCCCCATGGCCGCCTACGGCCCCGGCGACAGCAAGCTCGACCACACTTCGGAGGAACATATTTCGCTCTCCGAGTACCTGATCTCACTCGACATCCTGACGGACGCCATTCCATCGATCATGAGGAGCGCCTGAACGCGCTCCTCATGATGCACATACGTTCGCTCAGCCGTTCCACGACACTCGGAGATATCGAATCTTCCGGCGAAGAAGATCTTCAAAGATCTCGGGGTGCCGCCAGTCAAGAACAGATCAAGATACTCGACGCCCCGACGGAACTTCTGCTACGCTTGACTGTACGGTCTCTTTCCGCACTTCTTGCCGTTCTCAACTTCCCCCTTCCCCAGCCAGTTCCACAGCGCCCGATCTGCTGCATCCGGGACCTGATATCCGGCTTCTGCCTCCGGTTTGAGGCGTGACCTGGATCTGCGTGCCGATCCGCTCCTTCAAGGCGGATACGTGGGAAATGACGCCGATCAGCTTGCCGTCCCGCTGCATGCTCGCAAGGGTTTCCAGGGCGCCGTCGAGGGCTTCCTCGTCCAACGTGCCGAAGCCTTCATCAAGGAACAGCGAATCCACACGGACATTCCTGCCCGCCATATGCGACAAGCCCAGAGCCAGGGCCAGACTGACGACAAAGCTCTCGCCTCCGGAGAGGTTCTTCGTGGACCGGACCTCCCCGGCTTGGTAGTTGTCGACGACGTTCAGCTCCAGAGGCTGGGCGTCGTCGCGGACAAGCAAGTAACGGTCGGTCAACTTCAGCAGTTGCCGGTTGGCGTGCCCGACCATCAGCTCGAAGGTCAGTCCCTGGGCGAAGTTGCGGTACTTTTTGCCATCCGCGGAACCGATCAATTCGTGCAGAGTTTCCCACCTGCGGAACTCTTTTTTCCGGACTTCGATAGCCGCCTGTTTCTCCTGTATCCGTTCTTTGGCGGCGATATTTTCATTCAACGTGTGTGCAAGACCGGCAATGACGTCGCGCAGCTCCTTCAGCGATTCTTCGTACTGCGCATATCGGGGTTCAAGCTCTTCAAGCGACGCTTCGGTAACTTTCCGGTCTCTTTCCGCTTCCAATCGCGTGTTCCGGTCTTTCCTTCTGGCTCCCAGATCCGTTCGGCGCTCATCCAGCTCCTTGGCCGCAGCCGTCAGTTCCGTCTTCCGTTCAGGGGACAGCATAGCCGCCAGAAACTCTTCTTCGTCCGGGAAACCGGCGGACATACACGCTGCGGAAAAGGCGGTTTCCAGCCTGCTCAGTTCCGGCGCTCGTTGCTCGATGCGCTTCTTCAGAGATTCAACACGGGTCTTCGCGGCATTCCATTGCTGCTGAAGTTCATTCTGCCGGTCTCTGGCCTGTTTTTCGGCGTCTTCGGCATCGGAGACAGCCTTCTGCAAGCGGCGTTCCTCGTCGTCGGGATTCTTTTCACCGTAGAGCGCTTTCCGCGCATCACATCCGCCGACGAACTCCCCTTTCACGATCTCCAGACGCTCCCGCTTCTCGGTCAGCGCGCCGCTTTGGGTTTCGATCACCGCATCCAGCCGCTTCATCTCACTGTCGATGCCGGCAATCTGTATCTCTATATCCGTCTTTTTCTTGACTCGGGCCTGCCATGACTTCAGCCGCGCTCCAAGGTTTTGGAGCAACGATGCAATGTCCGTCTCGGGAATCTCTTCAATACCCAGCGGCAGGAGTTTAGCGGCGACGGCGTGCCTGCGCGCGGAAAAATCAGCCCGGAGTTTGTCCAGCCCCTCCTTCGCCTCGGCAAAGGTTTTCTCGGCGATCTTCTTGTTATGAACGGCTGTTAACTCTTGCTTTTCAGCCTCTGCGAGAATATTTCGGGTCGCAGTTTCAGCTTCTTCGAGTTCCCTGACGGTGTTCTCCTGCTTCTCGGCCTTGCCGATCAGCCTGGCCAGCGCATCGATCTTCCGTTCGGTATCATCGGGGGCGGGAACATTTCCTTCCGCGAAGGGATGCGCGGTTGCGCCGCAGAGTGGACAGGGCTTGCCGTCCTCCAGTTTTCTCCGGTGCTCTTCAAGCTCCGCTATTTTCGTCAGGAAGGCCATTTCACGCAGCAGCGTTTCCTTTTCGGCGCGGTATTCCCGCAACAACCGGTCCCTCAACAGTGTGCTCAACGCATCTTTGCCCTGTTGAAGCTGTTGTGACGCTTCCTCCAGCGCCTGCTTGCGGGTGTCGAGTTGCGTACGATGTTCTTCGAGCGACGCGGCAGCCTCTTCCAACGCATTCGCGGACTTTTTTCGGTCGTCTTCTTTTTGAAGGATTTCTTTCTGCCGTGCGAGCAGGCCGTTCATCTGTTCTTCCACTCCGGCCAGACCGCCGATCAGCCACTCGTCCTGCGCATGCTCCTTGAGGTAGCATTCGACAAGGCGCAACGCCTCAAGAGCCGAGGTATGCTTTCCCCCTTCCTCAAGCCGGGCGCGCGTATCCGCATCGATCTTCGCCGCGTCCCTCCCGCACTCCTCGTCGCCCTTCGCTATCAATTTTTTCAAATCTGAAAGCTGTTGATCAAGGGAGCGAACCTTTTGCAATACGGGGGCGGCCGCTTTCAGTTCCTTTTTGACTTGAGCGGCGTGGAGTTCCGCTGATTGCATCTTCTCGGTCTGTTCCTTGGAGGAGGATTCCACTCCGGGAAGGGCTTCCTCCTCCGCTTTCAATACCGCGCCGTCGTCCGCCTGTTGCTTGCGAACGGCTGCAAGCGTTGCGTGCATACCGTCCAGCGTGGCCGCGCGGATGGCGCGGTCGAGTTGTTCGCGATCCGGTACGAACGCCTCGAAATCACTTTTCAGTGTGCGCGCCTCTTCGTCCAGCGCGGCGATTTCCTTCTTCAAACCATCGATGGAGGCGAGCCAGGCGATGGCCTTCCCGGTGTCGGCAAACCTGGCGGCAAGCTCTCCCTCTTCCTTCTTTTTCGCCTTGAGCGACTGCCCGATCTCTTGTTCCCGCTCCGGTTCGAGAATCACGATGCCTGCCGTTTCGGCCTGGAGCAGGTCCAGTTTTTCCCGCTCTTCCCGACGGCGCTCATGGACGCGGACGGATATCCGGCTGTAAATCTCAGTACCCGTGATCTGCTCCAGGATCGGGGCGCGGTCGTCCGGCGCGGCCTGGAGAAACGCGGCGAAACCGCCCTGTGCCAGCAACATCGAGCGGGTGAAACGGTCGAAATCCATCCCGGTAGCCGACTCGATCTGCTCGGCTACGCCTCTGATCTTGGATTCGAAAAGCTCGCCGGAGTCGGCATCGGCAATTTCATGTTTCGGGGGCTGGAGTTCGCCGTCCGGTTTCTTACGCGCGCGGTGCTGGCTCCAGTGACAACGGTATCGCCCCGTCTGCGTTTCGAAGGTCGCCTCTGCGAAACATTCGCCGGTCCGGCGGGACATGATTTCGTTTCCGCTCTTCGTGACCTTGTTCAGGCGGGGCGTCCTCCCGTAAAGAGCAAGGCAAACGGCGTCGAGGATCGTACTCTTTCCGGCGCCGG
>Ga0334883_1003899_pt1 | contig 15135 bp, 10 predicted proteins | sample GraSluR1_MG_6_FD_207230 | JGI IMG/M metagenome (GOLD analysis project Ga0334883, IMG submission 207230) | Sludge microbial communities from methane-producing bioreactor in Wageningen University, Netherlands - Granular Sludge_09_05-R1 | ecosystem: Engineered > Bioreactor > Anaerobic >... | reverse complement strand
CGACCGCGACCCAGACCGCAGCGCTGCCCAGTAGCAGCCGGCCATATGGCCGGCTGGGGATTGAAACCGTCTCCCGACTGCACGTTGATACGCGGTGCGCGAGTAGCAGCCGGCCATATGGCCGGCTGGGGATTGAAACGTATAGTAGTTATCGTTGAATGTCCTCTCGTGGTTGGTAGCAGCCGGCCATATGGCCGGCTGGGGATTGAAACCGCGACGGTCCAGTGCGCAAACGGACCACCATGCAGTAGCAGCCGGCCATATGGCCGGCTGGGGATTGAAACGCCTCTCAGGGTGGCTACGGCGCCGGTGGCTGGGCGTAGCAGCCGGCCATATGGCCGGCTGGGGATTGAAACTCCCCCTCCAGCTCGCGGATACGGGCGTCCTTCAGTAGCAGCCGGCCATATGGCCGGCTGGGGATTGAAACAGGTGACCCAGCGTGTTAGTGTCAGTCGTGTCCAGTAGCAGCCGGCCATATGGCCGGCTGGGGATTGAAACCGCATCCTCAACGACGCGACGGCACGTAACTGTGGTAGCAGCCGGCCATATGGCCGGCTGGGGATTGAAACTCGCGGCGTACGGGGATCTCCGAGAGCACGGTAGTAGCAGCCGGCCATATGGCCGGCTGGGGATTGAAACATCGACCGCACGACCTACCCGACCATCCCCAGCGGTAGCAGCCGGCCATATGGCCGGCTGGGGATTGAAACTTTGCCAAGCGGCTCCACCACGTCAACGGCGCATACGGTAGCAGCCGGCCATATGGCCGGCTGGGGATTGAAACGCGCCACTACTTTCGTCCACGATGGATTTACCCCGGTAGCAGCCGGCCATATGGCCGGCTGGGGATTGAAACTTTTGGCTCATTGGCCGTCCTCTCGAGGAAATCCGGTAGCAGCCGGCCATATGGCCGGCTGGGGATTGAAACATTGGCGTCGCTGCCTACTCCTGCCGGGACGCCGGTAGCAGCCGGCCATATGGCCGGCTGGGGATTGAAACTCGCCGTTGTCTTGGCAGGAGATGGCATCCAGGGTGTAGCAGCCGGCCATATGGCCGGCTGGGGATTGAAACCTTGGTCGTGTAGAAGTCGCCCTTCGTGCAGGGCACGTAGCAGCCGGCCATATGGCCGGCTGGGGATTGAAACGCCTCCCACCCGTCACCTTGCTTGACTGCGGCGCCGTAGCAGCCGGCCATATGGCCGGCTGGGGATTGAAACTTGGCCATGCGCGAGGTAGCGAACGACAGGACGCGTAGCAGCCGGCCATATGGCCGGCTGGGGATTGAAACTTGGTCAGCGTCGTTGTGTCGCCCTTAGGCAAGTAGCAGCCGGCCATATGGCCGGCTGGGGATTGAAACTCTGTGCTGCCGTCGTACAGGCGACCGACGATCCCCGTGTAGCAGCCGGCCATATGGCCGGCTGGGGATTGAAACGCTCTCAAGACGTTCGCCAATGCCGGGCGCGATCCCGTAGCAGCCGGCCATATGGCCGGCTGGGGATTGAAACCCTCGCTAAGCTCGCCAGCAAGGAGCGGTACATCGTAGCAGCCGGCCATATGGCCGGCTGGGGATTGAAACCGGATCAAGGGCTACGCGCCCGGCTATGCTCCACGTAGCAGCCGGCCATATGGCCGGCTGGGGATTGAAACAAAGATTGGAGACCGCAAGACCAGCTCAACCCGAAGTAGCAGCCGGCCATATGGCCGGCTGGGGATTGAAACTGTTTCTCCGCCGACCAAGTTGCCGCCAACGATGGTAGCGGCCAGCCACATGGCTGGCCGGGGATTGAAACGGTGACTAGCGCCGCTAGCTTGGTCGCCATGCCCGGTAGCAGCCGGCAGAGGTGCCCAAGCCGTCGACCCGATCGTGTAGCACCGCGGTGACTTCCTCGGAAGATGATCAAAGAAAGGAACATGACTGGCCAACGGAGCGCTGGGGCGTGGGGAGTGGTGGCCACGGACTCAGAGGGGAGACTCATGTTAAGCTCCGTTGGGCTGAGGTAGATGGCGTGACGACCGTCTGGATCTGAGTTCAAGATCCGCTCTGCCGCAACTTCTCTCGTACCCGCCGTGGCGATGAGACACGGCAAGATCCGATCGCCGGCAAATGGGCTCATCTCATCGAGTGCCTGGCGTTCTCGGTCATGCTCGACACCGACCGGCGTCGTGGCGACGTTGTCGGCGGCGGGCAGGCGTCATTCAAAACACAGAAAAAATTCCACTATTTATCGAGGCGTGATCCCCACGCCAGTCCCATTGTAGTCTGCAAAACGGATATGCCTTGACTGCCTGATCGAATACCACTAGCTTAAGCAATTACACGACTAGTTACATCTGCCTGCGATTTTTCCGTCAGACAGCATCGGCGACAAATGTAGTCGTTGTAATGAAGACAGGCGTGGCAAAAGTCGAGTGGTGTCGAGGGCTTGAATGAATGATGATCACTCATCCAAGGCTCGATTGCTGAACCAAACATTTTGGGTATCGCCGCACCCTGTCTGGCGCATCTTTTCGACTCACCCCTTAGTCCAGCGAAACCATAGCTACGTCTGGAGGGCGATATGAGAAGGGCACCCCAATGGGTCGTTGAAGATGTTGAGCAGAAAGAGCTCTTCTGGCCGAATGAACAAATGAAACAACGTGCCTGGGTGAGCGATGACTCAATGTACGACCAGGCTAATGAAGACCCAGTGGCATTCTGGGCAGAGCGCGCTCGCGAAGGCTTGGACTGGTTCCAGGACTGGGCCGTCACGTATGAGGAACGACTTCCGTATTTCAAATGGTTCGTTGGCGGAAAACTCAACGCCAGCTACAACTGTCTCGATAGGCACATCGGCACATGGCGGCGGAACAAGGCAGCGATCATCGGAGTGAGAGAGCCAGCCGACGAACCGGCGAAGACGCTGACCTACCATGACCTCTACCGTGAAACTAACAAGTTCTCGAATGTCCTCAAGAGCCTTGGAGTGGGAAAAGGCGATCGTGTCAGCATTTACCTACCGATGATCCCCGAGGCGCAGATCGCGATGCTCGCCTGTGCCCGGATCGGAGCGCCGCATAGCGTTGTCTTCTCCGCGTTCAGCGCCGACTCCCTGAAGGACAGAATCCAGGACGCTGGCTCCAAGGTTCTGGTCACCTGCGACGGCTATTTCCGCCGCGGACACCCGGTACAGCTGAAGCAGAACGCCGACACGGCAGTAGAAGGAACGAGCGTCAAGCATGTCGTTGTGTTTAGGCGGACGGGTCAAGACGTGAACTGGGTGGAAGGCAGGGATCGCTGGTGGCATGAGCTGATGGCTACTGCCGACGGTTACTGTGAACCAGAGGTAATGGATAGCGAAGATCCCCTTTACATACTCTACACGAGTGGCACCACGGGCAAGCCGAAGGGGGTCATCCACAGTACTGGCGGCTATATGACGCAAGCTTACTGGACTACCAAGTGGGATTTTGATCTGCATGATGAAGATGTTTTTTGGTGTACTTCTGACATCGGTTGGGTAACCGGCCACACATACAATGTGTATGGCCCCCTGTCGGTAGGCGCTACACAGATATTCTATGAAGGCGCACCCGACTACCCCGATCGGGGGCGGGTCTGGGAGATAATGGAAAAGCACGGTGTGACGGTGTTCTACACTGCGCCGACGCTTATAAGAATGTTCATGGGCTGGGGCGATGAGTGGCCTGAGAAGTTCGACTTAAGCGCGCTGCGTCTTCTGGCTACGGTGGGGGAGCCAATAAACCGCGATGCGTGGATGTGGTATTTCTCGAAGGTTGGCGGCGGCCGTTGCCCTGTGATCGATACTTGGTGGCAGACCGAGACCGGTGGAACTCTGATCAACGCGCTGCCGGGGATCGGGCCTTTCATTCCGACGGTCGCAGGCAGAAGCTTCCCCGGTACCAGGCATGACATCTGGGATGAGAAGGGGTGCTCTTTGGAGGTGGGCGACGAGGCCGGCTTCTTGATCCAGAAGAGCCCGTTCGGTCCCGGCATGCTCAGAGGCATCTACCGGAACCCCGCACTGTATGAGGAGAACTACTGGTCACAATACGACAATAAGGTGTACTTCTCGAATGATGGGGCCAGGTTCTTTTCGAAGGACAACTTCCGTCTCACGGGGCGTTTGGACGACGTGATGAAGGTGGCTGGTCACAGGCTGTCTACTGCTGAGGTCGAGAACGCCATAGCGACGCACGAGGATGTGGCGGAGTGCGCGGTAGTGCCGGCTCCTCATCCCATCAAAGGGGAGACGCCGTGGGCCTTCGTGAGGCTCAAAGACAGACAGCCGTCAGACGAACTCGCCAAGGAGCTCATGCAACAGGTCGTCAAGGTACTCGGCCCGACTTGTCGCCCTGAGAGGATCATCTTTACTCCGGCAGTCCCAAGGACGCGGAGCGGAAAGATCATGCGACGCATTCTGAGGAGTCTTGTGAGCGACAGTCCCATAGGCGACACGACGACAATAGAGAACCCCGAATGTGTGGAGGATCTCAAGAGGCTCGTGGGGTACAAGGGCGCGGAATGAGTGAGTTGTACTCATAGGCATCCCATATCTGGTGCCGGAGGTCCCTAGTGGCCGATGGCACGACGATCCGACTTCACTAGCAGGTGGCGCTTGAAGAAAGGCCGGAGGAAGCGTGCACGGCGGCGAGGTACTATCGAAGCAGGATCGCTCAGAGGAGTGCGATCGGAAGAGTGTGGTTCTGCGGGATGGGAGGCGGATGCTCCTGCGTCCTATCGAGCATGCAGACGGGGACGCTATCCGCGCTCTATTCGACCGCCTGAGCTTCGAGAGTCGATTCTTGCGCTTTCACTATCAGAAGCCGGGGCTTACTGAGGAGGAGGTAGAGGGCTTCTGCGGGATGGATTACGAGAGGGACTTCGCTTTGGTGGCGGAGATCGTACGCCAGGGACGGAGCGACATTGTTGGGGTGGGACGATGTTGTCGTGTTGTGGGCAGCGATGCCGCCGAACTTGATTTTGTGGTCGAGGACGCTGAGCAGGGTCATGGCATTGCTACGGAACTGCTCAATCTCCTGGCGAAGATAGCGCAAGAGAAAGGGGTCAGGAGATTTGTCGCCGAGCTACTCCGCGAGAATACCCACATGCTGCACATCTTTCGCAAGTATGCCCCCGATCTGGAGGTAGTCACCGACGGCAGTAGCTGGCACCTGACCTTCTCGGGTCAAAGAAGCACACGGGGTTGGGAGGAGCGCTGGCAAGCATAGGCGGCGCGCTGGCTGTTGCCGGAGATCCGGCCGAGACGTAACCTCCCGGCACGAGCAAGCTGGCGTCCGTGGCCGCTTCGGCTATGTCGTCGTCGACAAGAGCGCGATGCCGACGAGCGCGCTCACGACTCCTACCACTTGGTATCTGACGACGCGCTCCTTGAGCACGATCATGGCGAGGCTGATGGTGACCAGCGGATACATGGTGGCGATCACGGACACGACGCTGAGCAGACCCCTCCTGGTAGCGGCGCCAAACAGAAGATCGCCCGCGATGCCGAGGATGCCCACGAGGGCCACAGCGATGATCCACCGCCAGTTCTTGCCGGGGAGCACGAGCGGCTTGCGGCGCCCGAGGTGGACGGCGGCCGCGGCCGACATGAGGCACATCATGGTCGTTCGCAACCAAAGCGCGGCCCAGTAGGGATCCGCTTTGCTCGCCTCTTTGAATAGGAGCGTGAAGAGGCCCGTGGCCAATGCCGTTATCGCGGCAAAGCCCACACCGGCGACCAGGTAGACCTTGCGCTCGCTCGTCTCACGTTCGATCGATACGAGGGCCACGCCGATGAGGGCGAGCGGCATGCCCCATAGCTGGAGGCTCCCCGGTCGCTCGCCGAGGATGAGGCTGACGGTGATGGGCAGCACGGCGCCGCAGGCGGCGATCGGCGCCACCAAGCTGATCCTGCCGACGGTCATCGCGCGATAGAAGCTGGCCGTAGCCATGATTGTCGCTATGCCTGCGCCGATCGAATACAAGAGAGTAAGCCCGCCGGGAGGTACGCCGCGAGCCAGCACGACAGCCGGGGCGAAGAGCACTACGGCCGGCGGCTGAGCGAAGATCAGCACGCTGAAGGCTCCCATCCTGCGACTCATCACGCCGCCGAAGTAGGTGGACGTGCCCCAGCAGAGGCAAGTGGCCAACGCGAGGACGACAGCTATGAATACCCCCCTTTCAACGAGGCGATAGGACGCCGAGTAGAGAGTACCCGTCGCGGAGGCTCCTTTCCATCGGTCTCGGTGCATCTTTGCCGTCAGGCTTTCGATGCATAGCGAAAAGACCTCCGGCCAAGCGGCAACGGCCGCGCCGAGAGCAAATCCAACGGCGGCGAGGGGGCGGTTGGCGGGTATGGTAGGCGCAACGCCGGGGGGCCGCCCTCTGCGAGCCGCCGAGGAAGCCGGGGGAGGTAGGGGAGTCACGGAAGAGCGGTGGACAGAAGATGCCGGGGAGGCCGGCTCTGCGTCACGAGCCCTGCTTACCCGCCTGCGCTACTTGACGCTGGGTACACCGAGCGACGACGGCCGCGCCATCACGCGGAACAGCAGCAGCCGTTCCGAGGAGTTCTATCGCGAACGCTGGCGTCATGATCGCGAGGTCCGCTCCACACATGGTGTGAACTGCACGGGGTCGTGCTCGTGGATGGTCTACGTCCGCGACGGGATCATCTCCTGGGAGACGCAAGCGGTCGACTATCCGCAAACAGCCCCTGGCATGCCCGACGAGGAGCCACGGGGATGCCCTCGCGGAGCTACATTCTCGTGGTATACCTACCAGCCCGGCCGCGTCCGCTATCCATATGTACGCGGTTGCCTGCTGGAGATGTGGCGGGCGGCCCGGGAAGAGCACGAGGACCCGGTCGATGCCTGGCGGAGCATCGCCAGTGACGAGCAGCTCTGCGCTGCCTACAAGGCTGCTCGCGGCCACGGCGGCTTCAGGCGTGTGAGCTGGGAGGAAGTCCTCGAATTGATTGCGGCGGCTCACGTGCACACGATCAAACAGTGGGGGCCCGATCGGGTGGCGGCCGTGAGCCCTATTCCAGCCATGTCGCCGGTCTCACATGCCTCCGGGTCACGTTACGTGGCCCTCACCGGGGGTGTCCAGAATTCCTTCTACGACTGGTATGCGGACCTGCCTCCCGCCTCGCCGCAAGTCTTTGGCGACCAGACCGACGTGCCTGAGTCGGCCGACTGGTGGCACGCCTCCTACCTGCTCATCTGGGGCAGCAACATACCCGTGACGCGCACGCCAGACGCGCACTTCATGACCGAGGCGCGCTACGCCGGCCAGAAAGTCGTCGTCGTCTCGCCTGACTATGCGGAGCACGTCAGGTTCGGTGACGAGTGGCTGCCGGTGCGGGCTGGCATGGACGGCGCCCTTGCTCTAGCCATGGGGCATGTCGTCCTCAAGGAGTTCTACGCGCAGCGGGAAGTACCGTTCTTTTGCCGCTACGCGAAGGCCTACACGGACATGCCCTTTCTGGTCATCTTGCGAGAGCACGAGCGCGGCGGCTATGCCGCCGACCGCTTCCTGACGGCCGCCGACATCGGTGATAGGCAGGAGGCGGCCGAGTGGAAGACCGTGCTGTTCGACAGCGCGAGCGGGGCGCCGGTCGTGCCCAACGGGTCACTCGGCTACCGCTGGGCGGCGGAGGGCGAAGGCCGCTGGAACCTCGACCTGGGAGACCTAGATCCCGCTCTGACGCTCTTGGGGCAGGAGCATCTGCCGGTCGAGGTCCTACTACCCCGCTTCGATACACGGCAGCCTGAGGTGCTGCGGCGCGGCGTGCCAGCCAAGCGGGTGAACGGTTACCTGGTGACCACAGTGTTCGATCTGCTCCTGGCGCAGTACGGAGTGGCCCGTCCGGGCCTGCCAGGCGAGTGGCCGACCGACTATGACGATGCCGCCCAACCATATACGCCTGCCTGGCAGGAGCCGCTGACGGGAATCCCGGCGGCCGTCGCCGCTCGAGTAGCGCGTGAGTTTGCCCGCAACGCTGAGCTCACAGAGGGTCGCTCGATGATCATCATGGGCTCGGGCATCAACCACTGGTTCAACGCCGATATGACCTACCGGACGATCATGACGTTGCTCTTGGCCTGCGGCTGCGTGGGTCGCAACGGCGGTGGCTGGGCTCACTACGTAGGACAGGAGAAGATCCGCCCACTGACCGGCTGGGCGATGCTGGCGGGAGCCACCGACTGGAGTCGTCCGCCGCGCCAGAACTGCGGTACCGAATGGTACTACCTAGCCACCGATCAGTGGCGTTACGAGGTGTTCCCCGCCGATCACATGGCCTCGCCGCTGGCTCGCGGGCTGCTGCACGGCAAAACCCCCATCGATGCGCTGGCGCAGGCCGAGCGGCTCGGCTGGCAGGTGACCTATCCGACCTTCGATCGCAATCCCCTCGAGCTCGCCCGCGAGGCCGAGGCGGCCGAAGTGGCGCCGGCCGACTATGTGGTTGCCGAACTGCAGACAGGTCGTCTCAGCTTCAGCGTCGAGGACCCCGACGACCCGGCCAATTTCCCGCGGTTGCTCTTCGTTTGGCGTGCCAACTTGCTGGGCAGCTCCGGCAAGGGGCACGAGTACTTTCTGCGTCATCTCATGGGCTCGGATCTCGACAACGTGCTGGCTGATGAGACACCGCAGGAGCGGCGTCCTCGAGACGTGGTCTGGCGAGACGAGGCGCCGATCGGCAAGCTCGACCTACTCGTCACCCTCGACTTCCGCATGACGAGCACCGGACAGTTCGGCGACGTAATCTTGCCGGCGGCCACCTGGTACGAGAAGAGCGACCTCTCCTGCACCGACCTGCACCCCTACGTGCACTCCTTCAACGCGGCCATCGACCCGCCCTGGGAGGCGCGCTCCGACTGGGATGCCTTCCGCGAGCTGGCGCGAGTCTTCTCGAGGTTGGCCGCGAAGCGCTTGGGCGTGTGCCGCGATGTGGTGGCTACTGCGCTCGGGCACGACACGCCGGCCGAGGCTTCGCAACCGTTCGGTCTGGTGAGGGACTGGAGGGCCGGGGAGGCGGAGCCCATCCCCGGCAAGACCATGCCAGCTCTCGCCGTCGTCGAGCGCGATTACGGCGCCGTTGATCAGAAGATGACCAGCCTGGGTCCCCTGGTGGAGACTCTCGGCGTGGGGGCCAAGGGCGTCGTCTTTCACCCGGAGAAGGAGGTCGAGTGGCTGGGCGCCGCCAACGGCCTTGTCTCGGGGGGCGCCGGCCACGGCCGACCGTCGCTGGAATGTGCCGAACAGGCGGCCGAGGCTATTCTTGCGCTCTCGGGTACCACGAACGGCCGGCTGTCGCACCAGGGGTTTACGGCGCTGGAGCGGCGGGTCGGCCGGCCGCTCGCCGACCTGGCAGAGGGCGAGCGGCATGTGCGCATCCACTGGAGCGATGTGAAGGCGCGGCCCTGCAAGACGCTCACCAGCCCCGAGTGGTCGGCCATCGAGGCGGGCCAGCGCCAGTACAGCGCCTTCACCATCAATGTCGAGCGCCTCAAGCCCTGGCACACCCTGACAGGACGCATGCAGCTGTTCCTTGACCATCAGTGGATGGCGGAACTGGGCGAACAGCTGCCGGTCTGGCGGCCGCCGCTGAACACTCCCGAGGACTATCCCCAGCCGTTCGAGCACGGAGAAGAGGCGATCACGCTGCGTTACCTGACTCCGCACTCCAAGTGGTCCATCCACACGGACTACCAGGAGAACCCGATGATGCTGACGCTCTTCCGCGGAGGGACGGTCGTCTGGCTGGCTCCCGGTGACGCGGCATCGATCGGGGTGGCCGACAACGACTGGGTTGAGGTGTGGAACCGTAATGGCGTGCTGGCCTGCAGGGCGGTGGTCTCGCCGCGCATGCCGCAGGGGGTCTGCTACATCTACCACGCTAAGGATCGCCATGTCGCCATGCCGGACAGCGAGATCACGGGTCGGCAGGGCGGTACCCACAACGCGCTCACCCGGGCGCTACTCAAGCCTACGCACATGATCGGTGGTTACGCGCAGTTCTCTTACGCCGCCAATTACTACGGCTGTACTGGTAGTCAGCGCGACGAGGTGGTTGTCGTGCGCCGCCGGACTGATCAGGTGGTGAGGTACTAATGCGCGTACGCGCCCAGCTCATGATGGTGATGAACCTCGACAAGTGCCTTGGCTGTCACACCTGCAGCATCACCTGCAAGCAGGCCTGGACCAATCGCGCCGGCGCCGAGTACATGTGGTTCAATAACGTCGAGACCCGGCCCGGCAGTGGCTACCCGCGGCAGTGGGAGGATCAGGACAGGTGGCGGGGTGGCTGGGCGCTGGACCGGCGCGGCCGGCTGACGTTGCGCGCCGGGGGCCGTGCCAAGAAGCTCATCACCATCTTCGGCAACCTCGATATGCCGAAGATCGATGACTACTACGAGCCATGGTCCTACGACTACGCGAACCTCATCGACGCTCCGTCCGCCCAGCGATCGCCGGTCATCTCGCCCCACTCGGCCCTCACCGGCAAACCGATTGCTCTCACCTGGGGACCCAACTGGGAGGATAACCTGGCCGGCGTGCTGGAATCGTCTGACGCCTCGCTTGCACTGCATGAGGATGCGGAAGACGGAGGATCGTCCGGCCTGCCGCCCACGCCTGCCGAGCGCCGCATGCTGCTTGAGTACGAACGTATCTTCCTGTTCTACGTGCCCCGTATCTGCAATCACTGCGTTAACCCCTCCTGCGTCGCCTCGTGCCCGTCGGGCGCCATGTACAAGCGCGAGGAGGACGGCGTGGTCCTGGTCGATCAGGACAAGTGCCGCGGCTGGCGCTTCTGTGTCTCGGGCTGCCCCTACAAGAAGGTGTACTTCAACCACCGCAGCGGCAAAGCCGAGAAGTGCCTCTTCTGCTACCCGATCACCGAGAACGGGCGTCCGACGATCTGCTCTGAGACGTGCGTGGGCAGACTGCGAGCCATCGGCGTAGTGTTCTACGACCTGGACGCGGTCACGGAGGGAGCGGAGACGCCGGAAGCAGCGGACCTGGTGGAGGCGCAGCGCGCCTTGCTGCTTGATCCGCGTGACCGGGCGGTAAGGGAGGCTGCCACGCGGGCTGGTATTCCGAGCACCTGGATAGAGGCGGCCGCTCGCTCTCCGGCCTACGCGCTGGCCAAGGAGCTTCGGGTGGCCCTGCCGCTGCACCCCGAGTATCGCACGCTGCCGATGGTCTGGTACGTACCGCCGCTGAGCCCCGTGCTCGACGGCCTCTCCACCGGATCCGGCAGCGACGACCCGGCCGCGGTGCTGCCGGCCGTCGCTGACCTTCGGATCCCTCTGCGCTACGTGGCCGGTTTCCTCTCGGCAGGCGCCCTGGCACCGGTAGAGGAGAGCGTGCGTCGGCTTCTGGAGATGCGCGTGTTCAAGCGTCGCCAGCAGCTCGGTTTCAGCCCGGCCAAGGCAGTCGGGGGGCTTGGGTCGAAAGCCGCCGATCTGGAACGCTTGTACCGTCTGCTGGGTGTGGCGGCTTACGACGAACGCTACGTAATCCCTCGGGCTCGCCGAGAGGCGGCCGGGGCTGCGCAGACGCAGTTCCGCGATGGCGCGCGAACCGACGATGGCGGAGAGAGGTCGCGATGAGGAGTTGGCTCGCCGCCGTGGTCCTACAGGCGGCCTCCGTGCTGCTCGACTATCCGGCGGGCGGTACCGATCTGCAGCTCGTCCAGGCAGCCGTCGATGAGCTGCCTCGCGGCTCGTCGAGCCTCACGCTACGGAGGTTCCTCGAATGGTGGCGGCCGCTGGCCTGCGCTGAGCGCGAAAGCGTCTACGTTGAGACGTTCGACCTGTGCCACAACGCCTCCCTGTACCTGACCGAGGGCAGGGCGGGCAGCCCCGCGGACAGGGGCGCCACGTTGCTGGCGTTGCGCCGCGGCTATGAGGAGGCTGGCCTAGCGGTGAGCCGCGACGAACTACCCGATTACCTGCCGCTCATGCTCGAGGTCGCGGCTCAGGAACCCGCCTGCCTGCCGCTCCTCGCGGCACAACGGCCAGCCATCGATCATCTGAGGGCGTCGCTGGGTGTACTTGATAGCCCGTTTCGCTACGTGCTCGACGCCATTCTGGCTGTGCTGCCCGCGCGACCATCCGACGCGCCCTGGGACGGTCTGAGCGGGGGGTCGACCTTTGGCCGCGGTGACGACGAGAAGTCGCCCCCTCGAACTCTGAAGGACATGCGTTGAGCAAATCCTCGGCTTGGGAGCTTGTTGCCTACGTGATCCTTCCCTACATCGCGCTGGCGGTCTTCGTCCTCGGCCACGTTTGGCGCTACCGCTTCGACCGCTTCGGCTGGACGAGCCGCTCGTCACAGCTCTACGAACGGCGTTGGCTGTTGGTCGGGGCGCCGCTGTTCCATTACGGGGCCCTACTGGCGATCCTCGGCCATGCTATCGGGCTTCTTCTGCCAAAGTCGGCAACTGAGGCCATGGGCATCCCCGAGTGGCTGTACCATGGCTTTAGCAAGGTCGCCGGGACCACAGCCGCTATCCTCATCATCCTCGGTCTCACCGTGTTGACCCTCAGGCGGATGGGGAACGACCGCGTGCGGGGCGTCACCGGGGTTGTCGACTGGATTGCGCTCGGCCTGCTGTGGGTGATGATTGCTCTGGGCTTCGGCGTGACCGTTATCTACAATGTCCTCGGGCCGGACTACAACTACCGTGAGACGGTCTCCGTCTGGATGCGGGGCATCTTTACCTTTCGCCCCGATATCGCCGACATCTCGGTTGCTCCCCTCATCTACAGGGTGCACGCTATCGTCGCCTGGGTTTTCCTGGCGCTGTTTCCCTTCACCCGCTTCGTGCATTTCTGGAGCGTTCCCGTGTGGTATCTCACCCGACCGTTCGTGCTCTATCGGCGGCGCGTCCGTCCGAGGGCGCTCTCGCCGGGAGAATCGCGTGCCTGGCGCCGTTTCGGGCGCGATAGCACCGGACCAACCATGTGAGGGGTCCCGTGCGAGACTCCGCGCAAGCCACCGACACCGGGGCGCGCCGCCCGCGGGGAGTGCGCGAGCTGCTGCGGGGCGCTCAGCTTCCCTCGCTGACCCGTGTTTACAACGAGCGCGTTGTGGTTGGCCTTTACGTGCTACTGAACTCAGGCATCGCCATCGGGGTCATGGCCGCGGTGGCCATGCTGAGCGGCGAGCCGTTCGCTTTCCCTTCTCTGGGGCCAACGGCGTTTCTCCTCTTCTACCAGCCGCTGGCGCCCAACGCCGCACCACGTTCGTGCTTCTTCGGCCATCTGATCGGTGTAGTAGCGGGCTACCTGTCGCTTGTGGTCTTCGGCCTGACGGACGTGCCACCCGCGCTCGATCAGATCGATGCGGCGCGGACAGGGGCGCTTGCGCTCTCGCTTGGGCTCACGCTCTCGGTGATGGCCTGGTTGGGTGTTCCGCATGCCCCCGCCGGGGCAACCACGCTGATAGTCTCTCTCGGCATCCTGCGCACGCCTTGGCAACTCGCGATCCTCATGGCAGCCGTCGTCCTGCTGGTGGGGCAGGGATTCATCATCAATCGGTTGGCGGGTCTGCCCTATCCATACTGGTCACCGCGGCCTCCCGAAGCCGAGCCGTAGATCACACCCGCTTGCAGGCGTCCTTGCCGGTGAACTCGGTCTCGGCGAACCGTGGCGAGCCAGTAGCCAGACGGGTGGGCTGCCAGACACGGTGAATACCCTCTCCCGGGTCGGTGTCGCGTGACGCCTGCTGCTTCAGCCCACAGGGAAGGGTGGCAGCGGGTGCGCGGCAATCCGGCCAGCTCTCAAAGGGGGACCACACGGGGTGGTCGGTCCGTCTGTGGTTGGCCTCAGCGGACGGTCAGCAAGTTGCTGGCGATGCGTCGCTGGCGGTTGCCACCGGAGTCGATGGCGAACACGCAGAAGCGGTAACGGCCGCGCGGCAAGCCGCAACGATAGTAGCAGCGGCGTAGCTGATTGACTGGCCGGTCTGGCAAACGGATCACTTTGACGATCTTGCCGGTCAAGGTCTTGACTTTGATTGTCACATCAGCGGTAGGACCGTGTCGACCGCCGTCCGCAACCCTATAAGGCAGAACGGCTCTGCCGCCACGGCGCACGGCCTCTCCCTCTGGCGCTTGAGTAACAGGTGCTTCGGTGTCGCCCCAGATGATCATGTTGATGCCGGACAGTTGCTGCCCCTCGCCGATGTCGAAAACCTTGGCTTCAGAAGGCCAAGAGGTGCTCTTGAAGTTGTCCTGGTAGTACTGGCGACTGACAGCGGTGAAGCGACCGTAGAAACAGAAGCGGTAGCGGCCGGGAGGTAGCTGGTTGATCGCATATGTGCAGTCGTTGTTACAGCAGTCGGCCCGTATTTCGACCCACTTCCCATCCTGAAGTCTCTCGGCGGCGCACATCACGTTACGGGGGATCACGCCAAGGCGGGTGGTGATTGCGCCCGTGACCTTCGCCGCGAGCTTCATGACAACATCCGGTGCAGTGATCGTCTCGCCGGCACCCACGAAGAACCGGGTACCTGCCCTGGCCGTGAGCTGATCGGGGTAGAACTGATACAGATAGTAGTCGCTCATGTCGCATGCCTCGACGACATACTCGCCGCTCTGTAACCCGCCGATGTCGTAGCACCCGGCGCTGTCGGTAGTCGCCTCCGGATACCACTCGCTCAGTGTGTAGGGATCGGCGGCGCAGATGTATACCATCATGCCGGCAAGCGGCTCTCCGGCCGCATTGACCACCCTGCCTCGGATGTGAGCGCCGGCCACCATTCGCAGCTCACAGGTGGTCGTCTGACCATCAGCCACCATCGCCGGATCGGCCATTGTCCAGTAGGTCTTTTGGTTCCAGTACTGGCGCGCGTAGCGCGATGGCAAGCGCCAGTCAATGGCGTTGATGCGGTAGCTGCCCGCCGGAGGACTGAAGCTAGAGCAGCCCTCAGAGTCGGTGTAGTCGCTCTGATAGGCCGCCTCTGGTTCATTCTCGCTCGAGGATGTGATGGAGAGCAGGAGAAGTGGCCGGGCCAATTCGGACAGCCCGATAGGTGATACTGCTCCCCGGACGTCCGACCGAGGAGGAGCATCGACAATGCCACGACGCCCACGCCGCAACCACTCGCCGGCCTTCAAGGCCAAGG
>Ga0334883_1003897_pt1 | contig 15148 bp, 11 predicted proteins | sample GraSluR1_MG_6_FD_207230 | JGI IMG/M metagenome (GOLD analysis project Ga0334883, IMG submission 207230) | Sludge microbial communities from methane-producing bioreactor in Wageningen University, Netherlands - Granular Sludge_09_05-R1 | ecosystem: Engineered > Bioreactor > Anaerobic >... | reverse complement strand
CCCCAAAAAAGGCACCCCTACGAGCACCCCCCATCAATTCGCGCGCACCCTCGCGTTGAACTCTCATCTCGCTCCACGACACGGAAAGGACCATGAATCGGCGTCGCGCGCCTTCGCAGCGCCCAACGCCACCTGAAGCTGGCCAAGATAGCCTGCTTTGCCCGCTTTGACGAGGAAAGTCCGCCCCTGGGCCTTGCTGCCACCACTTGAGCTTTGGGCACATCTTGACGCCCGGCATGAGCCCTAGTAGTGCTGCGCCTTAATCGTGTCGCCGCCTCGGCCCAGCGACACTCGCGCCGACTTCCCCTTGCCCCCCAACGAACGACTTATGATCAATCTCGCCCTCTCTCTGGCCGCTGGCATCATCGCCTGGATCCTGACCACCACCTTCACCGACAGCATCTGGGCCGGCCTCTTGCCCTTCATCATCATCGTCCCAGGCCTGCTCATTTATTTGGGCCGCCGCACGGGAAAGAAGCTCGAGGTCATCGCCCAGGAAGCCCAGCGGCAGATGACCCAGGTGCAGAACGCCCGCACCCCCAAACAACGCGACGCCATCCTCGACCGCGCCGTCGAGGTCCTCAAGCAGGGCTTGGTCTTCAAACACCATCAGTTCTATGTCGCCGCCCAACTCAACGCCCAAATTGGGCAGATCTACTATGTCCAGAAGCGCTTCAAAGAAGCCCGCCCCTATCTCGAGCAGTCTTTCGTCCGCAACTGGATTTCCGGCGCCATGCTCGGCTGCTTGGACTTCAAGCGCAAAGATTTCGACGCCATGAAAAAGAACTTCGAGCGCACCATCAAACACAACCGCAAGGAGGCCCTCCTCTGGAGCGTCTATGCCTGGTGCGTTTGGAAGAACGGCGACCCCGATGAAGCCTTGCGCATCCTCAATCGCGGACTCGAGGTCCTCAAGAGCGACGAGCGCATCCAAGCCAACGTCGATCTCTTGCGCAACAGTAAAAAGATGAAAATGCGGGCTTGGAAAGAGCTGTGGTATCAGTTCCACCTCGAGAGCCCACCCACACCCAAACCCAAAATTGACCGCCGCGCCGTCTTCCGGGGCGCCCCCTGACCGCCTCAACCACCCTGGAGAAGCACCATGTCCATCGAGAGCATCAAAGCCGTCGATCCCGAAGTCTACGACCTCACCCGCGCCGAAGAGCAGCGCCAACGCGACGCCATCCGCCTCATCGCCAGTGAGAACTACACCTCACCTGCCGTGCTCGCTGCCGTCGGATCCGTTTTCGCCAACAAGTACTCCGAGGGCTATCCAGGCAAGCGCTACTACCAGGGACAGGTCAACACGGACGCCATCGAGAACCTCGCCATCGCCCGCGCCAAAGAGGTCTTCCAGGCGGAGCACGCCAACGTCCAGCCCTACAGCGGATCACCAGCCAACATGGCCATGTACCTGGCCCTCTGCCAGCCGGGCGATCCCATCGTCGGCCTCGGCCTCCCCGCTGGCGGTCACCTCTCCCACGGCTGGAAGGTCAACTTCTCGGGCATGCTCTTCAAAGCGGCGCAGTACGGCGTCGACCCCAAAACCGAGCGCATCGACCTCAAAGCCGTCCGCGACCTCTGCCTCGAGGTCAAGCCCAAGGTCCTATCCGTGGGGACCACGGCCTACTCCAGGGCCCTCGACTTCGCCGGCTTTGCCGAAGTCGCCCGCGAAGTGGGTGCCTACCTCGCCGCCGACGTCGCCCACGTCGCCGGGCTCATCGCCGGTGGCGTCTACCCCAACCCCACGCCCTACGCCGACGTCGTCACCACCACCACCCATAAGACTCTGCGCGGGCCCCGCGGTGGCCTCATCCTCTGCAAGGAGAGCCATCAAAAAGCCATCGATCGGGCGGTCTTCCCCGGCCTCCAGGGCGGTCCACACATGAACCAGATCGCCGGCCTGGCCATCGCTCTCAAAGAAAGCACCACGCCTGCTTTCAAAGCCTACGCCGCCCAGGTCGTCGCCAATGCCAAGGCCCTGGCCGAGGCCCTGCAGCAGCGCGGACTTCGACTCGTGGCCGGCGGCACCGACTGCCACCTGGTGCTCGTCGACCTCACCCCTAAAGGCGTCCCCGGCAAAGTCGCCGCCATCGCCCTCGAGAAGGCCGGCATCATCTGCAACATGAACTCCATCCCCTTCGACCCACGCAAACCCTTCGATCCCAGCGGCATCCGCATCGGCACGCCAGCCATCACCTCCCGCGGCATGAAAGAAGACGTCATGGCCACCATCGCCGAGTGGATGGTCACGGTCATCGAGAACGCCGACGATGAAGAGGTCATCGCCAGAGTCACTAACCAGGTCATGGAGCTGACCGCCCACTACCCCGCGCCGGGCCTGAGCTGACCGCCCCGCCGCCCACCGCCGCGCGGCAACGGCCCATGACCGGTCACCGCCCATCGACCCGGCCCAGGGCGATAACACCTCAGGGGCGCGGCGGCACCCGAGGCCAACTCTGCGCCACCGTGCGCTTGAGGCGGCCCGTCAAATCCGGCGCCCGCAACAAAGCCCGCGCCTCGCGCAGGATGATGCGCCGCGCCGACTTCGGATCGCATGCCACGGCGCGCTTGAGCTGTAGCACCGTCCCGAGATGGTTGTACAACAGGCGCTGGTCGAAACGGTCGAAGCCCGCCGCGCGCTGCCACAGCCCTGCCATCTCGGCCTCGCGCTGCAACTCGGCGCGAAATTCTGGGTGGGCAATCGCCACCAGCGCGTGGGCCCGGTCCACTGCATCCAGGTCCTTGATCTCTGCCGCCCCGTACTCGGTCACAATCACGTCGGCAAAGCAACGCGGCACACTCACCGGCGTCCCCGGGGGCAGCACGGAACAAATGCTCGACACCCGCCGCCCCTTGACCTTCCGCGTCGACTTCAAACACAGCACGCTCCGCCCACCCTCCGAACGCTGGGCCCCCATCACGAACTCGAGCTGCCCACCGATACCGCTCACCTGTTTGAAACCCACCGCGTCTGAACACACCTGCCCGTGTAAATCCACCAGCAAAGCCGAGTTGATGCTCTTCATCCGGCGGTTGCGACCTATCTCACAGGGATCATTGGTCGCCTGGATCGGCAACAGACGCACCTCCGGGTTGCGATCCACCCAGTCGTACAGCCGATCCGTACCCGCCGCAAAGGAGCCCACGATCATCCCATCCCACAGCGCCTTGTCCGCGCTGTCCAAAGCCCCCGCTTCGTGCAGCGCGAGGATGCCATCGGTGAGCATCTCCGAATGCACCTTCAAACCGCGCCGCTCACACAAGTGCTGCGCCACGTAAGTCGGCACCCCGCCTATCCCCAACTGCAAGGTATCCCCATCGCCAACGAAAGCCTGAACATGACCCGCAATGCGCCGCTCCACCTCACTGGGGACGATACAGGGGATCTGGGGCATGGCTTCCACGTGCACATAAGCAGCGCTGGCTTCCGACAGGTGGAGGCGATTGTAGTCGTAAGCCTCCACGCCCATGACCCAAGGCATCCACGGGTTGATCTCCAGCACCAGACGAATATCGTCACGCTGCCGATAATTCTTGAAAACCTCATAGAGAATCTCGCAGTTCACCCCCAAGTTCACGAAGCCCTCGCTGTCAGGCGGTGTGCAACTGTGTACATGCACATCGATACGACCGGGTTCACGCAAAACGTCCGTGAACTGCACGAACTGACGCGGCAAATGCACCACCGACTTGCCCATCTTGCTCGCCAAAAAACGATCCAGCGGCGACGCATAGGCACTCACCATCGTCACCTGCGGCTGCTGAAGAAAGGAATAGGGCTCGATGGTCATGGCGCTGTACAGCTCCAGAGCCTCGAAGTCCCGCCGCTCCCCCAAACGCCGCAACAGACCGCGCGCCACCCCCATGGCAAAGGTGGAGTACAACGTACACCGCCGCGGAAATGAAGCGATGATCTCATCCACTGGCTTGAGCTTCTCCCGCAACAAGGCCTGCGTCGCCGCCGGGTAGTCCGCCAAATCAAAGCGCCCCGAGCGGGCAGCATAAACGTCGTTCACACCTTCCATCACGCACCTCCTCTGGCCTCCTAATTAGCCGCTTTGCGCCAGCAGGTCTAGACCCCCTGCCTCAACCCCTGTGCCCTGCCCAGCGCGGCTCTGCATTGCAACGACGCAGAACATCTGGAATACTAGGCCCCCAACTGGCACGCCATGCCCCGCACGCGTGCCACTCCCACGACCGATCCACGTCGTCGCTCTTCGCCGTGTTGAGACCTTGTCTCCCAACCCTCGCCATAGCGCACCCCCAAGTGTCAACACCACAGCACGCTGGCTGATCTGTCTGGGACTGCTCTGTCTCCTGGGCCATCCCCACCGCAACGCCCACACCGCCCCCCTCGCCGTGCAAAGCGCCACCACCCTGCAGGCCTCGGTCCTCCCTGGGGGACAATGGCCCACCATCCAGGGGCGGCTCATGGACAATGTCAACCAGGGCCTCCAAGCACGCATCGATCTCCTCGTCTTTGTCGAGCCCCCCACCCAACCCCTCCCTCGCCCTGGAAGCGCGGCCCTCCCGCCCACGCCAGGAGCCGCACCGGCCGCATCCTTCTCCCTCAACACCGATCGCTTGGGCTACTTCGAGCAAGAGGTCTTCCTCCCTGAAGGGGATTACCGAGCCAGCATCAACTTCCACGGCCACGGCGACCACCGCGCCACCCAACGCCAGCTTCGCTTCCAAGTGCGGCGCATCTCCTTCCAGCCCCAGATCAACTTCCCCCGCAACGTCCTCGCCAACACCAACACCACCATCCCCATCGAAGTCCGGGCCAAGCTCAACACCCCAACCGACAAAGACCTCGCCTTCACCTTGCGCATCGGCCAATGGCCCCAACTCACCGAGACCATCTCCCTCGCTGACAACCCACTCGCCTTTACCAGCAACCTCCTCGGGCAAAACCTGCGCGCCGACCGCATCGAAATCCCTGCCCAACGACTCGCCTCCGGCCCCAACCCCTTCGCCCTCGAAAGCAACCACCCTGACATCTTCATCCCCGTCGCCCTCCACGGAGAGGCCTTCATTTTTCGCAACCCCAAGCTCAAGCTCTACGCCGAGTACAACCTCGATCGCGAACAACGTGGCTTGCGCGTCTTCGGAGAGGCGGACACCGAGGCCGGACCGCCCACCCAGGCCCTCCTCCGCGTGCAAGTCACCAACCAGAGGCGTCCTTGGCAGGAAGTCGGCACCGCACGCGTTCAGGACGATGGCTACTTCGAAACCCTCATCCCCCGCGATCGCTTGCCGCCTGGCGACATCCTCCTGCGCGTCCTCCTCAGCCCCGACCACGGCGAACCCTTCGCCTCACCGAGCATTGAACTCGAGATCCCCGTCCCCAGCGCCACCGGCTGGGGCTACCTCCTCATCCTCACCCTGGCCACCCTCTCCGCACTCGCCCTCGTCGCCTGGCTCACCAAGCATGCCGTCCATATCCTCAGGCAACGCCGCCGCCGCCGCCCCGCCCCTCTCCCCGATGCACCCTCCCGCCTCAGCCCCGACCTCAGCGCCGGCCCCCCCCCGCCCATGAGCACCGACCTCGACGGACGCGTCATCGACTTCATCGACCAGACACCAGTGGTTAGCGCAACCATCGACATCTTCCTCGCCGGAAAGATCGTCGCATCTACCACCGCCGATGCCAGGGGACGCTTCCGTCTCCGCGCTCTGCCCCGTGGCCGCCTCAGCCTCAACATCAGCGCCAACGGCTACGTCAGCGCCAGCGCCCCTATCCTCGTCCCGCTTCCCGCCCAAAAACGCCAGATCCGTGTCGAACTGTGCTCGGTCCGCGAGCAAATCCGCCGCGTCTTCAACTGGTTCTTGACCGTATACGCCCCCCACACCCAGCTCTGGGGCCAACGCACCCCACGCGAAATCGAGGCCGAACTCCGGCGCCATCTCGACACCTGGGTCCAGCACCTCGGCCCCAACCAGCCCCTCCACCCCGACCTCCTCGGCCAGCTCCTCGCCGGCCCCATCGACGCCCCAGAGCTCACCTCCCTCTTCCGACAAATCCTCGAAGAGGTCTACTACTCGCACCGCACCTATCAAGAAAACATGGCCCACCACGCCCAAGACATCGCCTCGCGCTTGCAGCCCCGGCTCGCCAACCGCCACGTGCCGTCGGACCACGCCCAACCATGCTAAGCCGCCTCACGCCATGCGTCTCTCTGGCGCTCCTCATCCTCTGCGCCACCCCGGCCCGCGGCCACGACAGCTTCAACAGCCAACGCCAAACGTGGGACGGCCTCAGCGACTTCGTCCACACCGCCCTCGAACAGGGCTTCACCCTGAACCCACGCAGCCTCCTCGACTACAGCCAGCTCCAACGACAACGCCCCATCCTCATCATCCACCCCAATCAGCCTCTACAGGCCAAAGATCTGCAAGACTTCGTCGCCGATGGCGGTCGGGTCCTCATTTATGATGACTTTGGATCCACGGCCGCCTTTCTTGCCCAACTCAGCGAGCCCATTCACCGCCTGAACCCAACGCCGCCACACGCCGCCAAGTTCCACCTCAACGCCAACCCCAACCTCCCCCTCCTCAACACACCCGGCACCCACCCCCTCCTCGACGACGGCGTGCGACGCATCGCCGCCAACCACCCCGCGGCCTTCATCTCCACCCTCCCTGCGGTCATCTACTACGACGATCCTAGCCTCGGCTTCGCCTATGATCTCAGCCTCGGCAAAGGCAAGCTCATCCTCGTCGGCGATCCCAGCCTCCTCATCAACCTCATGCTCTCCCTCGAGGACAACCGCCTCTTCGCCATCAACACCCTCCGCTACCTCTGCGACAACCAACACCCTTGTCCCATCGATCTCTATGTCGGTGATTTCCCACAGAGCGGTACCTTTCAAGACAAACAAAGGACACGCCAGCGCCAACGCCTGCGCGAGGCCTTTACCAATCTCAACCAACTCATCGCCGCCACCACCCACTGGCTACCTGAACAGCGCTTCCTCAGGGCCGTCCTGCTCCTCCTCACCGTAGGCCTCCTCCTCCTCGGCTTCGCCATCTTCCCCATGGTCCCACCGCGCTTCCTCACCCTGATCATCAAAGCCCCAGACCGCTTCATCCCGCGCTCCGATTTCGAGCGCAACATGCACCTCTTCTCCAGCACCGCCACCGCCCCGACCTACGCCCTCCCCCTCGCCATCCTGCGCGACGATTTCGAGAACGATTTCTTGCGACGCCTCTACCCAGGGACCCCCATCCCCGACACAGAAGCACGCTACCGTCCAGCCGTAATGGCCGAAATCGCCCAGCGCTATGCCAACCTCGTCGCGGCCAACGATCCCCTGGCTTGGAAACATCGCCGCGCCCAGGCCTTGCGTTTGCTGCGGGACTTCGCCAGGCTGCCCAACCGCGTCCACTTCTTCGCCCAACCCCGCGGAAGGTGGACCAAAAACGATCTCCTCCGCCTCCACAGATCTTGCCAAGAAATGCGCGCCTCACTCGGCATGAAGGGATGAATGGCCATGTGTGAACATGCCTCAGATGAACAGCCCCGCGTCACCGACGACGCCCCCGATCTCACCCAGCGCTTCGAGCAGATGCGCCAAGCCATCGCCACGGCCTTCGTCGGCCCCATCTCCACCCTCGAAGTCCTGCTGGTCGCGCTACTGGCAAGGGGACACGTCCTCCTCGAAGGGGTCCCAGGCGTCGCCAAGACCACCCTCGTCAAGGCCTTCGCCCAGACCCTCGACTGCACCTACCGCCGCATCCAGTTCACGCCGGATTTGTTGCCCAGCGACATCACTGGCACCTACGTCTATGACCGCAAAAGTGACGCCTTCGTACTTCGCGAAGGGCCGGTCTTCGCCAACATCGTCCTCGGTGATGAGATCAACCGCGCCCCGGCCAAAACCCAGAGCGCCCTCCTCGAGGCCATGCAGGAAGAGCAGGTCACCATCGATGGCGTCACCAAGGCGCTCCCGTCCCCTTTCTTGGTCCTCGCCACCCAAAACCCCGTCGAGCAAGAAGGCGTCTACCTGCTGCCCGAGGCCCAGCTCGATCGCTTCCTCATCAAAATCCGCATCGACTACCCCACCCTCAACGACGAGGTTCGGGTCCTGGCCCAACACACCCACCGCAGCGCCCCCCTGCAAGCCATCTTCACGCCTGAGGAAATCAACCACTGGGCCGACGCCAGCGAGCAGGTCACCGTCCGCGATGAGCTGCTCCTCTACATGGCCAAGCTGGTGCGTTTCACCCGCGAAGTACCAGACGTCGCCCTCGGAGCCAGCCCACGCGCCGCCATCGCCCTACTCCGCTCGGCCAGGGCCCGGGCGCTCTTGCAGGCCAGAGACTACGTACTCCCCGACGACATCAAAACCATGGCCCCATTCGTCCTCCCCCACCGGATCCTCATCCACCCAGAGGCCGAGATCAGTGGGACCACCGCTGCCGACGTCGTCGCTCAAGCCATCGAGAGCGTACGCTACGCCTGACCCTCACCACGCCTGACACCAGCCCCTATGCCCCCCTATCTCACCACCGCAGGCAAAGCCCTCCTGGCCAGCGCGCTCACCTGGTTCTGCGCAGCCGCACTCTTGGCCACCATGGGAAAGAGCCAGGCCGTGTGGCCTGTGCTCCTAGGCGCCTCAGCCATGCTCGGCGTCCTCATCGTGGCCTACTTCATCACCATCCCCGTCGGGCGTATCCTCGACAACATGCTTCAGGTCAGTGTCAAACCGCCCCAGGCTGGTGCCCACCTGCTCACCCACGACACGGTCCACCCGCGCCTGCTCCTGCACAACCGCAGCGGCTGGCGCCTGCGCCTCACCCACACCATCCCTGAGGCCTCCACCCCGCTCTCCTGTGACGCCGAGTGCCTGCCCAGCCTCGACCTCGATGCGCACGCCTGGCTACAGACCGCAATCCCTACGACCGCCCACCGCAGCGGCCGCTGGTTCATCCACGGCATCCACCTCACCGCTCTGACCTCCTTCTCCCTCTTCGCCGTTCGCACCTACAAAGCGGCCCCGCTGGCCATGCTCTTCCTCCCCAAACCCCTCCCCCAAGCGCAGCAACACCAGCCAACGGCGCTCACCCTCGACGAGCGCTTCGGTATGCACTTCATTCGCCAGCGCGGCTTCGGCACCGATCTCAGAGAGATCCGCGAGCACCAGCCGGGCGATCCCTTCCGCAACATCGCCTGGAAGGCCACGGCACGCTGCGGCCGACTCATGGTCAGAGACTTCGAGAGCGAACGTGCCATCAACGCCTACCTCCTCCTCGACATCTCGACCACCATGAGAGGCGCCCGCCACCAGCAAGACAAACTCGAGCATGCCCTGCGACTCATCGTCGATTTCTCCCGCAACCTCCTGCGCGGAAACGATCAATGTGGGCTCATCACCTTCGACGAGAGGATCTACGGACACCTCCCCCCCCGCGAAGGCCGCCTCCACTTCCAACGCCTGCAGAAACACCTCCTCGGGCTCCATCGTGTCGTCGATGAAGGCCTCACCGAATACGACGAAGACGAAGTCATCGACGCCCTCGTCCGCTTCCTCATGCTTCAGTTCCGCTTGGATTTCCGCCGCCGCGCACCCAGACGACACAGCACCAATCGACCCCCAGCCATCGAGGACCATATCGATGTCGAGCTCCTCAACCGGTGGTTGAGGAGTGCCATCCACGACCAAGCACCGACCAGCCTCGCCGAAGAACGGGTCGGCATCGTCCGCGCCAAGCAACTCTCCCTCGCGCGCCACTTCTGCCTCTTGCACGGCGTGGAGATCCCCTTCCGCACCGAAGCACGCTTCGGCACCAAAGAGCATGGCCTGGTCGCCGCCCTCGAAGCAGCCATCGTCCGCGCCAAAGGGCCAACCTTGGTCCTGATTATCACGGACCTCTCCGGGCTGATGCACACCGAGCGTCTCGTCAAAACGCTCCACCTCGCCCGCGCCAAACGACACAAAGTCGCCTTCCTCGTGCCAGTGGCGCCCTCCTATGTCAACCCCAGTGACCAAAGCCCAGAACAGAGCATCCTGCACGAGATCTTTGCCGCGGGCGATCGCCACGAACGCCGGCGCGTCTTGCGGGCCCTGCGCCAAGCCTCAGTTCCCAACATCGAAATCCACGCCACCGATCGCATCGAACCCATTCTCCAGCGCCTCCGCCTCCTCCACTGAGCCGCCACGGCGCCTGCCGCACTGCAAAACCCCTTGCCCACCTGGACGACACCATGACCTACAGCATGACCGGCTTTGGCCATTACACTCTGCAAAACGAAAGCATCGAGATCCGGGCCCAACTTCGATCCGTCAACCATCGCGGCCTCGACACCAGGATCGTCACCAACCCTAGCTCACCGCGTTTTGAAATCGAAGCCCTGCCCCTGTTCCGCGAACACATCGGCAGAGGAAGAGTCGAGCTCTTCATCACCGTTGAGACCGCTCAGCGAGAACGGCCGGGCTTCGACCTCTCCTTTGCCCAAAAACGCCTGCAAGACCTCAAAATACTCGCCACTGCCCTCGACCTCCATTGGTCAGAAGAACGCTTCATCCCCGCGCTCCTCAAAGCGCATGATCTCTGGCGCGATCAAGGCAACGATCTCAGTTCGGAGATCGACCAGCACCTGCCACTGCTCATGGAGGCCACCATCGCCGCCCTCCACGCCCTCAACCAAACGCGAAAAACCGAAGGTCAGCGGCTGCACCAAGGCATTTTGGAGATGCACCAGCGCTGCACCCATCACCTCGAACACATTGCCCAGCGCGCCCCCGAGCGCATCTCCGAATTCCAGAAGCGCATCCTGGAGCGCGTCGCCGCCCTGGCACAAGAACTCCCCCTGGACCCTCAGCGCTTGGCCCAAGAGGTCGCCATCATCGCCGAAAAAGCTGACATCCAGGAAGAGCTGCTCCGCGCCCAATGCCACCTCGACGCCATCGCCGATCTCTTCCCACCAGAACCTCCACCCACGTTGTGCATGGGGAAAAAACTCGATTTCTATCTCCAAGAACTGAACCGAGAGGTCTCTACCATCGCCGCCAAAGCCAAGGACAGCGACATCGCACAACACACCATCGAGCTCAGAGCGCTCATCGACGCCATGCGTGAACAGAGCGCCAACCTACAGTAGACCCCAATCCCCCTGGAGCCCAAGATGCCCATCACCCCAATCGTCGATGAACACCTCCTCATCGTCTGTGGCCCGAGTGGTGCCGGAAAGAGCACCCTCATCGCCGATCTCCTCGCCAACCGCCCCGCAGCCCAGCTCTCTGTCTCCTACACGACGCGCGCACCACGCGGCCAGGAAGTCGATGGCCAAGACTACCACTTCACCCATAAAGACCATTTCCTGCGCCTCATCGACGACCAAGCCCTCGCAGAGTGGGCGGAGGTCCACGGCAACTACTATGGCTCGCCCAAGAGCACCATCGCAGACGTCGCGACCCAACACCGCACCCTCATCTTCGACATCGATTTCCAGGGCGCCATCCAGCTCAAGAATGGCTACCCCCTGGCCTGGTCCGTACTGATCGCCCCACCCTCCATGGCGGTGCTCTCCCAACGCCTGCGGGCCCGTGCCACCGACAGCGAAAGCAGCATCGTCAAGCGACTCGCCAAAGCCACCGAAGAACTGAGTCACCACAAGCGCTTCGACTTTCTCGTCGTCAACCACGACCTCGCCGCGGCAAAACGGGAACTCACAGCCATCTTCGACGCCCTCGCCCTGAGACAACACCGCCGCGCCTTGCAGACTCGCTGCCTCGAGTCTTTTTTTCCCTGAGAAACCCTCCCATGCCCTCCCTTGTCTCAGCAAAGACCCGACGCCCCCGCGCGTCTCCATGCTGACATTTCAGCCATGGTGGCTGGATTGACCCTAGGCCCGCCCCTTGCTATAGTCTCCCCAATGTGTCTGCGCTTTTTGCGAATTGACGCAACCGCATGCGCCCATCGTGTATGGAGTTCCCAATGAAAGCTTGGGTCACAGCCTTTGTTCTGGCACTGTCACTCGCCTCCTTCGCACCCGCCTTCGCCCAAGACGGCAGTGTTAAAGAAAAATTCTACAACTTCGATGACATGCTCATCGATGGTGAGTTCAAAAGGCCCCAGGGCATGTTCGAAAACGCGCGCAACAAAGCCAAGTTCGAACGCCTGCTCGCCCTGAAGAAGAGCTTCCTCCCCAACATTCAAGACTCGGTGCAAGAGGAAGCCCTCAATCAATGATTTTCTCCTTCGCCCTTTACGTTACCACTGAGCCAACGGGAGACGTTTTCGCATGAGAATCGTCTGCGATAGCTGCGGCACCAAGTACTCGATCCCCGATGATCGCGTGCGCAACAAGCCTTTCAAAATTCGCTGCAAAAAGTGCTCGTACACCATCGTCGTCGACGGCACACACAACCAGCAGGCCGAAGAAGCCATCTGGTATGTGGTCATTAACGGGGAACAGGTCGGACCCATCTCTGCGCGAGACGTCGAAGCTTACTACTACAACCAGCAGATCTTGCTGGACTCCTATATCTGGAGAGATGGCTACGGCGATTGGGTCCAGGTCTCGGCTGCGCCCGAATTCGAGCACCTCGCCCAAGGAGCCGCCGAAATCGCTGCACCAGACCCTCAGGCGCTCCCTGATCAACAGGCGCTCCCTGATCAACAGGCGGCCTACGACCAACAAGCGGCCTACGACCAACAGGCGGCCTACGACCAACAAGCAGCCTACGACCAACAAGCAGCCTACGACCAACAAGCAGCCTACGACCAGCAACTCGCTGGAATCAATGCCCCGAGCGAAGATCACGACGAGGCAGACGAAACCCGGATTCTCCCCCTTGACGCCGTCGGCCAAGCACAGGGCGTAGCCGCTTTTGCAGCCGCATCGGCACCAGAGCCCTCGGGCTTTGAAGCCTTTGGCGATCTCAGCGCACCCGCCGAAGCCCCTGAAAGTGACTTCGGCGGACTCGACGATCTCGACATCCAGAGCAAAGGCCCGAGAGTCACTGCCAACGATCTCGTCGGCGCGCGAAGTGAAAACTCCGTGCTCTTCAGCCTGTCAAACCTGCAAGCCGTCAGTGGGCGCACCTCCAAAGAAAAGAATGCGCCCGCAACCACCGGCTCTGGCCTCATCGACATCAAGGCCCTCGCCTCGAGCCAAGCCGTCCCGGCGGACAAAAGGAAATCCTTTGACGACGGCGGCTTCGATGGCGCTGTCATCCCCGTGCCGGCCATGATGCCCCTCGGCACCAGGAAGTCCAACACGGGCCTCATCATCGGCATCAGCGCCGGTGCCTTCGTCTTCCTGGCCCTCATCACAGTGGTCCTCATCCTGGTCCTCTCCAAAGACGACAAACCGACCCCTGGGGCCAAAACAGCCGCACCGGTGCAGCAACCCGTCGAAGCACCCGATCTCGGGGTCGGAGGCGCGGCCGTCGTCGCCCATCAAGTACCCGGCGACACCACCACCCAACAGGTCACACCAGAAGAGCCCACCAAAGAAGACACCGAAGCACCAGCCAACACCGCCACCGAAGGGGATCCCAAAGGCGACGAGGGCGCTGAGAACGGCGACACCCAAGACGATGCCACCGAAACCGCCGCCGTCGAGGCCGCCGCTGCTACCAAAACCAGCGAAACCCGCACCACCCCAAGAGACACCAAACCGAGAGAGTCATCCTCCACCAAAGAAACCACGAAGCCCGCCGAAACACGCGACACCAAGCCCAAAGAAACCACACCTCCTCGCGAAACCAAGCCCAAAGAAACCAAGCCCAAAGAAACCAAGCCCAAAGAGAGCGACAGCGGCGGTGATTCGAGCGGTGACCTCACCAAGGACGAAATCGGTAAGGTCGTGCGACAGAACTTCGGCCAAATCAGAACTTGCAGCCGTGACGCTGAGGTCAAAGGCACCCTGCGCGTCTCCTTCGTCATCAAAGGGGACGGACGTGTCACCAACGCCAGGATCTCCAGCTCCGAGTTCGAAGGAACCCGTGTCGGCGCGTGTGTGCTCAAAGTGGTCAACGGGATGCGCTTCCGCGCCTTCGGTGGCTCCGACAAGAGCATCGCCAACTATCCCTTTGCTATCAACTAGTTAAATATTGCAACGAGCGTGGCGGCCCGTCCCCCCTGCCGCTCCCTCTCCAACGCGAGCGCACAAAAACTGTGCGCTCGAAAAAAAGGCATCACCCATCATGCCCAGCAGCCACGAGACGTCGTCTCCACAGAAGGGACGACTCACTCAGCCTCTTGCCCTCCTCATCGTCTTCACCGCCATGCTCGCCGTCGGCATCTCTTTGCTCATCATTGAGCCGGCCGCCTCTCATCTTCCGCCCGCAACCCCAGCCAACCTCACCGCCTACCCTGCCATTCCAGCCCCCTCCCTGGACCAGGCTGACTTCACCGTGACCCAACCTGCACAGGGCACCCAAAAGCCACTGCGCTACGCGCCACCCAGTGAAGACTTGGTCCTCCGCAACCAACTCTCCATTACCCAAAAAGTCGTCTTCACCCGCAAAGACAGCACTTCGACAGTCACCACGGCCCTCTCGGCCACGGCCCTCCTCGAACCCAACCTGCGCGACCCCTCCAAGGTCTTCATCTCCTTCACCGACTTCTCCATCCGCGTCGACAGCAATGGCGATAGCGTTGCTTTGCCTGCGGTCAACACCCTCCTTGAAGGCATCCGCTTGGTCGTCGTCTTCGACCCAGTCACCGGTTTTGAGGCCGACGCTAGCCTCGTCACCATCAACCCACAAGTCAGACGCATGCTCTCCCTGCTGGTTGACGTCCTGCGCCAGGCCTATCCACCCCTCGCGGCCGAAAACGTCGCCCCTGGTTCCCACTGGCAGCGAGAAGGACAATGGAAGTCCAGCGAACGTGGTGCCGTCTCCACCAACATGGTGCAAATGGTGCGCTATGAGGAACCCGACGCCTACGCCCGCCTCGACACCACGACCGCCCTGGAGCTCGATGGAAACATTGGGCGCGCTGCCATTAAGGGCAGCGGCGAAGGCAAGGTCACGTCGACCCTTGACCTTGCCCACGGGCGCGTGACGGCCAGCCACGGAGAGCTCCGTTTCGAACAGAATATCCACCAAGGCCCAGAGCAGGTGAGCCAGAGCCTTCAACTCAACTTTGAGCTGCAAGCCTTGAGTCCACTCTCCCTGGAAGAGATGTTTTG
>Ga0334883_1003896_pt1 | contig 15149 bp, 14 predicted proteins | sample GraSluR1_MG_6_FD_207230 | JGI IMG/M metagenome (GOLD analysis project Ga0334883, IMG submission 207230) | Sludge microbial communities from methane-producing bioreactor in Wageningen University, Netherlands - Granular Sludge_09_05-R1 | ecosystem: Engineered > Bioreactor > Anaerobic >... | reverse complement strand
TATTATCGTTCTTGCGGCGGTAGATTTACCACAGCCTGACTCTCCTACCAGCCCAAAAATTTCTTTTCTTTTTATTGAGACAGAAAAATCCTTCACAGCATTTACATATTTTATCTTTTCAAAAATGCCTGTTCTTGCAAGAGGAAATTTTTTGGTAATATTGCGTACATCCAGAAGCTTATCCTCTCCTGACATCAGAAATTCCTCCCTCCCGCAAAATGGCAGCTTACATAGTGCTCCTCTTCAATTTCCCTCAACCGGGGGTATTCCGTTTCACAGATCTTCTGACCCAGTTCACACCTGGGATAAAATGAGCACCCCGTAGGCATTTCGAAAGGGTTAGGAACCAGTCCTGATATCTGTTGTAGCATTTTTCTTTCCCCTGTCATTTTGGGTATTGATTCAAGCAGCCCAACGGTGTAAGGATGTGCAGGGTTTGAAATAACACTCTCCGAAGGACCCTTTTCGATCACACGACCGCAGTACATGACAATTATGTTGTCAGAGACACCTGAGACCAGAGAAAGGTCGTGCGATATGAGGATCATTGAGCTGTTGTTGCTTTTGACAAGCTGATATAGGCGCTTGATAAGCTGAGCCTGGACTGTTACGTCAAGCGCGGTAGTTGGTTCATCTGCAATTATTAGCGAAGGTGAAGTTGCGAGAGAAATTGCAATAATTACTCTCTGTCTCATTCCGCCGCTGAATTGATGCGGATAATAGTTTACCCTGCTTTCGGGAGATGGAATACCGACAAGCCTTAAGAGTTCAACTGCCCTATTGTGAGCCTCTCTGCCCCTTAGCCCTCCATGAAGCTCGAGTGTTTCACATATCTGTTTCTTTATTGTATAGACAGGATTGAGTGAAGTCATTGGATCCTGGAATATCATCGATATCTTGTTTCCTCTTATCTTTTCCATTTCCCTTTCTGATTTCTTCAGAAGGGACTCACCTTCAAAAATTATTTCTCCGCCTTCTATCCTGCCGGGCGGATCTATCAGCCTGAGTACAGAAAACCCAGTTACAGATTTTCCGCACCCTGATTCACCCACTACCCCGAGTACCTCTCCTTTTTTTAGAGAAAAGCTGACTCCGTCGACAGCTCTCACTATTCCTTTGAATGTGTGAAAATATGTTTTAAGTTCACGCACATCGAGGAGATATTCGGGTTCTTTTCTGACTTCAGGGATGTTTGTCATCTCACCTTCACCTACTTCAAACGGGGGTTGAACTCATCCCTGAGAAAGTCCCCCAGAAGGTTCATTCCAACCACCAGCAACATAAGCACAAGGCCCGGGAATACAGAAACCCACCACAGACCGCTGAATAATACTACGTAGCCCTGTGCGACCAGCAAACCAAGAGAAGGTTCCGTTATGGGGATGCCTATCCCAAGAAAGCTTAGTGTAGCTTCGCTCAATATCACAGTTCCTATCTGCAGAGTTGCAATGACAATAACGGGGGTCATTACGTTGGGAAGTATATGTTTGAAAAGAATGACCCTCTCAGGAAAGCCGATAACTTTTGCTGCTTCTACATATTCCTTTCCCTTTTCAGCCATCGTCGTTCCCCGTACTGTCCTCGCATATGTCACCCATCCGGAAAATGCAAGCGCCAGTATTATCTTCCAAACGCCTCTGCCAAAGGCGATTAGTACCAACATCGCTATAAGCAAACTGGGAAAAGAGAGCTGAACATTCACCAGCCCCATGATAAAAGAGTCGAGTCGGCCTCCCTTGTATCCGGAGATCAGGCCTAGAGTGGTGCCGGCTATCATGCATATGATCGTGACGCAGAACCCTATCGTTACAGACATTCTGACACCGTAAACTATTGCGCTTACCATGTCACGGCCCTGATCGTCTGTCCCAAGTATAAAGCGCGGATCGGAGCCCTCCTGCCAGATTGGAGGTTTGTAGGAATCGTTCAGGTCAAGCTGGGCAAGATCATATGGGTTCTGGCTGACCATGTGCGGTCCAAATATAGCAGTGAACAGGAATACAAGGATTATGAACGCTCCGGCTATAGCAAAAGGGTTACGCTTGAAATTATAAAATCCTTCAGACTTTATGATCTTTGAGATCAACGACTTATTATCCATCATGATCACCTCAGATCGATCCGGGGATCAACAACAGTATATAAAATATCAACTATAAAATTGATAACGACAAAGAGCATCGATGCCAGCATCAGGTAGGCAATTATCACAGGCCTGTCTGATATGTTTATTGAATCTATCAATAGTTTTCCCATTCCGGGCCATGCAAAGATCGTTTCCGTTATCGTCGCAAAAACTACCAGCCCTCCAAATTCAAGACCATAAACTGTAATGACCGGGATAAGTGCATTTTTTAGCGCATGTCCATAGAGAACATCGTGAGGACTTACGCCTTTAGCCTTGGCAAATTTAATATAATCCTGGCGAAGGACCTCCATCATTCCTGCCCTTGTAAGCCTAAGCTGAGTTGCAAGCTGCTGCACCGCAAGGGTTATTGCAGGCAGTATCAGATGTTTGATCCCGTCCCAGGTAAGGAAACTCAGCCTCATTCCCCAGACAATAATTACCTCACCACGGCCTGATGAGGGCAACCATCCAAGCTGGACAGAAAAGACAAGTATAAGGACTATTCCAAACCAGAACGTCGGCATGGAGATGCATAGCAGCGACAGCGACAGTATGCTTCTGCTGACAAATGTGTTGGGGTGGGCTCCTACATATACACCGAGCGGTATAGCTATCAGTGCGGCAATAAACATGGCAAGGACAACTATCTCAAGAGTCGCCGGCATACGTTCGAAGATAAGCTTCATTGCAGGTTCCCTGAAGACGAAAGAGTTGCCCAGGTCTCCATGAAGTACATTAACTACAAACAGCTTGTACTGTTCCCACGGGGAGCTGTCCAACCCCATCGCAGCCCTGGCTTTTGCCAGTTCTTCGGGGGAGGCTTCCGGAGGAAGGAGCAGTACAGCCGGATCACCCAGCATATTGACAAATATAAAGACGATCGTTGCAACTATTGCAATAACGATGATCATTTGGACAAATCTCTTTATGACGTAAAAGAGCAACTTCAGACCTCCTCACCATACTGCAGATATAGTCCTATGAGAGGAAAGGAAACTATTTAGTCTCCTTCCCTCCCGATATTACTTCAGCTTACTTTTTTTGCATGGTGTTGACATCAAAAATGAAAGCATCGACCCTTGGAGTGAAGTCGAGGCCTTTGACCAGTCCATAAGGCTCTTCGTACTGGTAGATCGGAATTATCGCATAGTCCTGGTAAAGTATCTTTGTCACTTCTTCGAGTTTTGCCTTCCTTACTTTTACGTCAGCGGTCGAATCTGCTTCATCCAACAGTTTATCCACCGTAGGATTAGAATAATGCGTCCTGTTTGATCCGCCGGCGCCCTCTTTCTTATCCCTTGTGTAGAACATGCGGTTGTACCAGTAGCCTATGTCTCCCTTACCAGTTCCCGATGCCCCGTAGAATGCGGTGGTCTTGTCTCCGGGATTGATATAGGACAGGTACTGGTTCGAAGGGATCATGTTCAATTTGGCTTTAATGCCGACTTTTGCCAGAAAGCCTGCTATTGCCTGAGAGCAGGGACCGTCATTGAAGTAACGCTGCTGCGGAACATCCCACACGAATTCAAAGCCATTTGGGTATCCCGCTTCTTTAAGCAGCTGCCTTGCTTTTTCAGGATTGTATGGGTATGGTTTGATGCTTTCCACATATCCATATGCTCCGGGAATGGGAAGCTGACCTGTAGGATATGCGTGGCCGCCGTATACGTTCCTGATTATCGAATCCCTGTCTATAGCGATAGCAAAGGCTTCCCTGACCCTTGGATCGAGGAATGGGTTTTTGCCGTTCTTGTATCCCGGAGTCTTCTGTCTTGTGACGTCTATGTTGATATGCATTACATCGGGACCCGGGATCGCTTTGACTTCCGTATTCGCTCCTCTTGCTACGCGGTCAATATCTCTTACCGGCACGTTGTAGATAAGGTCAACTTCGCCGCTGAGCAAAGCAGCGACTCTTGTTGCGTCATTTTTGAGTGGTCTCATTATCGCCCTTTTGATATTGGGTTTGGTACCCCAGTATTTATCGTTGGCATCAAGCGTTATGTGGTCTTCCTTGATCCACTCAACGAACTTGTACGGGCCTGTCCCTACAGGCTGTTTCAGTACTCCTTCTTCTCCGACCTTTTCAAAGTGCTTTTTGCTTGATATGTATATGTCAGCCATGTCAAGCACAAGGATCGCATAAGGAGCGTGGGTCCTTATCTGCACTTTGTAAGTATCCAGCGCAAGTGCGGATGCTATTGGCTGTACAAATCCGGCTCCGCCGGTCGTTGAGTCCTTGTAGCGCTTGATGCTGAATACAACGTCATCCGCAGTAAACGGATCCCCGTTGTGGAATTTGACTCCTTCCCTCAGTGTCAGTATCCAGATGGTATCGCTCTTTTGCTCCCACTTTGTGGCCAGTGAGGGGACAAGGGTAAACTTGCCTTCCTTGTCAAAGACCTTCCTCACAAGTGGATCAAATACGTTGATAGTTATGTTGTTCGACCACATCGAATTTGAAGCATGAGGATCAATGGTGGTCGCATCGCCAGTGGTACCGATAACGAGTGTCTCTGCCCTCGTTGGTGCCGCCATAGCCGAAGCTCCGCAGAAAACAAGCATTGCCACGGCAAGCATAAGGATAAATATTCTCTTCATTATCTCTTTCAGCCCCTTTCATTTCTCAACATTGACTCACAGTGCTGTAAACATATTCCGTCATTGTGACAAAATCAAAAACTGGCAGTCCTGTGGCATTTCGTACAGCATCTGAAAATGGAGGCATATCTGTACATTCATACACGATAGCTACTGTTTCCGGGTGCTCCCTGACCGCTTTCAAGACAATTGAGACAAACTGTTTTCTGAGAAGACCAAGATCCAGTTCGGCGTTGAAATCCTCTCCCATTTTTCTCCACTCTTCGCACTCTTCCCTCATCCCGTAAATGTGCAGCCCGGACATATCATCTGTTCCCGTGGCATGAAAGTGTTCCTCTTTCAGATTCGCCTTTCTTGCAGTAATTACGATGATCCCGCGGGAATTCCCGTACATTGCCCTGATAAATGGTATCTGCACAAGGCTTGAAGAGAAGAAGGGTATCTTAAGGGCAGACGAGATCTCTTTTTGAAATATGGCATTGAACCCACAGCTCGTTGTTATACACCTGACTCCAATTGATTCAAGCTCCCTTGCCCTGTCGATCATTCTCTGCATTACTACCGGATCGGGATCCTGAACAACTGTTTTGCCGCAAGCACCGGGGATCCTTTCAACCAGAACCGGGAAATCAAAGGTGTCCGGATTAGTGCTGTTGCCCTTAAGTGTTTCAAGCTGTAAAAGACCCCTTGGAACCTTTCCTTCCTCCCATGCCAGTATCGCAAGCTTCGGAACAGATCCGCCGCAGCGGCATTTGCTGTTCTTTGCATTTTCCATGATATCCGTCAGCGATCATCTCCTTTCGTAGGTTAATGAGTTAAATCAATAGGAAGTGCTGCATGATATGGCAGATGTGGCCGGAATCTTCAGGGGGGCAAGCTTCTATGTTCTCCCAAGCTTTTTCGTCTCCCAGAACTTTTCGCAGAGCGCTGACCCCGGGAGTCACACCCATCTCAAAATGGGGCTGCAGTCCCCAGATTTTTTTATTTTTGATCCTTATTCCGCTTATACGGCATCTCGATGACGAAGCAAAGACTTCCACCTCAGATAATGGAACTTCCTTCACCTCCCAGAAATGGTGTGAAAATACCGAATATTCTTTTCCCGCTATACCGAATATATCATCGTCCATTTCAGATCTTATACTGTGCCATCCGTAATTTGCCTTATCCATCGGTCCGAGACATCCTGTCCCATAAAGTGTTTTGACTATCATCTGGTGGCCGTAGCAGACCCCCAGCAAAGGGAGGCCTTTCTCGTATGCCCACCTGATGAGTGATGATTCCCTATCCTGCCATGGCCCGTCAAAATCAGCACCTGAGCCGGAGAGGATAATGTGCGAGTATCCCTCTCCCTCTTCAGGAACCATTTCGGTCAGCACATTGACCACATCAAAGGAAGACCTGAAATGCGGAATAAAATTTTCGGAGACTCTGTTTCCCGGCACCAGTGAATTATTAATAAAGAGTATGCGTCTGTTTATTGTTTCAGAAATCATAACGCCCACCTGTGTGTCGAGAGAGAATTGTATGTCGATTCGACATGTCGATACATGGCTTCCCTGGCTTTATCAGGATCCCGGGATGCCAAAGCATTGACCAGTCCAACGTGCTCATTACAGCTGTTTGATGATCCGGGATCCCTGGGAGCCTTGCTTTCGTCGACCCTTCGCCTGTAAAACCTGTCAAAAAAGAAAGTATATAGAGCAGCCCGCCAATATATGTGCTGGATAAACCTGGCAAGATATGTGTTTCCGCTTATGCGGGCTATCTCCATGTGGAACTTTTCGTTGACTTCAGAGTAGGGATCGTGCTGCCTTTTTGAAAAATACTCCCTCTCCCGGGCAAGCATATCTTCGAGTTCCACAACCTGCGCGTCGGTAATATTTTGCGCAGCAATGTACGCCGCCTGAGGTTCCAGATATAACCTTGTCCTGAACACATCGCGCATGTCACTTGGTTCAAGTCTTGGAAGACAGCACCCCACCCTTGGGATCTGCTCGAGTACTCCCATGGCAACAAACTGTCTTAGGACATTACGCACAGGGGTCCTGCTCAGATTCAGCTCGGAAGCAATGTCTCCCTCTACGATCCTGTCTCCCGGAGAGTATTTTTGGGACATTATCAGTTTCAAGATATCCCTGAAGGCTTTTTCTTCTGTTTTTGCAACTCTCATTTTTTTCCTCCCCCACTCAGGGTCAAAGCTATACCGTGTATTCTTCGAACGTAAATCCGAACTTTTCCAGTTCTGCAAGTACCGGATCAAAAATTTCAGCTGATGTGGGGATCACTACCCCTTTTTGTGAGATCTTCCCACGGAGCAGACAGTCCGTGCCTACTGCAAGAGGAAGTCCCGTTGTCCTTGAAATGGCTGTTTCCCCACTGATCTCACCTCTTACCACCATCGTCGAAACTATCTTCTTTGCACTCCCACGTTCGGGATAGCTGACATCAAACCGGTGCTGCATTACAACCATATCTTTCTCATGGGGCATGTACGTTAGTTTCTTCAGGTAGAGATCTGCTGTAAGTTGTTTTGTTGTCTCGAAAGTTTCCGGAATTGGGGTATCTTCAAAAAGACCAAGCCATTTCAGCCTGTGAAGTACCGCTGATGAACTGTCAAGACCTAGAAAAGCCCCTGCCGCATCGATCGCGTTCGATGAACTGATGCCTGTAAGTTTTTTTATCAGATCAGCGTAGGTCATGCTTGAAAGGTCCAGTCTCGATGATTCGTAAAGCCCAAGCCTGAGCATTGCGTGGATGGTCTCGCTCCAGCCAATGTAACGGAGTGTGCCTCTGTAGACATCTTTGACCTCTGGCATTTCATATGCATCGACATAGGGAGTTGAATCGCCGTTTGCATATTCTTCGAACCAACCCAGTCCCCTTATCTCAACTAAAGAAGGGTGGAGATAAGTTTCACCGTCGGGCATCACTATAAGTCTTTTGTCTTTGATGATCTTCGCTTCTCTTTTTGAGGAGTCTACTACACTGCTGGGTGCCCAGGAAAGTTTATATCCGAAAGGATTGTTGTTGGCTGACGCATCGGGAAGGGAACCGCATACAGACCAGAATGAGTCAATTTTTCCATTATTATCATGGATATGCTTGATCGTTTTTGCAGCTGACATATGGTCGATGCCCGGATCAAGTCCCATTTCAAAAAGTAATGTTATACCTTTCAACTCGGCCTCTTTACAAAGGCTCCTGATCTCTTCTTTCGCATAAGAAGCTGCTGTCATGTTTATTGACCTTTGGATACACTCTTTTGCGACATTCAGGTTCATTGCTGCGGGCAGAAGGCAGACCACCACATCGGGCCTGTATTCATCCATAAGCCTTCCTGCGTTTTCTGAGGCATCGTCAATTACAGCATATCCCCTGCTCTTTCCGGAGAGGGTAAGGTCAAGGTTTTCCGGCAGTTTGTCTACTAGAAAAATCTCATAGTCCTCTTTTTGAAGCAAATACTGGATGCACGGCTTTGCGACCCTGCCTGCACCAAACGCAAGTATCCTTTTCAAGGCTCATCATTCCTCTCTCATCAAAGAAAGATCAATTTGCCCGAACCAATAAAATACATAAGGGACTCTATAGTATTCTATGGAGTATGTTTTAAATTGTCAATATTGTAAAACAAGATAATTAAACACAATGTTATTTATTAGGTCAAATTTGCAAAGATTTACAATTACAGGGACTGACCTAAAATATTATCTTTTAAAACGGGAAAAGGCATATAATTGTAAAAATCTTAGATTCAGAGGTGTTTTTACTTATGACTTACAACGTCATTTGCAAGGGTTTCAGGTTCGGGGCGCTTTTACAGGCCGCCGTCGGGCCTGTCTGTCTTTTTATATTCCAGACGGCGGCTTCATCAGGTTTTTGGGCAGCTGAGGCAGCTGTCCTGGGTGTAACGCTGGCTGATCTTTTTTACGTTACAGCAGCAATACTTGGGATCGGGGCATTGATAGAAAGGAGTTCGTCTGCAAGGAACATTTTCAAGTACCTCGGAGCAGCGGTGATAATACTCTTTGGGATATCATCCATTCTTGGTTCTTTTGAGATAAACATAATACCGGGCTTCGGAACTTTGACCGGGACAAACTCCGAGAGTGCCTTTATCAAAGCGCTCCTCCTGACTCTTTCAAGTCCTCTGACTATTGTTTTCTGGGCCGGAGTATTCTCAGCAAAAGCGGCAAGCGGAGAAATGAGCGGCAAGGAAGTATCCTATTTTGGTTTCGGAGCGATACTGTCGACTCTCGTATTCATGACGATGACCGCAATGGCAGGCACACTTACAGGAAGTTTCCTGCCTTCATCTGTCATCCTGATGCTGAATATCCTTGTCGGTCTGGTGTTGATTTTTATCGGGATAAGAACTGCTCTCAGGAGTTAGACTTCTTATTTACCGTTATCCACTTCTTCAAATTCTTTTTTTCGAGGATATCTTTGTCAAATATATCTGTACGTGATGCAAGAAGCATACAAAGCGGTATGCCGATCCCGAAACATATGACTGCCTGGCTTATACCTATATATATTATTGAAAAGATCACGGGTGTTTCTGTTATTAAACCAAGATATATGCCTACGGCAATCGCGTTTATAACTACAGGCGGAACAGCGGCCAGCCATATATTTGGCATTTTATATGTGAGCCACGCCGCAGCAAGGGTCGCCGCGCTTCCTATGACTATATCTATCAGGCCGAACCCTCCTGCGATGTTCGAAAGGAAACAGCCGATAAATAGCCCCGGTATCGCCTCAGGCATGAAGAATGGAAGCAACGTCAGCGCCTCTGCGACCCTGAACTGTATAGGGCCGAATGAAAGCGGTGAGAGCGCTACGGTGAGTGCTGCATACAAAGCTGCGATCATTCCGGAGACAGCAATTTTTCTTATCATTACAAAAAACTCCTGACAGACAAAGAATGTTGGTATTATAACCCTCTTGAGGCTATAATGACCACAAACGAAAGCAACAAATACATTCTGACGGAGGTACTCTTTTATGAACATTACAATGCTGGGTGCAGGCAGTTTTGGAACAGGAATGTCAAAACACCTTGCCGATCTGGGACATAATATTCTTATGTGGACGATAGATAAAGAGCAGTCAGATTCAATCAACAAGTCAGGAAGGAACACTTTCTGCTTCCAGGACACGATACTGCCGCAGACAGTCAAATGCACGATGGACATGGATGAAGCACTGAACTTTTCAGATCGTGTGATCATGGCGATACCCACCCAGTTTGAACGTGAAGTATGCCAAAAGGTAGCTGCCACCGGCAAAAAAAATATTCACATGCTGAACCTGGCAAAGGGCATTGAGATCAGCACAGGATATCTCCTTCATAAAGTACACGAAGAGGAGTCTCCTGAAAATATCTATTCGGCACTTTCCGGTCCAAGTCACGCTGAAGAGGTATTGATAGGCTGCCCTACTGCTGTTGCGCTTGCTTCATTTCACGAAGGAGAGGCAGAAAGCTGGCAGAAAATTTTGACCGGCAACAATTTTCGCGTATACACTTCCGACGATGTCATCGGCCTTGAAGTCGGCGGAGCCACAAAAAATATATATGCAGTAGCAGCAGGGATCTCAAAAGCCATGAAACTCGGAGACAACGCCCTGGCTGCGATCGCATGCAGGGGGCTGGCCGAGATCATGAGGTTCGGCAAGAAACTAGGAGCAAAACCGATGACCCTTTCCGGCCTTGCAGGTGTAGGCGACCTGATGGTCACCTGCTACAGCATGCATTCAAGGAACTTCAGGCTTGGACTGGCAGTCGGAAGCGGCAAGACATTCGATGAGGCCGCGAAAGAACTGGGGCAGGTGGCAGAGGGAGCTTACACAGTCAGAGCAGTCATTGAAAACAGCAAGAAGTTCGATGTTGAAATGCCTCTCGCTGAAGGGGTCTACCGTATCCTTTACAAAGGAGAGTCTCCCGAATCGATAATGAGAGAACTCTTTTCGCGCCCGCTTAAGGCTGAGCGGTTATTCTAAATGTGAAACTGCGACAAATACGGTCGCGTGAAGCAATGGTGAAGCGATAGTGAAGCAGTAGTTAAAAGCGGCTGAGCAATGGCTGAGCGCGAGCGGTTACGAGCAGTCGGTAAAGGCAGACGAAGAGGACATCCGCGGGGAATTTGCAGCCTCTGGGCTGCGGAGAATTCGCGTCCTTCGGCCGCTGGAGAATTTGCTTGCTTCGCATCGCGGGGAATTGAGTCTTAAAGTCTTGTTCCCCTTCGTCCCCAGCGCCTCAATCAGGAGAATGCCGTTTCCTTCTAAGGAAACATTTAAAAACGCCTTAGTATTCGAACTATTTCGAGTGCGTTTCGAGATCGGGGATTCAGTGGCTATAAATCCTTGCTATTACTGGCTTTTTAGGACCTAAACAAAAACCGCTGTTCCGGCATCTCAGAACGCATTCGAAATGGTTCGATCACTAAAGTTAATTTAAAAAGTTTTCCTGACGTAAAACAGTGCCCCCTTCCCAAACAACCGCATACCGGAATGACGGGAGTCCATGGATCCCGGCTCAGGTGCATACCGGGAAGACGGGGAAGAGGGCAACACCAGGAAAGACGGGGAGAAAGTCAATTGCCTGGAACGACGGAGATTTTGAACCTCCGCGGCCTTTGGCCGCAATTCTCCGTGACGCGAAGCGAGCAAATTCTCCAGCGACGTAAGTAGCGAATTCTCCGCAGCCAAAGGCTGCAAATTCCCCCGTTCCTACAATTGCTTCCCAATCGCTTCACCATCTCTTCACGCGACAGCATTCGTCGCAGTTTCACAAACGGTTCATCCCTTCAGAAACAGCCCCAGCACCTCGTTCAGCGACGATACTCTCACAGTCTCCATCGGGTATTCGTCTTTAGGGCTCCTTCTGCTTATCACAGCTTTTTTGAAACCGAGCCTTGAAGCCTCTTTCAGTCTCATCATGGTCCTTCCCGCAGGCCTCACCTCTCCGGCAAGCCCTACCTCACCTATGAAGCAGACATCTGAAGGGAGAGGGATGTCTTTTAAAGTCGAAGCAAGTGAAACGCATACGGCAAGGTCAGCTGCGGGATCCCTGAGCGTCAGACCGCCCGTGATATTTAGATAAACGTCACTGGTCCTTGAAAATAGACCGCACCTTTTTTCCAGGACTGCGAGCAGTAGCTGGAGCCTGTTGGCCTCAAGTCCCCTGGAGGTCCGTTTTGGATAAGGGAAAGGAGAATTGCAGGCAAGTGCCTGTATCTCCGCCGCAAGCGAGCGGGAGCCTTCAAGGACCATCGAGATCGCGACACCTGAACTGCCAAGGTCTGTGCCGTCCCAATAAAGCCTGCTGGGATCCAGTACGGGAGACAGTCCCTTATCGGACATTTCGAATATTCCGAGTTCGTCAGTGCTTCCGAATCGGTTCTTGTCTGCTCTGAGCAACCTGTTCGGTGAATTCTGTTCACCGGAAAAAAGAAGTACCACGTCGACCATGTGTTCAAGCAACTTGGGCCCCGCTATCTGACCCTGTTTCGTTATATGCCCGACAATAACTGTAGGTATCTGGCAGTTCTTAGCCATTTCTACAGCCATGGATGCTACTCCCCTGACCTGGTTGGGAGATCCTGCCCAGCCGTTCTCTGCATCAGCCCTGAAGGCCTGTACACTGTCAACAACTACAAAATCATATTCCTCCGCGGCTTTCAGGCATGAAGCAAGATCATCCTCGCAAAGAAGATAAAGGCCTTCGGGCATAAGACCCAGCCTTCTTCCCCTGAGAGCAAGCTGCCCGGAAGATTCTTCTCCTGATATATAAAGGACTTTTTTGCCGTTTTGTGCCATTTTTGCACATACCTGGAGCAGAAGAGTGGACTTCCCTACCCCCGGTTCTCCTCCAAGCAATACAACTCCGCCCGGCACCCATCCGCCTCCAAGTACCCTGTCCAGCTCGCCGATACCTGACGGGACTCTTTCCTGTTCCTCAACATCAAGTCCGCGAAGGGGTGATGCAGCCTTAGCATCTGCCGGCCTGCCATCCTTAGTCATGGGAATAGGCGCTTCCTCTTCCATGCTTCCCCATACACCGCACTTAGGGCATTTGCCAACCATGGTAAGGCTTACGTATCCGCACTCACTGCACTTGTACCTGTTCATATCCTTTTTTGCCATGTTTTGATCCTCCGCATAGAGAATATCAGAGCGTCGCACCAACTACAAGTGATATAATAGCGCGCAAACCTCAAAAGAGGTAATATATCACCGTAATAAGAGATGGGGTGGCACTTTGTTTTATTTTTACCTGGCAGCCATATCGACCCTCGCAATATTTGTAGCGGCAGGGACCTTCATAGGCACAAGGACATCCGATCCCAAAGATTACTCTCTCGGTGGGAGAAAGTCTTCTGCCGCGGGCGTTACCGGTATCCTTCTCGGAGCACTGGTAGGAGGGGCATCCACTGTCGGTACTGTACAGATGGCCTACAGCCATGGAATGACTGCTGTCTGGTTTACGCTCGGAGGAGGGATAGGCTGTTTGCTGCTGGGGCTAAGGTTCGCCGTCCCTCTGAGGAATTCAGATATTACTACAGTTGCGGATTACCTTGCAAAAAGCTACGGAGGCAAAGATAGCATCTGCGGCAGGTCTATTTCATTGACTGCAACGATCTCATCCACTCTTGGCACTTTCATATCTATATCCGCACAGTTTTTGTCATGCATTGCACTGCTGAAAGGCCTTTTCCCTGTCTCTTCATCCACAGCATCTCTGCTGGCCGGCCTTTCAATAATCGGCTTTATAGCTGCCGGAGGCTTGAAAAGCTTCAGTACACTGGGCGGAGCAAAGATCATCCTGCTCTATTTTGTCCTCATTTCCTGCTTCGTTATGGCGATAATAAAGGGTGGAACTTTTAGTTTTGTGGCTTCACAACTGGATTTTCATCCCTGGTTCAACCCGTTTGGAAGAGGTTTTGTACCTGAAATGGGATACTTAGCCTCAATGGTAGTCGGAGTTTTCACCACACAGATCTACATTCAGTCCCTTGCCGCAGCAAAAGACGCCCGGACAGCAAAAAGGGGAGCTTTCGCTTCGGCGGTCCTAATGCCTCCTATGGGATTTCTTGGAGCCTGGATAGGTCTCTCAGTGAAGGCCAGAGGCATTGAAATGAGGCCTGATGAAGTCCTTTCCTGGTTTATAACGGACTCTTTTCCTCCATTTCTGGGAGGGATCATATGGGGAGGAATACTGATCACTGTTATAGGCTGTGCATCGGGACTTATCCTCGGGATATCGACAAATATTGTCAAGAACCTTATCCCGGAAAAATTCATTCAAAAGCACAGGGAAAAAGAAATTATGATCCATCGCCTGCTGATAGGCGCAATAGTTGCAGCTGCAGCCTTAGCGGGGATAACGGGAGCCGGTTCTATGATACTGGAATGGAGTTACCTGAGCATGGGACTTAGGGGGGCCGGTACCTTCCTGCCTTTCGCGGCAGCTGTCATGCGCCCTGATTCCTTATCTCCCAAATGGGCACTTGCATCTTCGGTCGCAGGACTCTCCGGAACCATCCTGTGGGGGGTCGCATCCTTGCCGGGAGACCCGCTCTTCGCAGGACTCGCCGTTTCCGCCGCTTGCGTACTTATCGGGATAAGATCAAAAAAACAGTATATATAAAAAACAGGCCCTCCTTAATTATAAGGAGGGTCGCTTTCTTTATTTTAAGGAAATAATATTTATCTCTTGTAACCTATTATGTTGCGAAGAAGGCCTTTTCTCCACTCCCGGCCATTTTCATCTTCAACGCCTACTGTTTTTGATCCGTCTATTACTCCTATGACTCCCCTGCCCTGCTCTGTTTCAGCTACAAGCACCTGAAGAGGATTTGCAGTCGCGGCAAAGACTCGGCAGACTTCCTGCACATTTTTGATCCTGTCAAGAACGTTGATCGGAAAAGCGTTTCTTAAGATCACAACGAATACGTGACCCGCGTTGATCGCCTTTGCGTTTTCGATCGCCGCATCTTCAAGATCTTTTTTGTTTCCGTCGTGCCTTACGAGACAGTCACCGGAAGCCTCACAGAAAGCTATCCCGAATTCAACAGAGGGCGAAGATGTTACAAGTGCCTCAAAAATGTCTTCAACTGTCTTAATGAAATGGCTTTGCCCTATTATGATGTTGCATTCATCCGGTATAGCCACCTGCTGTATATCGATATTCATATTACATGACATGATCTCTTACCTCCTCAACTCTTGATATTGACAAGTATATCAAAACCCATTCCTTTTGACCTGCCTGATCCTAAAAATTCATCATTTTGAAGCAATCGAGTAGGAGGTTGCCCATTATTTGAGCAACCGTCCTCTCACACCACCGTACGTACCGTTCGGTATACGGCGGTTCGGTAACTTAAGCGCTTTGCCTCGTATCTCTCGGAGATGT
>Ga0334883_1003895_pt1 | contig 15149 bp, 17 predicted proteins | sample GraSluR1_MG_6_FD_207230 | JGI IMG/M metagenome (GOLD analysis project Ga0334883, IMG submission 207230) | Sludge microbial communities from methane-producing bioreactor in Wageningen University, Netherlands - Granular Sludge_09_05-R1 | ecosystem: Engineered > Bioreactor > Anaerobic >... | reverse complement strand
GCTGTGACAGCGCGACTTTTACGCGATGGCCATCCAGGCAATAACGTAGGGCAACCGGGAGAGGCTTCGGCAGGCTCAGCCACCGGACTTCTCCGGTGCCTGAGCCTGTCGAAGGCCTCTGCGCTCGTCAAAGGTCGTACCGCAAAACACTAACCCTGTAGGATGCTCAAAACACGCAGATTGCTGGCGACTTTTGCACGATTGCGAAAATAGGCAACTGAGAGCGAATTAAAGTTCGCGGTACATTTGCGATGTTGATTTGAGATTTGTTGATTTGAGATTTTCAGAGGAGGGTTTGATGACAACTAAAACCGATTTCACTCGTGACGAATGGATCACGCTGCGTGCGCTAATGCAAGCGGCTTTTTTCAATATGGCGGTGGCCGACCGGCTGCTCTATGATGAGGAGGCCGAGGTGTGGGGCCGCTTGCGCCCGTACACCGTGCCGTTTGTGCAGGAGCTCATTCAGCACAGTGATGATCCAGAGGAAGATGATGCTGTGCTGAATAAGGCCGTACACACTGAACTGGCCTTGCTTATCGAAACGGCCCGCGAGATTTTGCAGACCAAAGCCACGCCAGAAGAGATGGACAACTTCAGTCGTACTTTACAGGCGCTCGCGCACGCCGTCGCTGAAGCCGACGGCAACGTGGCGGATCAGGAAGCCGCTTTTTTGGCGGAGCTCTGGCTGCACTTCGAGGATTGGGACGAGCAAGCGTAATCCCCGGTTTGAACAGCGGCGGAATCAATATCATTAAGTTTAGGGCATAGACCTGGCAGGTTTCCAGGCCTTCAGTCTACAAAACGTCGTTATTCACCGGTAAAATACTACTCAACCCAATTTGTGCGAAACCTGCCAGGTCTTAACTTAATGACATTGGCGGCGGAATCAATAGGGTATGTTTCATTTCAGTTATGGAATGAAAACTGGCCCGGTCGGAGACAGGCCAGAGCAGGCTGGGGTCGGTCTCCGACTGTGTCCCGCTCAACACAAATGAAACATACCCTAATCATTTCAGCGATGAAAGTTTGGTGCGTAGTGCGCCGCTTTGGCATACACTGCACGCCGATTTTGTCTATGGAGCTTCATTCATAAAGCAGGCATAATGAGACACTGGCGCGATCCCTCTGAAGTTTTCGTCCCTGCAGAGCTACACGCTCTGGTAGGCGGTCACCCGCTAATAGCACAGACCCTTGTGCGACGCGGACTTGCGACGCCTGAAACGGCCCGTGCATTTCTCGATCCACACGCCTACGCACCCGCCCCCCCCACGGCTCTCCCCGATTTAGAGCGGGCCGTCGTACGGTTGGAAGAAGCTCTCCGCAGAAAAGAATGCATTTGCGTCTGGGGTGATTTCGATGTGGACGGGCAGACCTCAACGACCGTGTTGGTTACCACGCTGCGCGCGCTGGGCGGCGAAGTCGTGTACTATATTCCTGTGCGGGCGACTGAATCGCATGGAGTAAATGTGCCCAATCTCGCCCGAATGATTGACGCGGGCGCGCAATTGATCCTCACCTGTGACACCGGCAGCGATGCACACGAGCCGATTGCTTATGCGCAGAGCCGGGGCGTCGAGGTGATTATCACCGATCACCATGATTTGCCGCCGGAGCTGCCGCCGGCCGCGGCCCTGGTCAACCCACATTGCCTGCCACCCACACATCCGTTGGCGACATTGCCAGGCGTAGGAGTGGCCTACATGTTGGCACTGGAACTCTATCGCCGGGCCGGGCGGGAGACAGAAGCTGCTGCATTGCTTGATTTGGTCGCACTAGGGATTGTAGCGGATGTAGCCGAGCAGATGGGTGATACACGCTATTTGTTGCAACTAGGGCTGGAGGCTCTGCGGCACACCACGCGGCAAGGGTTATTGGCAATGTTGGCGCTCAACAATCTCATCGCCGCGCAACTCAACACGGAACATATCGGCTTTACACTAGGCCCACGCCTCAATGCTCTGGGACGCTTGGATGACGCCAATGTAGGTGTAGAATTCCTCACTACCACCAACGTGCAACGCGCACGGGTGTTGGCACAGCAATTGGAGGGGCTAAACACTGAACGCAAGCGGCTCTCCAACCTGGTACTGCAAGGCGCGCTGGCACAAATCGAGCATGATCCCAGTTTGCTAGATTACGGCGCGCTAGTATTGGCCGATCCGCAATGGCCGGCGGGCGTGGTAGGGATTGTTGCCAGCCGCCTGACCGAGCAGTACCATCGCCCCGTCGTGCTGATGACGGCCCCGGCGGGGGAGCTCGCACACGGCTCGGCACGCTCCGTCGAAGGGTGCAATATCATCGAGGCCATCGCAGCCCAGAGTGCGCTGTTGGAACGGTTCGGCGGGCATCCACAGGCCGCCGGGCTGGCAATCCAACCGGAGCGTATCATGGCGTTCCGCCGTGGGCTTTCAGAAGCGGTGGAGACTCAGTTGGGCCAAGAGGTGCGCGTACCAGAGTTGCGGATTGATGGCTACCTTTCGCTGAAGGAGCTTTCAATGGAACTGCTGGATGATTTGGAGCGGCTGGCCCCCTTCGGACAGGGCAATCCACCGCTCACGCTGGCAACCCGCGGACTGAAGCTCCAATCGCACAGCACATTAGGCCGCGATGGCAATCACCTCCAGCTCATTGTTGAAGACGAAAGCAAAACGGCGCTGCGCGTGTTGTGGTGGCACGGGTCGGGCAGTGAACTGCCCGAAGGCCGCTTCGATCTAGCATATACGGCACGAGTCAACATTTTCCGTGGAGCGCGACAGTTGCAAGTAGAGTGGCTCGACGCGCGCTCCATCGAGGCCGCCGTGGTACTGGCCCCAGAACCGTTACCGCTGGAGGTGCTTGATTACCGGCGCGAACCCCAGTCGCGTATTCTGATCAAGCCACTGCTAACCCGGACAGATGCGCAAGTATGGGCCGAGGCACAATCGGAAATCGTAGGGCGCGCGCGGCAGCAATTGGAGCCGGCAGCATTACTGGTAGTATGGACACTACCACCAGGGCCGGAAGTGTGGCGCGCCGCAATGAACAAGGTCAAGCCCCACCGCATAGCCTTATTTGCTTACGACCCGGAAGTGGATGCGTTGGAGCCGTTCCTCAAGCGCCTAGCGGGATTGGTGAAGTACGCGCTTAACAATACGGAAGGGCGTGTGCAGCTCGTGGCGCTCGCGGCAGCCATGGCACACCGCGAAGCAACGCTACGCAAGGGCCTGGCCTGGCTAGAAGCACGAGGCTATATCGTGATCGAAGGTATCAAGGAAAACGAATACACACTGGCACCCGGGCGGGGTGAGGTACACGAAGACGCCGTGCGCATCACAGTGGATCTCAAGGCCCTGCTCGATGAGACGGCGGCCTACCGGCGCTATTTCGCCCACGCTGAGCCGGAATCACTCTGGCCGGGAGCGCAACGCCACGCTGGATAAGAAGGCCCGATTGAATCAGACCTATCCACACAACCAACGCACAGTATTCTTGCGCCGTCCAAAAATGGTAGGAGATGCGGGAAAACGGCTGTCGCGGGTGCTACCCTGAAAACAGAGTCAGCAGGCCCTATGGCAACTTGACGAGATATGAGTTTGCGGTATAATTTCCACCGTTGATCCTCGGTAGCTCAATCGGCAGAGCGACCGGCTGTTAACCGGTTGGTTGTAGGTTCGATTCCTACCCGAGGAGCTCTGGTAGCGGCCTCTGGCTGTGGTGTGCAGCCAGCAGCGCCTCTACGATAAAGGCGGGCTTTCGGTTTCTCCTTATAGAGACGCAACCCCGCTACCCAGTAATGACTTTCCCAGGCCTCTGAGCCTAAGTCACAAACTGCCCGGCAAAATACCGGGCAGTTTGTGTTAAGTCATTTACTGATCAAGACATAAAAAACTAAACAGGTTTTGGCTTTTGGTTGCTATAGCTCAGGTTGAAAAAGTTTAGCAAATTTTGTCCTGATCAGTAATGAGAAGTGACGATGGTAACTTCTGATCCTCCCCCCTCTTATTCCCCTTACCCAAGCAGCTGCGAAATATGCGATTCCTCTGCAAGTGTTAGTCAAAGCTATTGATGATAGCATTGTTCGAGCGGCCATGGTTAACGATGAAATTGCAGTAGCAGATGAAGATGTGAGTATTTTACAGTTGGGGATTTCAATACGCTCTGAACTGCAAGGCCAACCCATCCGTGTTATGGACGCTTCAGAAAAATACAATGTTAATCATCGCAGCTTAGGTAACTGGGCAGAGGCAGGGTGTATTCGCATTTTAGATCGTGGCCCTAAGCTGTTAGTGCTTGACGAAGGTGAAGTTCAGCGAGCAGCAGAGATATTCCATCGCGCACGACAAGCCACTGGCTCTTATGTGCGTGCGGGTTGGTTGCTCAAACGAACACTTGCTCAACTTGACATTCAATCTGCCACGACATGAAGATTAGGTATATAGCTCGGCTTTTGCAGTAGATTGGACTATTTGAACATAGTATCCAAGTTAACTGCTATTTTCATGCCTGAACAAGAAAATGGTCATTGAAGGAATGGGTACAAATAACTAGCCCCAGTTTGTATCTGCATTGTCAAGAGAAATGGCACACTTATTTCGTACCCATTCCTGAAATACCTGTAGCGTCAACATTATACTATATTCCGTATAATGGATGGGAAAAATTAAAATCTCCCCTAATACTACCGCATTTAAGGCTCTCCGCCCCCGTCTCGGGGGCGTTTTTAGTGTACGCGAGTAACTGGCTGAGTAGTTACAAATGCTTTACGATCCGGAGGATGGCCGATGGAGAATAGATCAATTTGTGCAATGGATACCCCGCCCGGCGCCTTAAGCCGGGCTTTGTTTGTACTGGCTTTGATTTTACTGGTGGGGCTGGTGTGGACATTCTCTACGCCGGCCCTATTGAGCGCGCAGGGTGGATGTCCACCACCAGGCCCGCCTTGGTGTCGTGACGATGGCGGTGGTGGCGGCAGCGACCCCGGCAATCCCGGCCAACCCGGCCCCGGCCCAGGGCCGCAACCCACCCCGCCCCCCGGGTGGGGGCAATCCGCCACCCGGCGGAGGGACGCCCGAACCGCCCCCACCGGTACAAACCTTCTGGTGTACGGCGCATCCCGGCTGCCCGGAACTCGCCAACGTTTCCTATTCTTGTTCTCACGGCAACTGCTGGCCGATCTGGATCTTATGCCAGACCTTCGAGGAGTGTCGCCCGCCAGAAGGCGACCCCGGCACGCCCCCCGCAGACAACCAACCGCCCTGCGTGCCGGTCGTCACTGCTGACGGCATCACCCTGGAGTGTGACAGCCATGGCCGCGAGGGTTGGGACTGGGGTTATTACATCAACGCTTGGGCCAGCGTCCCGCCGCATCGCGTCCAGATTCGCCCCTTCCCGCGCTGGCTGGTGGCCCTCGAGGGGACCATGAGCCTCACGCGCTCGCCCGATTTCTCCGTCACCGGCGGGCCGACCGGCGCGGGGCTGGCGGAAGGCTTTTGGTCGGCGGGCGTCAATCTGCCCGTGAACCTTGACCTGGCTGATCCCAACCCTGGCGACATCCGCGACTACCGGATCGGCGTGCGCTGGCGGATGCTGCGGCCCTTCGAGCGGCCCTTCGAGCGGCTGTTCGGCGGCTCGCCGGTGCCCGAGTCGTGTTGGAACTTCGATGAGCGAGAGTGGAACATCGCCGGCGGCTACGCAGCCCCCGGCGCGTGTGGAGATGCCGTAACGCACGCCTACGAAACCGCGTCCTGCGGCAAGCCCGAGAACGGCGGGCGCTTCGTTCACGAAAATACCGGCTGCGCGCGCGTGCCTTCGGAGGATGGCGACTGGACGCTGCCGGCCTACCAGGTGCACGTGCCGACCTACTGGACGGTCGAGTGGGCTGACGATTGGTATGTGTGGACTGAGAATGGGTGAGAGTGGGACGATGCCTGCTTCTACCGCGCCTCGCCGCCTATCGGCCAGCAGTGGGCTAACTGTGACGGGAACGGTGATGGGCAAAACGACCCCGACTACTACCGCCTGGCGCGGCCCAAGTACGAGTGGGTGCATCAGCGCGTGGGCTGGTATCCGCTCGACCTGCGCCCCTACGGGTATCCGCAGTGGTACTATGAGTCGTGGGCGGTCGTGACCACCGGCGCGGGCGAGTGGTGTCCCTTTGAGTATGCCGACCTCAACCCCGGCGACACAGTGCGGATCCCGGTGATCGAGGTGCAAACCGTCCTCGTGGACTGGTGCCGGCTCGACGGCACTTGCGGGAATCTGGAACCGCAAACGCCGTGGTAATCCGCCGCGCGCGGCTCACCGATCTGGCTCCCCTGGCCGCCCTCGAACGGGCGGCCTTTGTGTATCCCTGGGGCGGTCTCGATCTGCTCGTGGGCTTCCTGCCCGGCGGGCGCGTGCTGGTAGCGGAGCGCGGCGGGCAGGTGGCCGGCTACGCGCTGTGCCGGGGGCGCAGTCTCGTGCGCCTGACCGTATTCCCGGCTTACCGCCGGCAAGGGGTGGCCCGAGCGCTGGTGCAGGCGGTGCTGCGGCCCGGCTTGCAGGTGCAGGTGCGCGCCAGCAACCCAGCGGCGCGGGCGCTGTATGCAGGGTTGGGGGTTGCTGAGGTGGGAACGTGCCGGTATCGGGATGGCGAGGCGGGGATCCGGCTGCGGTGGGGGTGAACTGTTTTTGTCAAACGAAACCAGCGCGCGGCCTAGCTAGGCCGCGCGCTGGTGTTATGGATTACGCATACCGATTGGGATTATCGGTACTCAAGCCCTCAGCAAGTGCAGCGTGCAGTAAGGCATCATCTGCTGCCAGGAAAACCAGATCGGGCAAGCCGTTAGCACGGCGCAGAGTATGTAACGACACTGCGGCGGCCAGATGCACCGCATCATAGCCGCGCAACTGATGCTTTTCCACCAATTCCATGGCGCAATTGGTCAGCGTGGCGTTGATCGTAGAGCCGTTCCCAGTCGGCTTTGAATGCCTGGATCAGATGCCGGACCACAGAGCGGGGGAGTTCGCCAGTCCGCACCTTACGCACTAATGCGGCGACCAGTTCCGGGCCAGCCAATCGCACGGTGGTAAGCGGGTGCAATGGGGGCGACTCGACCAGCGCGCGCATCCAGGCACTGCCGCTTTCACGGGCATAGCACTTGACCAACACACTGGTGTCCAGGTAATACAGAGGCATCTTAACGGCGCTCGGCGATGATAATTTCTGAAAGGGGTGTGCCGGGCACTTCAAGAAGTGCGGGGAGTTGCCGCTCATGCGCGGCTAACGGAGTGGGAATTTCCACCAGCAGGCCCATGTCTACCAACTGCTGTTGAAACCGGGCTTCTGCCGCCGCCAGGGAGACCGCATCAGCCTCGCCCGGCGCGGACATGGGGGAGGCCAACTCGCGCTCGGCTTCGGGCAGTGCTTGCGCAATCACCCGCAAGCGTTCGCGCGGCGGTAAACGGCGGAGCACAGTCAAAGCGCGCTGCATTTGCTGGGTATTTAGTTCGCTCATGGCACACCTCCTTCAAAAGTGTCCTTATCATAACGCGAAACCACCAGGATTCAAGCGGGAATGCCTTTCAGTATCCTCGAACGGATCGTGGGGGGTGAAACTTATCTCGGTGAAGACGGTTTCGAGAGCGCGCAGGTGGTGGGCATGGCGATAGAGGCCGAAGATTGGTCTTCATGCCCCTTTGCACACTGACACACACTGAGTTCACTGAGACACTAATGAAACCCCCGGCAGCGTTTGACTCTCTTTCAGTGACATCATCTCCGCATCTGCTCAGTGCGCGTTTTTATGCCCCTTCGAGCATTGTCTGCGGGTTGACGGTAGACAGTAGACGGTAGACAGTAGACGGCGTTCGTTGAGCGTGGGAATACTCCACAATCTAAAATCGCAAGCCCCTTCGAGCATTGTCTGCTTTCTGACTTGACTTACTAGAGGGGGACTACGGCGACTTGTTGGCAAGTCTTAATGCCCCTTCGAGCATTGTCTGCTTTCTGACAGGACGGCGAGCCGCAACCGGTGCATTGGGGTGATCCAGATATGTCTTAATGCCCCTTCGAGCATTGTCTGCTTTCTGACCCCAGCCGGTGTAATATGCGGGCATTCGCTCCTGCACGTAATCGGGTCTTAATGCCCCTTCGAGCATTGTCTGCTTTCTGACGCTCACACTGCGCCGCAATCAAGAAATCTGCCAGCTGCGCTGGTCTTAATGCCCCTTCGAGCATTGTCTGCTTTCTGACAGTGCTAATGTGCAAATCAATATAAGCGTGCTTGACTATTTGTCTTAATGCCCCTTCGAGCATTGTCTGCTTTCTGACGAGGTTTGAGATGAGCGAGGGTAAAAGTCTGTTGGACGTCTTAATGCCCCTTCGAGCATTGTCTGCTTTCTGACGCACATACCGGATGCCGTTCACATCCAGATACGGCAACGTCCGGTCTTAATGCCCCTTCGAGCATTGTCTGCTTTCTGACTATCTCTACCCGCAACAGGCCGCCTTCGATGATGATCCGTCTTAATGCCCCTTCGAGCATTGTCTGCTTTCTGACGCAATGAATTGGAACAGGAACGCTACGCCCTAGCTAAGGTCTTAATGCCCCTTCGAGCATTGTCTGCTTTCTGACTAGTATCGGTCACATCGGCGGATACTATACAGACGGCAGCAAGTCTTAATGCCCCTTCGAGCATTGTCTGCTTTCTGACCTTCCGCTCTGCAAATCCAGGTACGTCGCGTACACGTCCAAAGTCTTAATGCCCCTTCGAGCATTGTCTGCTTTCTGACTTGTTACCCCAAAGGAAGTGCAGCGATGGAACAATTGAATCCCGTCTTAATGCCCCTTCGAGCATTGTCTGCTTTCTGACATGTATGCGCAACTTCTCAAGCGGGGCGTGGTGGTGGAGTGTCTTAATGCCCCTTCGAGCATTGTCTGCTTTCTGACTTGGGACTGTATGGCCCACGGCGGTCTGGAACGAGTAACACGTCTTAATGCCCCTTCGAGCATTGTCTGCTTTCTGACTTAACATGAAAGCCATTGTAATTTTGAACGAACAACAGTCTTAATGCCCCTTCGAGCATTGTCTGCTTTCTGACGTTTAATCGTGGCCGGGGCGTTGCTCACCGTGCTGGTCGTCTTAATGCCCCTTCGAGCATTGTCTGCTTTCTGACGAAAGATGGTTGGCAAAACACCGACTGGGAAAAGCAGCAGTCTTAATGCCCCTTCGAGCATTGTCTGCGGGTTGACGGTAGACAGTAGACGGTAGACAGTAGACGGCGTTCGTTGAGCGTGGGAATACTCCACAATCCACAATCTAAAATCGCAAGCCCCTTCGAGCATTGTCTGCGGGTTACCAGTAGACGGTAGACAGTAGACGGCGTTCATTGAGCGTGGGAATACTCCACAATCCACAATCTAAAATCGCAAGCCCCTTCGAGCATTGTCTGCTTTCTGACACATAGCGTACTAGGTGAAATAGTAGCGCAGATGAGTTTACGTCTTAATGCCCCTTCGAGCATTGTCTGCTTTCTGACGGGTTCTGATTTACCCGGAACATCGTAGCCTCCCCTGGTGTCTTAATGCCCCTTCGAGCATTGTCTGCTTTCTGACTATGCAACCGTTACATCGTTCCATTACCCCAGTAGTGCTGTCTTAATGCCCCTTCGAGCATTGTCTGCTTTCTGACGGATGATGTTGTCAAGCTGATGGACAGGAAGCCATTTGAGTCTTAATGCCCCTTCGAGCATTGTCTGCTTTCTGACGATTGGTATACCGAAGAAATCCTAGAGGAAACGTGGTACGTCTTAATGCCCCTTCGAGCATTGTCTGCTTTCTGACCTACCGCCCTGATGGGCCACGTACTACTAACTATGGCAACAAGTCTTAATGCCCCTTCGAGCATTGTCTGCTTTCTGACATTCACGCCGGTGGCTACAAGAGCTGGCCGAAGATATCCCGTCTTAATGCCCCTTCGAGCATTGTCTGCTTTCTGACAGTTTCTTACTGATCGTAACTTCACGTTGCGGTACGTGTCTTAATGCCCCTTCGAGCATTGTCTGCTTTCTGACTTACATGGAAAGCAACAACTGGTACACGGTACGCTGGGATGTCTTAATGCCCCTTCGAGCATTGTCTGCTTTCTGACTGCATGGAAACAGTCGCAGATCTTTTGGTGTATGGGATGCAGTCTTAATGCCCCTTCGAGCATTGTCTGCTTTCTGACGCTATAATTAGAGCATAAACAGAGACAGCAGCGCGAGTGAGAGTCTTAATGCCCCTTCGAGCATTGTCTGCTTTCTGACATATCTGGTACGTGGCAAGAGGTGTGCGGTTGTTGCATCAGTCTTAATGCCCCTTCGAGCATTGTCTGCTTTCTGACCCACATTTAACCCACAGAGGAGCATGACATGGAAGCAGGTCTTAATGCCCCTTCGAGCATTGTCTGCTTTCTGACATAGCCGGTGTCTGTGGGTGTCACCCCCACGATTTGCGCGGGTCTTAATGCCCCTTCGAGCATTGTCTGCTTTCTGACTATGTGCATGGCTATGGCTACGATGCTGACGGCTATCATGTCTTAATGCCCCTTCGAGCATTGTCTGCTTTCTGACTTGGAAACGGATCTGCGTCAATGGCGCGGGCAATCTGAGGTCTTAATGCCCCTTCGAGCATTGTCTGCTTTCTGACTACAAGATTACGAAAAACGCAGAGCCAGACGACATAGTTATGTCTTAATGCCCCTTCGAGCATTGTCTGCTTTCTGACATTTCCTCAAGCGCCGCCAACGCGATTTTGCGAGTTTGGTCTTAATGCCCCTTCGAGCATTGTCTGCTTTCTGACATTACGCAGGCGGAGATCGATGAGGTTCCGGCGTTTGTGGAGTCTTAATGCCCCTTCGAGCATTGTCTGCTTTCTGACCCAGGCGTTGCTGGGTGGCCTTGAGCGCCGCGTCTGTAGCCGTCTTAATGCCCCTTCGAGCATTGTCTGCTTTCTGACGAGTTTTCAAATTCCTTGGAGTTAGTTTCCCGGGAGGAGTCTTAATGCCCCTTCGAGCATTGTCTGCTTTCTGACCTTTCTGGAAGGCAACCCCGATTATAGTCAACTGAGAATTTGTGTCTTAATGCCCCTTCGAGCATTGTCTGCTTTCTGACTGACAATAACGCCATCTACAATTGTGCAGAAGCGATTGGTCTTAATGCCCCTTCGAGCATTGTCTGCTTTCTGACCCAATCCCCTGGCCGCCCTCTCGTATGCGAGGGCTTATGTCTTAATGCCCCTTCGAGCATTGTCTGCTTTCTGACGTAAATTCACCCGCCCCGTGATTGAAAAGGCCTACAATCCGTCTTAATGCCCCTTCGAGCATTGTCTGCTTTCTGACGAAGGATTGGACGGTGTTGCTTTATCACGGCGTATTGTCCGTCTTAATGCCCCTTCGAGCATTGTCTGCTTTCTGACTACAGATTGTAAACGCGAAACGCGCGCGATTACTCCAGGTCTTAATGCCCCTTCGAGCATTGTCTGCTTTCTGACGCGCTGAATTTTGACACAACAGGAGGGACGCATGAATAAGTCTTAATGCCCCTTCGAGCATTGTCTGCTTTCTGACCTAACTAATACTAACATATTCTCTCAAAAAAAGATAGGGTCTTAATGCCCCTTCGAGCATTGTCTGCTTTCTGACCCAAACACTAAGCCGAGTATAGACTTTATATTTAAACTTGTCTTAATGCCCCTTCGAGCATTGTCTGCTTTCTGACCAGATGAATACCTGACAGAACAACCTGCTGCTATCCAACAACGTCTTAATGCCCCTTCGAGCATTGTCTGCTTTCTGACCAACACCTGTGCCAATGGCAATGCCAGTAACTATATCGTCTTAATGCCCCTTCGAGCATTGTCTGCTTTCTGACATTTTTGGACGGCGCAACGGCGACGCGCAACAACGGTAGGTCTTAATGCCCCTTCGAGCATTGTCTGCTTTCTGACATGAGCATACCACCTACATAGCCGCGCGGGCTGTAGCCGGTCTTAATGCCCCTTCGAGCATTGTCTGCTTTCTGACCGAATTACACGACATGATGACGGGCAACGGTTTGGTATGTCTTAATGCCCCTTCGAGCATTGTCTGCTTTCTGACGTATGGATTGCAGGCTTGTGACGCTGCGCAATTTATCACGTCTTAATGCCCCTTCGAGCATTGTCTGCTTTCTGACGCAACAGACACGGATTAGCACACTACAGGACGCCATTCGTCTTAATGCCCCTTCGAGCATTGTCTGCTTTCTGACGTGCGCCGCCATGAATTTCGCCCGTGCCGTCTCATCCACTAGTCTTAATGCCCCTTCGAGCATTGTCTGCTTTCTGACTACATCAAGCAAAACGGCGAACGCGTGCGGCAGGTATCCTGTCTTAATGCCCCTTCGAGCATTGTCTGCTTTCTGACTTCACCCTAGAAACCGCGTACCCGGCGGTATCTACCAGCAGTCTTAATGCCCCTTCGAGCATTGTCTGCTTTCTGACGTGTTTGTACTACCACAGACGGCGGGGGTGCGTGGGTAGTCTTAATGCCCCTTCGAGCATTGTCTGCTTTCTGACCACCCTTTTGGGTGAACGGCAAGGTTAAACGGCAATGTTTGTCTTAATGCCCCTTCGAGCATTGTCTGCTTTCTGACGAAACATTGCCCCAGATAGACGCGCCAGGTGTTACGCCCGGTCTTAATGCCCCTTCGAGCATTGTCTGCTTTCTGACCAAACACGCCCCGCACAAGCCGGTGCGCCAAGATTCGAGTCTTAATGCCCCTTCGAGCATTGTCTGCTTTCTGACTTCACGATGCCGCTGTTCATAAACCGCAAATCCACAATGTGTCTTAATGCCCCTTCGAGCATTGTCTGCTTTCTGACCACATGTTATCGTCTGCATTTCCAGCGGCCAGATCATCCAGTCTTAATGCCCCTTCGAGCATTGTCTGCTTTCTGACCCGTAGAGCAACGCCTGGCCGAAAATGAGCGGCGGTTGACGTCTTAATGCCCCTTCGAGCATTGTCTGCTTTCTGACGAGGCTGTATTGTGGGAACTGCTCGGAGACTATGTGCTCGTCTTAATGCCCCTTCGAGCATTGTCTGCTTTCTGACCAATCTCAAACTCTGCCGGGTTGCGTAGCACGCCGTCTTTGGTCTTAATGCCCCTTCGAGCATTGTCTGCTTTCTGACTCTGTGATTACATTATCACAAAAGACCCGTATCTTTACGTCTTAATGCCCCTTCGAGCATTGTCTGCTTTCTGACCCAACTGACCCGTCTGTGGGTTATGTGGTGCGCGCGCATTTAGTCTTAATGCCCCTTCGAGCATTGTCTGCTTTCTGACCCCGCGCGCCGGGTGGGGGATTTTGCCCCATTCCAGGCTAATTTTAGGGTCAGAAATGCAGTAGACATCCCATTTTACCACCTGCAATTGCCCGTAGAGCGCACCTTGCGCCCCACCGGCAGCAGCCAGCGTATGACACTTTTGCAAGCCGGACTTTTTAGATGCTGCGGGCGCGACATACGCTTGCAGCATCCAGTATACAGCACGTTAGATTACGCGCAACCCCGGCGCGTCGGAGGGCTGCCCCGCACCCAGTACCACCCGCTGCCCCTGGCAGTTCCGGCATAGGCCGTAGATGCGCACACTGCCGCCGTTGGGGGGCACGGCTGAATCGTCCGCTGTCGCCGCAGTTTTTTCGCGCTCACTGATTTTTACCCAGCGCTCCAACTGCTGCCGCAACTTTTCCAGTTCTTTCTCCGTAACCCAGACCTCGAAGACGCTGTACTGCACCCGCTCCCCGTAGCCTTCCAACAGGTGCGCGATTTTGAGCCGCCGTTTGTCGTCGGGAATATCGTAACTGATGAGATAAAATGCACGGTTCATAGTGAATGGCGGATGGCGGATGGCGGATGGCGAATGGCGAATGGCGGATGGCGAATAATTCCCCCTCGCCCTCTCGCCCCCTCACCCTATCGCTCCATCACCTGAAGACCAGCGCGCGGTACTCGGTGACGCCCTCGCGGACGCAGCGTGCCACCTCCTGCGCTTGAAGTTCAATGAAACGCCACAGGGCCAACCGATCTCCGGTACGCGGATGTTGGATCACCTTGTCCATCCGCTCCTCGTAGGCCGTGACAAACCGCTTCACCGCCTCCCGTTCCATCACCAAAGCGCGTTCACCCGCTGCCACATCCCCCGGGCGGAAGTCCTCACGGTGGATGATATCATGATGGCAGACATGCAACACCAGCCCCTCGATCACCGGGCGAAATTCCTCCACCAGATCCAGCGCCAGGGAGGGACGATTGTAGACGTCCTTATGCAGGAAGCCGACATACGGGTCGAGGCCCACCGCGCGCGCGGCGCTCTCAGCAGCGCGGGTAAGCAGGGTGTAGCCGAAAGAGAGCAGCACGTTGATAGGGTCACGCGGCGGGCGCCGGTTGCGGTCGGTAAACTGCCACGCCGGGTCAAACAGCAAGCGATAGCCGCTAAAATACCGCGCCGTCGCGCTCCCTTCCACCCCTAGCAGGGCATTGTGCATTTGGGTGCGGCCAGCGCGCGCCTCGTAATCCTCCAGATCGCCCAGCTCGGCCAGCAACTCCGTGTGCCCGGCGCGCTGCTGCCGTTGGAGCAGCACTCGCTGATTGCGAATTTTTCCTGCTACGATGCGCTGCGCCAGGGCCAGCGTGAACGCCGGATCGCCCTGCCAGCGATACTGCGCCCGCCGCAACGCCACATGCGGCGTCGCCTCGCCGGTCACGCGCCCGTAGTAATGCCCATCCAGGCTCAAAAAGACCAGATCAATGCCCTCTTGCATCAACCGCTTCAGCGCGGGCGTCGTAATTCCCACATTGCCTAGAATGACGATGCGCTCCACATGGCCCAGCGGAAACTCCGCCAGCACCGCCTCATCTTTGCGCACCTCCAAGCGGCGATGATCTATGCCCAATTGGGCGCCTTGTTCAGTAATGTAGATAGCGCTCATAGGAATTGCGAATGGCGAATAGCGAATGGCGAATGGCGAATAGCGGTTAGGCTGACCCGTCCTGAAATACGTTTACAGCAAATTAGGTATACTGTACATCACATCAGGAGGTAGGTCATGACAGAAAAAGAAATTTACAAACGGTACAGCGAAGCCTTCAAACGGCAGGTCGTGGC
>Ga0334883_1003889_pt1 | contig 15166 bp, 11 predicted proteins | sample GraSluR1_MG_6_FD_207230 | JGI IMG/M metagenome (GOLD analysis project Ga0334883, IMG submission 207230) | Sludge microbial communities from methane-producing bioreactor in Wageningen University, Netherlands - Granular Sludge_09_05-R1 | ecosystem: Engineered > Bioreactor > Anaerobic >... | reverse complement strand
CAAAAAACTTTTTTCGCGATGCCGAACGATGTTGATGTCGAACGACGATGCAAAGATGTGGTGGCAAAAAAGCCCGATTCGGTTTTTTGTTGTTTGCTTTCGCTTAAAATTCGTTTACTGGCGTTTGCTGTCGGTTTGTGCTTTGCGATTACTTGATTTTACTTCAATTATCATATAGAAGAACAAAACAATTATTGTATAGATATCGGTCAACCCAAAAAATACACAGACAGGCAAACACGAACATCATTAAACTGAGGAATACATGTTAATAAAGGCAATGCTTATTAAATTCCCCATTGACAGCCAGGCTTGAGTAAATTCCTAAAAGTTTTTAATAATTGACTGTTTTAAGAAATTTAGTGAACAACTCCGAAATTATTGCAACGCGAATACCCTCTTTTCGGAAAAAACTATACAATTTGATTTACCGGCGATGGCCTGATAAGTGAGTTTTTAGCAATGTTTTCGAATTCGGCAATGGCTTCGGTTCCACTATCGGGTTGCGAAATAATCTCGAATCGGCCGCCATAAATTTCGACACGTTGAACAATGCTCTTTAAGCCTACCGATTGGTTCAACATAGCCGATTCAACATCGAAGCCAATACCATTGTCGGTTACACTTAGAAAAACCCGACTGCTTTCGACAATAAGTTGAACTTCAACATGCGTTGCCCGCGAATGCTTCACGGCATTGTTGAGCAATTCCTGACAAATGCGATACACAGTGAGTTCAAATTGTTTCGAAAAGCTTGTTTCTTTTCCGCTGAAAAGGTAAGTAATTTCGGTGCTTTTACTCACCATATTAAAGCTTATGCAATAATGGTTCAATGCGTTGTTTAATCCGGTTTTCAACAATGCCTCGGGCAGCAGGGCGTTCGAAATGCGGCGTAACTCGGCAATGCTTTGCTGAAGCATGTTGAGGCTCTTGGAGTTATTGCTGTGTGCCGGTTGCGTATTTGCATTGTGCGTTTCTATTTCGAGCTGAACTGCCGTGAGCATTCCCCCCAGTCCATCGTGCAGCTCTTTTGCCAAACGACTTCGTTCTTTCTCTTCGCCTTCGAGGCCGGCATGTGCTGCCACGGCAAGTTTTTCGCTTTCTGACTGTTTCAGCTTTTGCTGTGCAATTTTCTTTTTTTGGTTAATAAACAGCATCAACACAATGAGTAAAAACCCTGCCGATACTGCCGAAAAAACAATAAACCCGATAGTTCGTTCGGCTTTCAGGGTTTTGTTGTTCAATTCAAATATTTCTTTTTCTTTCTTCAGGTTTTCGTAACGGGCTTCTATTTCTTCCGACGATTTCAGTGCTTCGATACTATGTATGCTATCGCGCAACTGATTGAACCTGCGATAATAAAGCATTGAGTTTTCGAAATCGCGTAGTCCGCTGTATATTTCCGACATATCCATGAGCAGAATCATTTTCAACTCTGTTTCGAAAACCGACAATTCGAGGGCTGTATTGTAAAACCCGAGGGCTTTGGCCGGTTGTTGTTTTTGCCGGTACAAATTTGCCAGATTGTAGTAAATATAAGGATTCTCGGGATACAACTCCAGCATTTGCCGGGTAACATTCAGGGCTTCATCTTCGCGACCCGAATTCATATACACCTGACATAAATTATTCAAACCGATTAATTCGGCCTGCTCAAAACCAATAGTTCGGGCGAGTAGAACCGATTTGTTGAAAAATGCTTCGGCTTTTCCCCATTCGTTGAGCAGGGTCATATGCACATTGCCCAAATTGTTTACCGATTTTATGATGAGCAAGGTATCGCCTATGTTTTCGCCAAGCATCAGTGCTTTGTTGTAGCTTTCGATAGCCTTTGCCGTGTTTTTCAAATTAAAATAAACAATGCCAATATTAATATGTATGGCTGCTTCAAGATTGATGAACCCGTTTGCTTCGGCAATAGATAATGCTTCGAAAAGATATTCGAGTGATTTGGGATAATCGCCCATTATTTCGGCAACCACCCCCATTTCTTTAAGCGCATAACACTTATCGCCCATACGATTTTTTTCGCAGGCAGTGGTGTATAACTGCTTCAGAATAATCAGGGCGCTGTCGGGCTTGTTCTGATTAATTAATAATTCGGCCCTGGCCTGATAATGCTGTGTTACATCGAAACAGATATTTGCTTTATAATTAAAACCCGAAACCTGCCCGTAACAAGTGCAACCAAAAAAACAAAATCCAAAAAAAATAAGCGCCAACAAAACTCTCATAATCGTATGAAAACATCAAAATTACTAAAAATCCCCTTTTTCGTGGATTGAAAACAGAAAATATTATTTGCATATTACGCGTTCGTAATCACAAAAAATTTACAGACCAATGAAAACGAACAAATTATTGTATTACAGCGCATTAACGCTATTTTTTGTTGTATTGGGAACTCAGTCTTTTGCTCAATTCGATGTAAAAGGAAAAGTAAAAAGCAAAGTTGAAGAGAAAGTAGATGAGAAAATTAATAAAGGGCCAAACACTCCTGATGAGCCTGATGACTCAGAAAATCAGGAAACAGAAGAGCTTAATTCTGAGGTAGAAGAAAACTATGAAACCAACGAACCGGAACAGGAAGCGGTGCAAGACAATAAGCCCAAACTCGAAAGCTATACCGAGTATGACTTTGTTCCCGGCGATCAGATTTTATTTTTCGAAGATTTTTCACAGGATGCCATTGGCGATTTTCCGGCATTGTGGACATCGAATGGTGGAGGAGAAGTAAAAACACTAAATATTGCCCCCGGAAAATGGCTGCATATGAATGGCGATGGGTCCGTATATTGTTTCATGAATAGAATTAATTTCCCCGATAATTTTATTGTTGAGTTTGATATTATTCCCGATGCAGAATTTACTCATGGATATCAACTATCGTTTTATAATGACAGAGTTGACGATCAAAAGGAACTGAATGATGATCTCTACCCCGGCAGTGAGGGTGTAAATATCGATATAAAATATGATGGTTGGCAAACCTTAGGATATAGAGACGAAATGGATTGGATTATTGGCAGCTCAGAAAAGAATATGGTTATAAGAGAACAAGTGAATCATGTTATAATATGGGTGCAAAAAAGGCGTGTGAGAATATATCACGGAGGCTTAAAAGTTTTAGATGTACCAACAAACGTTTATGCCGGTACTTCATTTAATCGATTTCGCTTCAATGGCTGGGATAGAAATGCTTCTCCATATGTAAGCAACATTAAAATTACAACCGCTGCACCCGATATGCGCAGCAAGTTACTCACCGAAGGGAAACTGATTTCGTATGGTATTTATTTCGATAGCGGTAAAGACGTGGTAAAACCCGAATCGTACGGTTCCATTAAAGAAATTTCGGCTGTTTTAAAAGAAAACCCTGAGGTAAAAATTATGATAGTTGGTCATACCGATAGCGATGGCGACGATGCCATGAACCTTGATTTGTCGAAACGTAGGGCAGCAAACGTAAAAAGCTATTTGGTTAAGGAATTTGGCATAGCCGCCGACAGAATTTCAACCGATGGTAAAGGCGAAACGCAACCTATAGTGCAAAATACCAGTGTCGAAAATAAAGCCAAAAACCGCAGGGTTGAGTTTATAAAACTGTAACCAGATGAAAAAAATAAACCTTTTATGGGTTGTTCTATTCGGCATCAATGCTTTGGCTTTCGGTCAGTTTAAGACGCCTGAGTGGTATTACAAACAAATTCCTCCAATTCCCGATTCGTTACATTGCTCTTCGCAGGCAAAAGTAGAGGGAGTATACAATCGCTTAGAGGTTTTAGCAGCAGAATTAGATACCATCATAGGGATAATGCAAATTGATGTTTCGAACCTTACCGAGAGTCAGATAAATACATATCTGGATGCTTTCCCAAGTTCGGATGATTTCGATAAACTTGAGTCAATGTCGGAGGAAGAACAACAAGTGTATGCAGCCGAACTAGATACCAAACTTAACAAACCTGCCTTGCAAAGAGAAATAAACCTCGAAAAATATGAGGAGGAAAAACTGCAATTAGATATAAGTTTTAAGGAATATTGGGAAGGATTACAAACCCTTATTACAGAATATCAAGATATTGCCAAAACAGCCGATGATAAAAAATTTGAAAAAAACCAAGAAGTACGCAGAAATATTGATGCTGGTGACGAAGCAAGCGCAATTCAACAAGAAAGAGCACTCGAAAAGAACAAAGTTGAATTCTGCCAAACAGTATCGCCTTCGGTATTAGCCATTTTGGAATATAAATGGAATAATATCGAAGAACTGACCCGTATTGTTAAGCGGAACATTTCTATCGAATTTATGAGTACCTATTATTTGAGCGAAGAGGACATGAAAGGAGAGTTTAATTCTATTACACAAATTATTGATTACGAAGTATTAAAAAATTACATTACCGACTACATGGATACTATTACGGGCTCATTGCCCGGGTCGTTGAGTAATCGTTAATAAAACTATGTTGAAATTAATTTAATCGATCATAATTATGAGAACAATTCATTACATTCTAGTCTTAAGCATCGCAGCTATTTGCACGAGTTGTGGTGGAAGCAATACCAAAACCGATAACAATTCGGAAAAAACCAACGAAAGTAAAACAGAGGCAACTGATCCTACTGCAAGCGATGCCACAAAAATCTACACCGTAAAGTCGGGTCATTTTCTTTGCAACACCAACATGGGAATGACAATAGAAACCTGGTTCGACGATTATGGCAACAAGCAGTATTCAGAGTCGATGATGGAATTGTTTGGCGAAAAAACAGGCAGCTATTCGTATGTTATCGATGGATATAAATACGATTACAGCACCGGCGAAACCGAAGGTTCAAAAATGAAATTTTATGGAGCTCAGTCGTATAACTACGACGATGTCTCGCAGAAAGATATAGAACGCTACGGACTCGAGTTTCATGCCGACGAAGTGGTGTCGGGAAAAACGTGTAAGGTAATTTCGATTACATCGCCGGTAGAAACCAAAGTATGGATTTGGGAAGGCATACCCATGAAAACAATTACCAAAATGGGAAAAGAAGACATTGTTATGGAAATAGAGTTTCTTGAAACAGGCAATGTGGATGCATCTAAATTTGTATTGCCCGATTCAATAAATTTTGTAGAGTACTAGTCGATAGAAATTGACGACTGAGGATTACTGTGTAAGTGCCGCAATGGCTTCATCGCCAAAGCTTATAAAATACTCGTGTAAATCTACAGTCGAGAATTTCTCCACATACAGCAGATACAGTTCGGGCGAAATAGCAAAAACTACATCGCACAAGGCTTTGCTTCGATAGTATTGAGGTAACGAATCGAATAACTCATGGGTTTTGTTTGTCCACTTTTTAAATCGTTTTACTTGTAAGTCGTCCGGTGTATTATGCTGTATCAGCGAATAAACCGAGCTGAACAATTGATTCTTTTTTTCGCGATAATACTCTTCGTTAGAAATAAGGGTTGAGAGTATGCGTTTTTTGCTTCCGGCAAATGCGAGCCAACTCTCCATATTGGCCACAAGCCCTCTGAATTGTTGCGCATTTTGTTTCTCAAGCAAATTGTTTTCGGGAGGAGAAAATTGTTTGTATTCGGCAAGGGCTTGCTCCAGAACATCTTCGTTTGCAGAAGCCAAAGCCAGCTTCTGGGCATTGAACACATGCAGATAAAACACATAAAAACCCTTTTCGTTACAAAAACCGAGCAATTCGGGCATTTCGCTGTAGTTTGTTTGTAAAGGACACACCGCAATAGAAAGAGGGCGTTTGTTCTTCTTGCTATACTCCGAAAAATAATCAATGTTTTGTATTACTTCTTCGAAGTCTGCACCCCTGCGAATGCTTTCATACGCTTCTTTTTGCAAACTGTCGAGCGAAATATTCAGTTTGAAATTGCCCTTGTCGAGAAGACGCTTTACTGCATCTGTAAGAATGGTTGCGTTGGTGTTTACCGATATCATGCACCCGTGGTTTTTCTCAACCACATGTTGCATTATACTCATGCTTAATTCCGAAAAAAACGGTTCGCCTCCGCTAACAACAATTTCTTTTAGGTGAGGAATAAAAGGCTCTAGTTGCTGCAGGTATTTTTCGGCTGAAATTGAATTTTCAGGGTAGTAGCAACCACGGCTGCGGGCTATAGCCGACGAATTGAGTGAACTGCACATAATGCAACGCAGATTGCAGGTGTTGTCGGGGGCTATTTCGAGTAGTTGAGGGAAAGAACCATCGGGAATATACACATCGTAGTTGAGCAGTTTTACCGAAAAAGTATTACCGCTTTGCACGGCATTGCTACAAATGGCACACTCGTCGGGAAAAATATTTTTCTGCATGCATTTTCTGAAATATTCAAACTTTTTCCCATTCCATATATCAATAAGCGACATTGTTGGAAAATGAGATGCTCCCTGGCTAAATGCCGATGTTTGCGCACCCATATAGCAACAAGGTGTTACCAAACCGCTAATCGCCACGCTTATTGAAGTAAACGGCGCATTGCATAAGTATTTGTGTTTGCCGCGTTGCTTTGCAAGCAGCTTCATGTTTTTGCTTTCTGATGTTTTTTTTACCAAACCCATAGTCAAACTATTTCAGCGTAAAGTTAGCACAAATTGACGAAGGAACATATTGTAGGGCCTTTTAGTTGAAACATGATTAATGCAATGTGCCTTGGGTTACAATTTTTAATACCTTTGCAAAAACAGCTCAGAAACTAAGTAAACCAATGGTGTTTGCCCTGCATAAAAACAAAGGCCGCACGGCTATTAGTCAATATCTGAAACACCAAAACCAGAAACTGGCATGTAAGGCTCCTTTTTCGTCGTTATATTTTAATGCCGATGGCAGCATTACTCCCTGTTGTGTATATCTGCCCGGCAACGAGTTTGGGCTTTATCAACCAAATAGTCTCGAGCGCATTCTTGATTCCGAAAAACGCAAAACCCTTCAAAAGAATATCGGCAAAGGCATTTTGCCCGATGCCTGCATTATTTGCAACACCGGAATAGTAGCTGGCGACTACAATTCGGTGATAGCCTCGCAGTTCAACAAGCTGATTACCGGCTTGAGATATCCCGACAAACTGGAGTTCGATTTATCGCATTTTTGCAATTTCGATTGCATAATGTGTGGCACCCATACTCATACGAATCAGCCCGGCGCATTTAACTCCGAGCACTTTCTCGATGAACTTATCCCGTATTTAGAGCATGCCCGTTTTTGCAATTTCTATGGCGGTGAACCTTTTTTGAACCCTTTGTATTTTTCGATTTGGGAAACTATTGCCCGCGTAAACCCCCATTGTTTGGTGTATATTCAAACCAACGCTTCGGTTTACAACGAAAAAGTACTCAGAGTGCTAAACCGACTGAATGTACTGTTAGGCGTTTCGCTCGATGCCATCGACAATGCGCTGTTGGAGTCGATACGAAAAGGCGCCAATGCCCCAGAAATAAAACACAATATTGGTTTATTCAGTGCACTGATGCAACAGCAAAACAGGCATCTCGAAATATCGGTTACACCCATGAGCCTGAACCTTGACGAAATACCACACATTGTTGAGTTCTGCAACAGTGTGAGCGCCGGTGTTTTTTTCAACACACTGAATTTTCCACGCCATCTGTCGCCGGCACGAATGCTTCCACAGCAACTGAACGTTCACATAAAAACATTACAAGCCCATAGTTTTGAAAACAACAAGGCTATAAGCCTCGAAAACCAAAAAAAATACGATTCTTTTATTCAACGTCTCGTTTATTTAATGCAACGCAACGGGCAGTTTGAACAAGAATACACCAAGGTTACTGCCTGCGACTTAATAAAAAAACTTTCGGAGCAACTACCCAACAGCCAACTTGCTGCGCAATTTATCGATGCGTTTAGCGATACCGACCCCAACCGTGAGCTATCGCCAGTAGTGGTAGGCGATTTGTATTCGATTCCCGCGAGCCTGTTTTCGAAAACAATAGCCGCATTGCTCGAGCAAAAAAATTACCAAAGGGTAAAACAAATTATTGATTTGTGATGAAACTTGGCTCCATTCATATTATCGGCTTCTGGGGCATATTGCTTGCTGCAACAGCCATAGAGGGCTGCAAACCCGGCACACCCCATACGAACAATGCCCCGGCTTTCGAAAAAACCGTGGTACTCAACAACAGCAGCCTTACAGCCAATTACATAGCCATTCGGAACCACAGTGAGCACACTGCCGAAATACAATTCAGCATTAACAATCGCATTTGGTTTAATGCCCATACTCTTATCGATTACATTTCGGGTATCGAAGTCGATTCTATTGATGGCATACCCAATGGTATTATCCGTGCTTTCGAATTTGTGTGTCGATATACAAGGCATGGGCAACCCGGTTATATCATTTCAAACGAAACCACGCTTCTCGGCTGGCTTAATTCGTCGGGCATGGCTTTGTGTAACAGTCGCAGCGCACTGCTTGCCGGGCTGTGTAAAAGCATGCATTACGAAGCAAGGGTTGTACATTTGCATGGCCATGCCGTAGCCGAAGTATATACCGGCACAAAATGGATAATGCTCGATGCCGACAACTCGTTAATACTAACCAACGAACATGGCCAAGCCCTTTCGGTAAACGAGATTTATAATATGGGCGAAATACACAATTTTGTGCTGTGCTACAACAATATAGAAATGCATCAATTGTATTTTTTAATGAACTTTGGCGAGTATGCCGGGCTGTTTGCCCCACCCAACGAAATAGAAGAAGTTCCTGCAATAGCCGGCACCGATATCGGCATGTTGAGTTTGCCTCCCGGCGCAAGTCTGCAAATACCTCTTGCACCGAATACGAATGTTCACAACAACACCTGCGATGCCGAAATATTGTTACCACAAGGGTATAGCGGCATACTCAAGCTTGGCTTTTGGCCTGCAGCGGCAACCCAACTCATTGGCATTCGTGGTATATGCCCTGTGCCGCTAGCACAAAACAGCGGCTATAGCTGGGGAACATATTGGGTATCGACCCCATTGCAGAGTGTTGGCTTTTGTGTAAACAATGCCTTGATACCACCGGCCCAACATTATACAGTCAGCATTGCGGGATATGCCGACCCCGGGCTGCATGTTGAACTGGTTTACGAAAATAATCGCATCGGGAACAATCAGATAAGCACAAGCACAGTTTCTTACTCCGCAATTGAACCCTATGTTCTGTTTTTTAAGCAGCACCCCGAGTACGGCAACAATGTAGAAATAAACTGTATGAACGATGTATATCGATTTGCTTCGTTGCTTTACACCGATGTTACCGGCAAAAGCCTCGATACAGTTGCTTTTGGTGTAAAAACCGATTGCTTTAACAGTATGCTTATTGAGTATCACACCAACGACAGCAGCATGTCGGCAATGTTACGTCACCCGGCCAAGCTTCGGGCATTCACGGTTGGTCTGCTTTGTTACGAAACCTGGCGTTTCGGCGAAATGTTCCAGTAATACCCCCGGTTATAGCTGCTCAATAAGCTTCATAAAAATTTGAGTCATCTTCTTTTCGGCGCCGGCGGCTACCTTTTGTACTTCTTCGTGGGTAATTTCCACAATTTTTCCGGGCACACCCAGGTCGGTAATTATCGACATAGCAAAGCAGGGAATCGACATCTGCCGGGCAGCTATTACTTCGGGAGCCGTTGACATACCCACGGCATCGGAGCCAATTACCCTGAAATAACGGTACTCGGCGGGTGTTTCGTAAGTTGGCCCGGTGGTGGCGGCATATACTCCATATTGCACATTTATGCCCAGTTGCTTTGCAATATCGCCAGCTTTTTCGATGAGTTCGGTGCTGTACACATGGCTCATATCCGGAAAACGCACGCCAAATTCGGGTTGATGCCTTCCCACAAGTGGATTGGGTATCAAATTAATATGGTCGGTTATAATCATTAAATCGCCTATTTCGAAATCGGGATTCACGCCTCCACTGGCATTGCTCACAAACAAATGCTTCACGCCCAGCATAGCCATTACCCTTACAGGCAGCACTACCTGCTGCGGAGTGTATCCTTCGTAATAATGAAAACGCCCTTTCATGGCCATCACGTTTTTGCCGGCCAATTTTCCGAAAATAAGCTGCCCCGAATGCCCTTCGACAGTAGATAGAGGGAATCCGGGTATCTTATCGTAAGGAATTATTTTCTCAACCTCAATTTCGTTTACCAGTCCACCCAAACCGGTTCCTAGAATAATTCCAATTTCGGGATTAACCGAGACCTGTGTTTTTATAAAGTTTGCTGTATCGCTTATTTGTTGAAACATATGAAATAAATTGGTTTTCGAGTTGTTTGTATTCTTCGTCGATGCCCAGCAACTTAACACTGATGGGTACATAGAATATTGCTGATTTAAGGTCTTCGGGAAAATCAGTATGCTCAGCTAGCCTAACACTGTCTTTTTCGGTAGTGATGATACATTTTTTTCCATGAATCTGTGCGTAGGCAGCCTGAATATTCAGTAAATCCTTTTTCGAAAAGTTATGATGATCGCGAAATTTCAGGTGTTGCACCGAAGCATAAAAGTCTTTTAAATATTCGATAAAGTTATTTGAAAATGCAATTCCAGATATCACCAATATATTTACATTGGATAAGTCTCCATCGAAAACAGATGTGTCTCCCGAAAAAACCGGAAGAGGCCGGTGGTATTCGAAAGTAGTAAAAAACAGATACTGATAGGGTTTTGGATCAATATCTTTCAGCATGATGCGCCGCTCCATGGGTTTCATGTTTTCGGGGCACTTCGTAATAATAATAATATCGGCACGCTCTACGGCAGTGGTACTTTCGCGTAATCTTCCGTAGGGCAACATATAATCGCGCGATAGGGGATGATGAAAGTTATTAAGCAACACCGACAGACCCGGCTTCACCCTGCGGTGCTGAAACGCATCGTCGAGAAGCACCACATTCAGGTCGGGGTAATCGTCCATAAGCCGGCGAATGCCCTTAGCCCTGTTTTCGCACACCGCTACCACAACATCATCAAATTTGCGTTTCATTTGCAATGGCTCGTCGCCGGTTTGTAAATACGACATATCGGCACGCACTTCGAGATATCCCGATGTTCTCCGCTTATAGCCACGGCTGAGTACTGCTACTTGAAATCTGGTTTTCAGAATATCGACAATTAACTCGGTGTGGGGTGTTTTACCCGTCCCTCCCATCGAAATATTACCTATCGATATAATAGGCATATCAAATTCTTTAGGAGTAATGATTTGGTTATCGTACAAAAAATTTTTCACACCAACCACCATGCGGTAAATTAATGCAAACGGACTTAATGCCAGCATCAGCAAAATATTGTTGTTATGGCGCATAAGCGTGCAATTGTGCCGAAGGTACATATAAGTTTTTACAATTCAAAACCGTGGTTTTAAAAACAAAGAAACAAGAAACAGAAAACTTGAAAATATTGGTAGTTTTGCACCTGTTAAATCTTAAAAACTGATTAGTATTATGAGAAGAATTGTATTGTTGCTATCTATTACTTGCATGGTTTTCGATACCATGGCTCAACCAATGCGCGACTTGTATGGGTTTAAGTCGGGGCATATTGAATATGAACTTACCGGAAACACCACCGGAACAAAAACCATATGGTGGGACAATTATGGTGCGCAATCGTTCACCGAAACCAATTCGGTAACTCGCATCGAAATGTTTGGCATCGCCAACGAAACAAAAATCCATAGCATATCGGTAATAGATAACGACAGCTATTGGACTGCCGATTTGATAACAAAAACCGGTGAGAAGGGAAGTCTTTCGGCGTTAATAGGCGACATGGCATTTGAGTATGAAAACTTTGGTGAGGACGAACTCGAAGAAGCAGCCGATAAACTACTTGAAGATTTTGACGGCGAGCGGCTGGGAACCGAAATGTTTCTGGGTTGCGATTGCGAAGTGATATCGGTGTGGGGCAACAAATCTTGGATTTGCAAAGGAGTTATCCTTAAGTCGGAAGTAGAAACCATGGGAGTAAAGGCAAATGAAACAGCCATACGTTTCGAAACCAATATTGGTGTTCCTGCATCGGTTTTTGAGTTGCGGCAGGGCATCGATTACTACGACACCGACGAACATATCAGAAACATGGAACAATACAGAAAAGAACAAGGATATTAGAAAAGCGAATCACCCGTTTTACATTATACAAACAAAAAAGCCGGGCAAACCGGCTTTTTTTAATCTTTTATTTTAGCCATTACTTTTCGGCTTTTAAAACCACTTTCATATAGTTGTTTTTATTGAAATAGCTATTGGCAGCTTTCTGCAACGCCTCCTTGCTGAGCGCGTTTACAAAATTGCTGTAGTTTTTCAGCTCGTCGTGAGTGAGGTCTCCCTGAGCAATTTCGGTTAAACGACTCATCCACCAATAGTTCTCGCGCAGATTGGTTTCGTATTCACGGCGCAGTTTTTCCTGAGCCTTTTTCAGGTCAACATCGCTGGGTCCATTTTCGGTAATTTTATCGATTTCGGCAAAAACACCGGCGGTAAGTTCTTCGAGTCTATCGGGGTCGCAACTGAAGAAAACCACAATGTCGTATTTGGCTTTTGGATATTTTTGCATTTGCGGATAAGCACCAATGGTGTACACTCCGCTATAGGCTTCGCGAATTTCTTCGAGCAGTTTGGTTGAAACAATGCTGCAGAGGGCATTCAATTCGATGCGGTTTTTGTAGGTATAATCCATGTTGCCGTGGAAATTGAGAACCACCATACACTTATTATCGACACCTTTATACACTGTGCGTTCAACAACACCTGCAGGGCTTGTTATTCCCATATCTTTATAGTTTTCGCTACGGTTCAGGGGAGGCAAGCTGGCAATATATTTTTCGACAAGCACTTTGGCTTGTTTTTTATCGATATTTCCTACAAAGTAGAAAGTGAAATTATTAGGGTCGCTGAATCGCTGGCGCACAATGCGTTGCACTGTTTTGAAGCTGGCTTCGTCGAGACGTTCGGGAGTAAGCGAGCGGCGGCGTGGGTGGTAGTTACTTTTTAAGGTTTGCAGCGTGTCGCTCCATACGGTTTGCGGGTCGAGCATGCTGTTTTCGAGAATACCTTTTTGCTTGTTTACATAAGAATTAAAGGCGGTTTCGGTTACACGGGGTTTGGTGAAAGCCACATGTATCATTTGCATAAGGGTTTCGAATTCGCTTACACTACACGAGCCCGACATGCCTTCGCTCAATTCGCCAATATACATGTTGAATGAAACATTTTTTCCGGCATTATACTTTGTAAGTTCGGTCTGATCAAAATCGCCCAGGCCACTTTCCATAGCAACTCCGGCAGCTATATCGCCACTGATATCGGCATCCTGATCATACAGCGATGTTCCGCCCCAGCTGCGTGCCTCAAAACGGATTTCGTCCTCTTTAAAATCGGTGGTTTTAATAATCACCTTTGCTCCATTGCTTAAATTCCAAACTTCGTAACCAAAGTCTTTGTTTTTAATTACCTTGGCCACTTTGCCTTTGGCCGGTAGCGACGCAACCAAAGGTTTATCGGAGACTTTGTCGATGTATGGCTCGGTTTTTACGTTGAGGGCTTCGTTATAGGCTTGCAGCATTTCATCGCCGGTGGGTATCTTTAGTCCTTCTTTTTCGGGCATCATCACAGCAATAACAGCATTGCCGTCGGTAAGCATTTTTTTGCCGAAAGCATTTACGTCGTCCAAACTGATTGTGGGCAACAATGCTTTGTAGAGTTCGTATTCCTTTTCGATTCCGGGAACTGCTTCGTATGGCGGAAGAAAGTTTCGCTGAAGTTCCTGAGCCATAAATTCCGATTTAGCCTTATTGCGTTCGTTATATTGTTTTTCAACTTCTTTCAGTAAACTGGCTTTTTCTCTCTCAAGCTCTGTTTGGTTAAAACCATGCTGTTGTACTCTGATATTTTCAACTGTAAGCGCATTCATAGCTTGAACTACATCGTTGTTTTGAGCAATGCCCAAACACATATATACCGATTTTGGCCCAAGAAACGAGGTGTACATACTCATACCTTGCACAAATGGAGGATTTTCGGCAAGGGTAAGTTCTTGCAATCGTTTACTTATCATTTGGTTATAGAGACTTGCTACCAGTGCATTACGAAAATCGCCAACTGTAAGCGTTGCATCCTGTGGGTGCTTGTACACCATATACACCATGGCATAAGGCGACTCAGGGTCAGATGTAACAGCAACCAGTATGTCGTCGTGATCGGGTATTTCGGTTATTTCGCGTTTGCGCGGATTTTCTCGGGCAGGAATACGACCAAACAGCTGTTTTACTTTTTTCTCCATTTCAACAGCATCAAAATCGCCAACAAGAATAACAGCCTGCAAGTCGGGTCGATACCACTCCTGATAAAACCTACGCAGCACGTCGTGTTCGCAACTATCCACTACCGACATCAGTCCAATGGGTAAACGATCGGCATATTTAGAATTGTAAAACAAAACCCGCAGCAGTTCTTTCTGCATACGCTGCATAGCACCCTGACTCATGCGCCATTCTTCGTGTATAATACCTCGCTCGGCATCAATTTCTTCGCCTTCGAAACTTACCTGATGTGCCCAATCGTAAAGAACCAATAAGCCCTTGTCGAGGAAATCGGCACTGTCGGTGGGAACTTTAATTCCATACACCGTTTCGTCGAACGAGGTGTAGGCATTTACTTCAGGGCCAAACTTCATGCCCAGCGACTCAAGGTAATTAATCAGCTCGTGCTTCGGAAAGTTGCGAGTGCCATTAAAGGCCATATGCTCGGCAAAATGTGCCAGCCCTTGCTGGTCTTCGTCTTCGAGCACCGAACCGGCATGCACCACCAAAACAAGCTCAGCACGTTTTTGTGGCGTTGCATTCGATTTGATGTAATATGTCAAACCATTATCGAGTTTGCCATAAATTACCGATGGGTCGAGTATCAGTTTTTCGTTGTAATCGATGCCCTGAGCCGTTGCCAGCACCGATAACGTAAAAATAAAAGATAAAAGAGATGCTAATTTTTTCATGTGTATATAATTTTGTAAACGTTTAAAATTCAGTTAATTAAAAATCAAGTTTAAGAGATTAAATTTTCATGTTCGTACTCCCTTCTGTGTAACAGAATTAGTAACAACGGTTGGTGCT
>Ga0334883_1003873_pt1 | contig 15224 bp, 13 predicted proteins | sample GraSluR1_MG_6_FD_207230 | JGI IMG/M metagenome (GOLD analysis project Ga0334883, IMG submission 207230) | Sludge microbial communities from methane-producing bioreactor in Wageningen University, Netherlands - Granular Sludge_09_05-R1 | ecosystem: Engineered > Bioreactor > Anaerobic >... | reverse complement strand
GGCTTATTTAGTAGGCGGAAGCGTACGTGATTTATTAATGGGAAAAATCCCAGTTGATTTTGATATAACTACTGATGCCTTGCCAGAAGAGATTTTGCGGGTTTTCCCCGAGGCTAAATACGAAAATGATTTTGGCACAGTCATATTAGCTATTAAAGATAGGCAGGGGAAGGTGCTAACAGTTTTAGAAATTACAACTTATCGCAGCGAAAGCACTTATCGTGATCATCGTCGACCAGATAGTGTTATTTTTGAGAAGGATTTAGAGAAAGATTTAATGAGAAGAGATTTTACTATTAATGCCATGGCGCTGCGCCCGGCTGATAGTAAAAAAAGTGACAAATACAAATCCCTAGAGGTTAAGATTGGTGATAAAAGTTTTTATTTGGTTGATATTTTTGGGGGATTAAAAGATATTAATCTTAAAATAATCAGAGCCGTAGGTGAGCCAGTTGATAGATTTAAGGAAGATGCTTTGCGCATGATGCGAGCTGTTCGTTTTTCAGCTCAGCTTAATTTTGAGTTAGAGCCAAAGACGGAAAGGGCTATTTTAAAAATGGCCGGAAGTTTAAAATTTATTGCCAAAGAGAGAATCAAGGATGAGTTGATTAAGATTCTGCAAGCCGGCAGTAGCACTAATTCAGGCGAGCCAGCTTATAAAGGTTTTCTTTATTTACAGAAAACTAAATTATTACAATATATATTACCAGAGTTATTAGTGGGAGCTGATATGGAGCAAAATCATCATCATGTTTACACGGTTTTGAAACATAATTTTTTATCTCTGAAAAATTGTCCTAGTCCTAAGTGGCAAGTTAGACTAGCTTCACTTTTGCATGACGTGGGTAAGCCTCAGTCTATGAAAATTATTGAAGGTCAAAGAACTTTTTATAATCATGAATACATTGGAGCTAGGATGACACGGAAAATTATGACTCGTTTAAAATTTTCTAATTCCGATATTGATATGGTGACTAATTTGGTTAGAAACCATATGTTTTATTATAATGTTGGTGAGGTAACTGCAGCTTCAGTTCGACGATTGATTGCTAAAACTGGTCGAGATAATTTGCAAGATTTAATTCATTTGCGTGTGGCAGATCGTTTAGGCTCGGGTACACCCAAGGCTATGCCATATAAGCTTCGTCACTTACAGTATATGATGGAAAAGGTGCAAAATGATCCGGTTTCTGTGAAAATGCTAGAAGTTAATGGTGACGTCCTAATTTCAGAGTTAAAAATGGAGGCTGGGCCAAAAATGGGAGCTATCTTGGATGTGTTATTGGCTGAGGTTTTGGAAAACCCAGAATTAAATGATAAAAAAATTCTCTTGAAAAGAGCCAAGGAATTAGATAAACTGAATCTAGAAGAATTGCGAGCTCAGGCTAAGGAGGTTATTGAGGAAAAAAGGGAAGAGGAGGATAAGGATATTAAGAAAAAATTTAAAGTATAACGTCTGTCTTGTCATTCCAGCGAAGGCTGGAATCCAGGGTTATTCGCTTATTAATTCGTAATTAATTAAAAAATATGGAAAACAATAAGTTTGAAATAAATAATGATAATGAAAGAGTTTGGAAAGGAACTCATTTTTGGGAAGAAGAAATTAAGAAGGCTGGTGTTTTTAAAGAATTAAGATTCTTTAATGATGTTATAGTAGAGAAGAAACCGCCTCATTCCGAATCGGGCTATAGAGAGCCGATATTGGTCGATGTTGTGCTTGATGGCAAAAAATGTGATATTTATCATACGGATCATGACAAGGCAGATACTTATAGTAGAATATTTATTCATATTAAGGAGTAAAATAATTAATAATTAATAAAAATATGAACAAAAAAATAATATTTTCATTTCTAATTTTGTCCTTAACTTTAGTTTTTTCAGCTTGCTCTTCTAAAAGAATGACTTTTGATTATTCCGAAGACTTGGGCGGGCAAAATAATATTAATAATAATTTAACTAATAATTCTTCCGCCGATGAAAATCTGGTTGAAGTTGATAATAATTTAAATAATAATATGAATAAAGAAATTTTAGAAAAATATTCTCAAGCTGAGTTTGAAACTAGTTTAGGAAATTTCACTATTGAATTTTTCAATGACAAAATGCCGATTACTGTAGCCAATTTTTTAACTTTAGCTGAAGATGGTTATTTTGATGGAATCAAATTTCATCGTGTTATTAAAGACTTTATGATTCAAGGTGGTGATCCTTTGACCAAAGATGATAGTCAACAAGGTTTATGGGGAACAGGTGGCCCCGGTTATGCTATTTCTGACGAGCATGTAGCTGATCCAGAATTAAGTAATGTTATTGGTACAATTTCCATGGCTAATTCCGGACCTAATTCTGGTGGATCACAGTTTTTTATTAACGTTGCTGATAATACCTTTTTAGACTTCGATAAGGCTCCTTTAGCTAGTAAACATCCAGTTTTTGGTAAGGTTGTTGAAGGAATGGATGTAATTGAGAAAATATCGGAGGTTAAAACTATCATGCCTGGGTCGCTAGACAGACCAGAAACTCCAGTAGTAATTAAAAAAGTTAATTTAAAATAATTTATGCAAATATATTTAGATAACGCCGCCACTACCAAGATTGACAAAAGGGTATTAAAAAAAATGATGCCATATTTTGATACTAAATATGGCAATGCCTCCTCCATTCATTTTATGGGTCAGGAAAATGATATTAAAATTAATCAATGTAAAAAAGATATTGCTAAAATTTTGCATGGTCAAGCTGATAATATTATTTTTACCTCCACTGCCACTGAGGCTAATAACCTGATTATTAAAGGAGTAATGCGCGCTAATTCTGATAAGGGTAAACATTTTTTAATTTCCGCTATTGAGCACCCCTGTGTTTTGGCTTCAGCTAGAGAGTTATTGGATGAAGGTTTTAGATTTGATTATATTCCAGTAGATAAAAACGGAGTAGTTCTTTTAGAGGAGCTGAAGAAAAAGATAAAACCAGATACAGTTTTAATTTCAGTTATGGCGGTCAATAATGAAGTCGGCAGTATTCAACCGATGGAGGAGATTGGAAAAATTGCTCGGTCTAAGGGGGTGTATTTTCACACCGATGCTGTCCAGGCCGTGCCATATTTAAAAATTAATATTAAAAAATGGGGAGTTGATTTTTTATCTTTGTCGGCTCATAAATTTTATGGACCTCAGGGGGTTGGTTTGGCTTATGTGAACAAAGATGTGAAAATAAGGCCAATAATTGTTGGTGGGGGGCAGGAGAATGGGCTAAGGGCCGGAACCTATAATATGGCTGGAATTGTTGGTATGACCGAGGCTTTGAAGTTGGCTTACGCTGAAAGAAGCGAATATTTAAAAAAAGTAAAAGAATTACGTGATTATTTTTGGAAGGAAGTAGCTAAAAAAATAAAAAATATTCGGCTTAATGGTGATTTAAAAAATAGAGTGCCAAATAATTTGAATATTATGTTCGAGGGTATAGAAGGGGAGGCGATTTTGATTGACTTATCTGTTTCTGGAATTTATGTTTCTACTGGTTCGGCTTGTTCAGCTCAGAATCTTAAGGTTTCTTCGGTAATCACTGCTATGGGAATTGATAAAAAATATATGAATAGTAATGTTAGGTTTTCTTGGGGGAGATACAATAACAAGAAAGAGGTTGATTATGTTGTAGCTAAATTAGCTAAGACGGTGGAGAGGTTGAGGAAGTTTAGCCCGATAAGATGATTGTCATAAGGGACTTTTTATATTTTTTAATTTAGGATTAGTAACCTGGACATAGATTTGAGTTGTTCTAATGTTTTGATGACCTAATAATTCCTGAACATAGCGAACATCAACCCCGTTTTCTAATAGGTGAGTAGCGAAGCTATGACGCAAGCTGTGGAAGGTGGCGTCTTTTTCAAGGCCTTTTCAAAAACTTTTTGAGCAGTTCTAGAATTCAATTTTCCGCCTCTGTTGCTCCCAAAAATATAGTTATTTAAATTTTTAGATTCAATTATTTCTCTCAGGTCTTTTACTATTTTTTCTGGTAATATGCTAATTCGATCTTTTCTTCCTTTGGCGTTTTTGATATGTATTGTTAGTTCTTCTAAATCAACATCTTTAACTTTTAGAGAAATAATTTCGCTTACTCTCAACCCCGCTCCATAAGAGACTGCTATTAATAATTTATGTTTTTTATTAGAAATTGAATTTAATATTTTTTCTATTTCTTGGCGCGAGAGAACCACGGGAAGTTTTTTGATTTTTTTAACTGATTTTATTTCTATTTTTTTGTTAATTTTAATAATATTATAGTAATAAAACTTAATAGCTCCGAGATATATGTTTTGACTTTGTGGAGATATTTTGCTTTTAGAACTTAAAAGAAAATTTTTAATAATATTTTCATCGAAAGTACCTAATTTTTCTTTTTTAAATGTTAGATATTCTTTTAACCCATAAAGATAGGACGCAATAGTTTTGGGGCTATAATTCCTTATTTTTAACTCTCTTTTTAAGAGATTTAATTGAGTTTGCATATTTTTCTTTATTAATTTAATGTAAATCACCATGAAAAAACTAGACTCAAAAAAAGAAGGGGGCTTTGCAATAATAGCTGCTTTAATAGTATTATTTTCTGCGATGTGGAATCCGATGACTTCGGTTATAGTCTCTATTGCTGCGCTAGTGTTGTACGGAATCTATAAGTTCATGCAAAAGTAATTGCCACTTGTCGACTTCTTCGGCTTCACCTCGACCACGCTGAGCTCCGCCTATCGGCTCGGGGTAACGAAAAAATGCTCAGCTCGCATTTTTCCCAAATCGCCCTCGATGACTTCGTTAAATTCCGATGTTATGATTGATTAATTTAAGGTGGATAAAAATTATAAAGAATTAAAAATATCTATTTTTTATGGAATATCAGAATAATGAATTTGAATCGAGAACTTTTAAGAATGTAAATTTTACAGATAAGTCTTTTAAGGATTCAGGTTTTACCAATTGTGTTTTTGAAAATTGTAATTTATCTAATGTAAACTTAGAAAACACTCGAATTCAAGATACTATTTTCAAAAGTTGTAAAATCATGGGGTTAAATTTTTCTCAATGTAATAAATTAATTATTAGTTTTGCTTTTGAAAGTTGTTTTATTTCCATGTCTGTATTTTTTGATTTGGACTTGAAAAATACTATTTTTAAAAGTTGCCAAATATTTGAATGTGATTTTATAGAAACTAATTTAACAAGAGCAAATTTTGAAAATTCCGATTTGAAGAGTAGCCGTTTTCAAAATTCAAATTTGAGTTTTGCATCTTTCAAAAGTTCCAGAAATTATAGTATAGATCCAAATCAAAATATTCTTAAAAAAACGAAGTTTTCAATTCCAGAAGTAATTGGATTGCTAGATGTTTTTGATATAAAATTAGAGTAAGCCCATTCTAAATTAACTCTGAAGTTTTTCTTTGGGATGTTGCACTAAATTTTACCACCCTTTTCTATTTTAGAGAACATTTTTTGTCCGAAATGTGAGTAAGGTGACTTTTACTTTACAAAAAATTATTTTTATGTTAGTATTTTTATATAAACTAAGTAATCTAATTAATATTATTTTAGTTTTTTAATATTAAAACAAAAAAATATGAATTTTTTTGAAAAAATTATTAAACCAGGCTCAAAAAAAGAGCCAGAAAAACAGAGTGATACCGAAAAAGACAAGTATGATTCTGAGTTATTAAAGAGAGAAAATTTTCTTAAATCCCAAAGAGGAGCTGAGAAAGAAGGAACAAAGAGTTTCTATAATTATGAAGAATTCAAAAAAGACCCTTCAGGGCACTTGATTGAATTACACAAAAAAGATTTGGAAGAGGAGTATAATTTTCTAAAAGAAGAGTCTGCTAAGGGCGAAGATATTGACCAGGAAACTATGGAGATGCACTTAAGGAACATAGAAATGTTACGTCGCAAAATAGCCATTTTTCATAAGTATGGTGAAGAATCTAAAAAAGAGCTAGTTGAAAGTGATAATTTTGCATTAAATGAAGAAAATGTCTTAGAGGAGGTTGATAAGTATGAATCCTCTACGTTCAAAAAGTTTTTTGACGAAAAATACGAATCTTTTAAAAATAAATTTTCTGTTGCTATTAAGCCAATAAAATATTATGCTTTGGCTCTAATGTTTACATCATTACCATCTTCTTTAACTAGTAACGAGGGTTCTGATGTTAATCTAGAAAAAGATAAAAATAAATTAGAGGACACTAGAGGTATTGATAGGGAGTCAAGCTCAGAATATGGAGAGAGAACCTATTCTTTCGATATAAACCATCGTTTTAATAAAGTTAATTCAGAAAGTGATACTGTTTTTAATTGGGGAGGGATAATTTCTCCTGTCTCTTTAGAGTTGGGGGTTAATAGAGAAATAAAGGGAAGTGAGAGTATCAATGTCCCCTATACTTATGCTCCTAAATTTGAGGGATCAGAGCTAACAAATGAAACTGACAAAGACAAAATGGAGGAGTATTTTAAGGATCAGATTAGAACAGCTTTTGCTAATAAATTGGTCAGAATTGGTGAAAAAAAGTCTGTTTATGAGGCTACTAGAGGAGAAAAAGATAACTTGCTTAAAGATGTTTTTTCCAAAAATGAAGTGAAAGCAATCAAAATAACGGGATTTTCCTCTCCAGAGGGACGCAAAAATGACCCTGAATCAGTAAAGCCAGGTAATGTAGAGGAAGAAAATGTTAGCCTAGCTAAAGAAAGAGGAGAATTGGCCGAGGATATAATAAGAGAAATATTGGAAGAGGGAAATATTGACACCTCAATTATAGAAAGTATTAATTACGAAGAAGTTCAATTTTCTGATACTGAATGGAAGGAGTTGTTAGAATTGGCTGATAGTCTGGAAATTGGTGGTGGTTCCGACGAGGAAAAGATCATTTCTTTAATTGCAGCATATAATTCTGGTGAATATAATTTAGAATCTTCAGTTAAAGATTCCCTGGATAAAATTGTTGGATCGAAGAGAGGAGTAAATATTGAAATTGAAGTTGAGGGAGGTAAAAAAACCCAAGTAGTTCTTCCTTTGCCTTTATTATTACTTCTTTTATTATTAAAAAGACCATCAAATTTTGTATGGTGGAGAAGAAGGGAAGAGGAAGATGAAGGTGGAGAAGAAAATGATGATGAAGATAATGAGGGAGGCGACGATGATGGAGACGAGGATGAGCAAAATATTGGGCATCGACAAATATTTAGTGATAAAGATTTAAATAGAGAAGACGTTGCTGAAGGGGAATTTAATTATTATGATTTATACAAGGAAGCCGATAAGAGTGTTGAGTATAGGGATCAGGAGAAAATTAAGCAACACTTTATAAGTGAAGAGCTTAGTAGATTTATTGATGACGAAATATCTATTGAGCATGGTCTAGATTATAGAGATCTGATTAATTATTTTAATGATAATCGAGAGAGGTATAATACTGAGGAAGAACTAAAAACAGAGATGGCTAGAGAGTTGCTTTATATGTGGCAAAAATACGACAGATCTGTTCGAAGAGATGCCGGCGTCAGTAATTTCAACCCGGAGACAACTCTAGATTATAGACACGATGAGAAAAAAGTCGTTTGGGCAAAAATAGCAGCACAGGAATTAATGGAAATAATTAAAAACAATAACGGAAAAGATGATTTAAGAATCTTGATTCAAAAGAGGGCTGAAGAATTAGAGGGTTAGACGCGAATTTCTTAAATATAATTTTCTCTTTTTAAATTAATATTGTTTTAGTTTCTTAAATTATTACTACTTGATACTTGAGTTATTATCTTAAAAAATAAACCCCTGGATTCCTAGGGTTTATTTTTTTCATAAAAGAAGGTATAATATAACCATTAAAATTAATTAGCTAATTAATTATGTTTTTATTAATTAATTTAGCTCTAAATATATGGCATTAAATTATAGTAAAAAGACCATGAAGCACTTTCTTCACCCTAAAAACATTGGGGAAATAAAGAATCCTGATGCTACAGCTGAGGTTGGTAATATGGTTTGTGGGGATCAATTATCTTTCTCTATTAAGGTTAAAGACGGAAAAATTAAGGATATTAAATTCCTTTCCTTTGGTTGCGCCTCTAATATTGCTACTGCCTCTGTTATGACAGAGATGGTCAAGGGAATGTCCCTCGAGGAAGCTCAAAAGTTTGATTGGAATGAAATTGTTAGAAAGTTAGACGGTTTGCCTCAACAAAAAGTTCATTGCTCGGTTTTAGCGGTGGAAGGATTACGGGAGGTTATCTCTTCTTATAATAAAAATCATCCAGAAATATTTGCTAAAACCAAGGCCAAAAAATCTAAGACTAAAAAAGATATCAACCCTAAGGTTAAAAAATAAAAAAATAATATGAATCAGATTTATCTTTATATTTTAGGGGCTTCAGTTATAACCTCGTTAGTTTCCTTGATCGGGATTTTCTTTTTAAGTTTTTCAATCAAAAGACTTAAGAAAATAATAATGTTTTTAGTCAGCTTGTCAGCCGGGGCATTATTAGGGAGTGCTTTTTTGCATCTTATTCCTGAAGCAGTGGAAATGTCTGACCATCATGATAGCACTGTGTGGTTTGGAATTTTAGGGGGAATTATTTTATTTTTTATATTAGAAAAAATAATTCATTGGCGCCATTGCCATGAGCCAACCTGCGACGATCATCCTCATCCGGTTGGTCCCATGAATTTAATAGGCGACGGTCTGCATAATTTAATAGATGGTATGATAATCGCCGGTGCTTTTTTAGTGGATGTTCGCTTAGGGGTCTTAACAACCGTTGCTGTTATTAGTCACGAGGTCCCTCAAGAAATAGGGGATTTTGGAGTATTAATTCATGCTGGTTATTCCGTTAAAAAAGCCCTTTTTTATAATTTTATTTCGGCTTCTTTCTCCATTTTGGGCGCCCTTATTGTTATTCTATTGGGCACTTATTTAGATGGCTTTATAGAATTCATTATCCCTATAACTGCTGGTGGCTTTATTTATATTGCTTCATCTGATTTGATTCCCGAGCTTAAAAAGGAAATTAAAATTAGCAAGAGCCTCAAGCAATTACTAGGAATATTTCTTGGTCTTGGGGTGATGGTGGCAACAAATTTGCTTTTACATATTCATTAAATTTATTAGATAAAAATGTTGAACAGATTAAAACATCATTTTTTAAGTTTTGATTGGATTATTTTTTCAGTAGTATTGTTATTATCACTTTTTGGATTAATTGAAATCTATAGTATTGCCCTAGGGCAAGAAAATTTAAGCTTATTAAACCTAGAAAAACAAACAATCGCTATAATTTTGGGAATAATAGCTCTTTTTGTTTTTTCTTTTGTGGATTTTAGTTTTATTAGAAGTTTTAGCAATTACATTTACGGGTTTGGTGTTTTTATTTTAATATTAGTTTTAATATTTGGTAAAACAGTCCGTGGCACAACCGGTTGGTTCGAGATTTTCGGTTTTAGTCTTCAGCCAGTAGAGTTTGTTAAGGTTATAGCAATAATATTTTTAGCCAAATTTTTTTCTAATACGGCTTTTAAGATGAGGCCATTAAAATCATTGCTCCTATCTTTATTGGGTATAGCTGTTTTTGTTTTTTTAATAATACTTCAACCCGATTTTGGTCCAGTGGTAATAATAATGGGTTTGTGGTTCTGCTTCTTGATTTTAAACGGTTTTAAAAAGAAATATCTTTTAATGATAATAATCCCATTTATTTTAATATCCTTTTTTCTCTGGAATTTTTATTTTAAGGAATACCAGAAGGGGAGAATACTAACCTTATTAAATCCTGGGGCCAGTTCCTTGAGCGAGGGCTATAATGTTTCTCAGGCTTTGATTGCCGTTGGTTCGGGCGGACTAACAGGGCGTGGAGTCGGATTTGGCTCACAGTCACAATTAAAATTCTTACCTGAGGCGCAAAACGACTTTATTTTTTCAGTTATTGCCGAGGAATTAGGTTTTTTGGGGGCGACCTTGGTTCTATTTTTGTTTTTTGTTCTCTTTTGGCGCTTACTAGTTGTTAGTCGTAAAATAAACAATGATTTCGCTGTTTTTGTGATATTAGGAGCTGTGGTCTTGATTTTTATTGAAATGTTTATTAATATTGGTATGAACATCGGACTGGTTCCGGTTATGGGCATATCCTTGCCCTTTATTAGTTATGGCGGTAGTGCTACCATTGCTAATTTTATTCTAATAGGAATTATCCAAAATATTATAATTAAAGCAAAAAGCTAATTTATTAATTATTTTTATAAATATTATTAAGTTAATTTTAAAATTATGAACATTAAGTTAAAAGCTGAAATTAGAAGTAAAAAAGAAAAATTAAACAAAGATTTTTTTCCTGGAATAATCTATGGTCCAGGGTCGGAAAATGTTTTAATAAAGATTAAAACCAATGATTTTACCAAGGTTTATGATGAGGCTGGTGAATCTAATTTAATAGAATTAGAGATTGATGGATCTGGCAAGATTCCAGTTCTAATTAAGGATTTTCAGAGAGACCCGATCAAAGATTTTTTTAGTCATGTTGATTTTTACCAGGTTGATATGAGTAAAAAGGTAACCGCTGAAATTCCACTAAGCTTTGTTGGCGAATCTCGGGCAGTGAAGGAGCTAGGTGCTTTATTAATGAAAAATATTGATTCTATAGAGGTTGAGTGCTTGCCAAAAGACTTGGTAGACCATATTGATGTGGACATTTCATCTCTTCTTTCCTTCGGTGATATTATTTTAGTGAAAGATATTAAAGTTAGTAGCGATCTAAAAGTTTTAAATAATCCGGATGATGCTGTTGTTTCTGTGGTTGAGCCTAAAAAAGAAAAAGAAGAGCTTCCTAAAACCGATGTTCCAGAGGCAACTAGCGGTGACGAAGCTAGCGAAGCCAAGGATGACAAATCAAAAAGTGACAAAACAGGAGAGAATAAAAGCTAGTTTTACAATTTTTGTTTTTCTAAAAAATATGCTAAAATTTACTAATATGAAAATAAGAGTAATTATAATTTTAGCATTTTTTTTATTGGTGAGTTTTGCTTTTTTAATCCCTCCTTCTCGGGCTTATTTTGGGCAATTACCGAACGATCCTTATTTTAATAATCAGTGGTATTTAAGCCGTATTGGATTTAGCTCTATATGGAATAAAAATTTTATTGGTAAAAATGTTATTGTGGCTGTGATTGATTCTGGAATTTATATTGACCATCCCGATTTAAGAGATAATATTTGGCGCAATAAATTTGAGATTTTTGAAAATGGCAAAGACGATGATGGCAACGGATTTATCGACGATGTAAATGGGTGGGATTTTGTTAACAATGTTCCAGATCCTCGCCCTAGACTTGACCTTGGAGGGAGCGACGATGGTTTGAACCACGGGACTATGATAGCTGGAATTATTGGGGCCAAGACTAATAATTCTATAGGAATAAGTGGTATTGCCTCTAATGTGAAGATAATGCCGCTTAAAGCTCTAGACGAAGGTGGTGAGGGCAAAATTAATGATGTGGTCAGGGCTATAGATTATGCTATTAACAATGGAGCTGATATAATCAACCTTAGTTTTTCGGGGCTAGGATATAATCAGGGGTTTGAAGAGGCTGTTGAAAGGGCTTATCGAGCTGGTATTCTTGTTGTTGCAGCTGCTGGTAATAATAATTCTGACTTAGATCAAGAACCTCTTTATCCAGCTTGTTTCGGTGGATCTAATAACAATAATATTATTATTTCTGTTGGAGCAACTGATACTTTAGATCAGAAGGCGTTTTTTTCTTCCTATGGTAAAAACTGTGTAGATATTTCCGCTCCAGGAATAAGTTTTTTTTCGTCATCTTTTTATGATACCGAAGATAAAAAAAATAGTTATTACAATGGTTATTGGTCTGGTACCTCCATGTCCGCAGCAGTTGTTAGCGGATCATTGGCTCTTATTAAAGAGGCTAATCCGAAATTAAGCAATAAGCAGGTTTTGGATATATTAATTAGGAGTTCAGATGATATTAATTCCTTAAATCCAGAAAACCTTAATGAGCTTGGCAGTGGAAGGGTTAATTTAGCCAGCTCTGTTAATTGGGCTTTGGAAAAATGGGAAAATCTTACCGGGCGATTCTTGCTTTTTCCTCAGGTTGATATTATAGATTTTAAAGACGAGTTGGAGATGTTTAACTCAGTCAGAGTCACTAGCAGTAAGGGTGAAGAGGAAAGTCGTTTTTTTGCTTATGATCCAAAGTTTAATGGTAGCATAAATATGGTTGTAGCAGACCTGGATAAAGATGGCACCTCAGAAATAATAACCGGGGCGGGATTAGGAGGTGGTCCACATGTTAGAATTTTTGATAATTCTGGTAATATTAAGGGACAATTTTTCGCCTATGATCCCAAATTTAGGGGCGGGGTTAATGTAGCAGTGGGAGATGTTGATGGTGATGGTAAAAACGAGATTGTTACCGCTGCGGGACCAGGAGGAGGACCACATATTAGAATTTTTGATCAACAAGGAAAATTAAAAGGTCAATTTTTTGCTTATAACGAAAATTTTACCGGAGGAGTTAGTATTTCAGTGGGTGATATTGATGGAGATGGAAAAAGCGAAATTGCGGTGGTCCCATTTTCTAAAGGGGGATCTCATGTTAAAATTTTTAATGGTCAAGGGAAGCTCACAAGTCATTTTTTTGCTTATGAAGAAGATTTTTTCGGTGGAGCTAGAATTCGACTGGGGAATGTCTATGGTAAGGATAGCAGAGGAAAAACTGATATAGTTATTTCTCCAGGACCAGGTCGTAAACCAGAAATTGTGGTTTTTAATAATTCCGGTGAAAAAATTAAAAGCTTCTTAGCCTATGCAGAAAAATTTAAAGGAGGGGTTAATTTGGCTTTGGGTGACTTAGACAAGGACGGATTAGATGAAATAATAGCTGGTGCTGGACCAGGGGGGACCCCCCATGTTAGAGCTTTCAATAGTAAGGGCGAATTGATGGCTTCATTTTATGGGCTAGAAGATGAATACAAAGGGGGAGTAGTAGTAGAATTTGTTGAAATAGGAAATTAATCCAGCTCAGGTATATTTTAAGTGAGTATTTTGGAAAAACCACCCTTTTATGCTATTATATAGCTAGAAATAATAATTTAATTAATTAATAATATCCTAAAGATCCTCCGCTCAGATTGCTCTTCGAGCAATTGAGCGGACCCGTTCGATAGCGAAGCTATCCGAGCGGGTAAAGATCCTCCGCTCAGATTGCTCTTCGAGCAATTGAGCGGACCCGTTCGATAGCGAAGCTATCCGAGCGGGTAAACATCTTAAAGATCTTGTTAATAATATGTCTGTAATTTTTGATAAAAAAAACATTTTAGTTATTGGAGGGGCTGGGTTTATTGGCTCTAATCTATGCGATGAGCTTATAAAAGAAAGTAAAGTTATTTGTGTTGATAATTTTTCTAGTAGCACTCCTAAAAACATCGATCATTTATTGTCTGACCCTAATTTTGTTTTAATAAATCATGATATGAGTCAACCGCTTGATTTAGAGTCATTAGACGAGTTGGACAAGTTTAAAATTCCTTTTCAAGGAATTCAGGAGGTTTATAATTTAGCTTGTCCAATGTCATCTAAAAATTTTTTGAAAAATAGGGAGAGTATTCTTCTAGCTAATTCTTATGTTGTAAAAAATGTTTTAGATATTACCTTAAAATATAGCTCTAAATTATTACACTTTTCTTCTTCGGTTGTTTATGGTGCTAGACCCACTTCTGACAAGATTATTAAAGTTCGTGAGGACAATTTGGGCCAAATTGATATTTCCAGTGAAAGATCCTGCTATGATGAGGGTAAACGTTTTGCTGAGGTTTTTATTAATACTTACAATCAGATATTTAATTTAGATGCCAAAATTATTAGGACGTTTCGAGTTTATGGCCCTAGAATGACATTGGGCGATGAGCAAATGTTGTCAGATTTTATTAGTGATGCTTTAAATGGTGATGACCTTATTATCTATGGTGATAAAGAGTTCTCATCTTCTCTATGTTATGTTGATGATATTATCGACGCTGCTATTAAAGTGATCTCCTCTGATGTAAAGGGGCCCTTTAATGTCGGGTCCGAAGAAGACGTTAAATTATATGATGTAGCACAAAAGGTTATTAAGTTGACAGACTCTAAATCAAAGATAGTTTTTGATGATAGTAAGGTTTTTATGACTCAATTAAACATCCCTGATACTTATAAAATTAGAAATGAATTGGGTTGGATGCCGGTTGTTACGTTGGAAAACGGTCTAAAGAAGACCATCTTAGACTTAAAGGCTAACCGACAAAATTTAAATTTTTAAATAAAACGAAAATATGGAAAATTTAGAAATAATGCGACACTCCCTGGCTCATGTTTTGGCTTTGGCAGTGCTTCGAACTTATCCGGAGGTAAAATTCGCTATTGGCCCTGATGTTGATAATGGCTTTTATTATGATATTGATTTCGGTGATAAGAAAATTAGTGATACTGACCTGGTTGAAATTGAGAAAAAAATGAAACATATTATTAAGCAAAATTTGAAGTTTAATAAATCAGAAAAAAATATTGACGAGGCCATTAAAGAAGCTCGAGATATTAATGATGTTTATAAATTAGAAATACTGGAAGATTTAAAAAAAGAAGGTGAGTCTCAGGTTAGTTTTTATGAGCTGGGTGAGTTTTCCGATCTTTGTCGAGGACCTCACTTGGAGTCCAGCGGAAAAATTAAAGTCGGTTCTTTTAAATTGGATAAGGTGGCTGGTGCTTATTGGCGAGGAGATGAAAAAAACAAAATGTTAACTCGTATTTACGGATTATCCTTTGATAGTGCGGAAGAACTAAAAGATTACTTAGAAAAAGTGGAAGAAGCTAAGAAGAGAGATCATCGCAAGCTAGGAAAAGAATTGGATTTGTTTTGTTTTTCTGATTTAGTTGGACCAGGACTTCCTTTATTTACTCCCAAGGGGATGATAATTATTGATGCTCTGAGAAATCATATAGAGAAAGTTTGTCGTCGTTATGGTTTTGAAAAGGTTATGACTCCTCATTTGGCAAAAATTTCTCTCTATGAAGTGTCTGGTCATGCTAAAAAATTTAGTGAAGAGCTTTTTCATGTTTCCTCTGACAAGGGGCATGATTTTGTCATTAAGCCGGTTCAATGTCCTCACCAAACTCAGATTTATTCCTCCAAGGCTCGGTCTT